>Ga0115008_10001998_pt1 | contig 16859 bp, 14 predicted proteins | sample FraStrMetagenome_FD_87164 | JGI IMG/M metagenome (GOLD analysis project Ga0115008, IMG submission 87164) | Marine eukaryotic phytoplankton communities from Arctic Ocean - Fram Strait ARC3M Metagenome | ecosystem: Environmental > Aquatic > Marine > Oceanic | place: Fram Strait | collected...
CTTATAATTGATAACTTTGGTGCGTATAATGACTTCTGCTCCTCTTTTTCGGGTGTATTCGTGCTTGTGGTCAATTCCTTTTGCCTTGGCATTTTTTTTTTTTTTGTTTTTGTTTTTTTTTTTTTTTTTTTTTGGCTTTATGTCATCAAAAAAATCTTTAAATAAGTCATCCATTGGATGATTAGATCCAGGAATTCTTGTATTTTGTTTTAATATATATACAGATTTTATATTAACTACTGCCGGCTTAGCTAATTTAGCCGCGTAAATAAAGCTTCCTACTTTAATATTGTTTATATTGCATTTTTTAATTTTATATTCTAAGTTATAAAATTTATAAATAAAGTTTTTATTTTTTTCAACTTGATATTGAAATAATAAAACAACACATCCTATTAAAGATATTAGTATTTTTAATTTTTTTTTTTTAATCATAATTTTTTTTTTTACTATATAAAAATTTACTAAAAAAAGATTAAAAAAACTTTATAATCTATTATATTTTTAATATAATATAAAAAATAATTAATTTTTATAAAAAAGATGAAAAATAATTTAAAAATTTACAATACTTTTACAAGAAAAAAAGAACAGTTTATTCCTATTAATCATCCATTTGTAGGGATTTATTTGTGCGGACCTACTGTTTATGGCAGTCCTCACCTAGGTCACGCAAGAAGTGCGATTGTTTTTGACATAATATTTAGGTATTTAAAATATTTAAACTACAAAGTTAGATATATTAAGAATATTACTGACGTAGGTCACCTGGAGAGAGATCTGGATAACGGAAGAGATAAAGTTCTTTTGCAAGCTAATATAGAAAAGTTAGAACCAATGGAGATTACTCAATATTATACTAATATTTATGATAGAAACATGTCATTATTAAATATTATTCCTCCTAGTATTGAGCCAAGAGCAAGTGGAAATATTCTAGAACAAATAGAATTAATTAAAAAAATTATATTTTCTGGCTTTGGCTATATATCTAATGGTTCGGTTTATTTTAATTTAGAAAAATATAAAAAAAAAAAAATATATGGTAATTTATCCGGAATTATTATTGATAATTTGTTAAAAAAAAATAAAAGTTTATCTAAAAAGATAGAAAAAAAGTTTATTTTTGATTTTGCTTTATGGAAAAAAGCCGGTAAATCACATATAATGAACTGGAACTCTCCCTGGGGAAGAGGTTTTCCTGGTTGGCATCTAGAATGCTCCGCAATGAGCAATAAGTATTTAGGTAAAAAATTTGATATACACGGAGGGGGTATAGATTTATTATTCCCTCATCACGAATGTGAAATAGCGCAATCTCAAGTATTGAATAATATTAATCCTGCAAAATACTGGATGCATAATAATCTTATTACAATTAATAAAAAAAAAATGGGCAAGTCTCTAGGTAATATTATTACTTTAGATAATATATTTTATGGAAATCATTTTTTATTTAATAAACCTTATGGATTGATGGTTATAAAATTTTTTATTTTACAATCACACTATAGAAATCCACTAGACTTTTCTTTATTAGCTCTAAATGCGTCTCAAAAAGGTTATTTAAAATTAATAAATGGATTGAAAGTTATTAAAAAATTAAAATATAAAAAAAGTGATAATATTAATATAGACAATAATATTGTTAATAAAATAAACTTTTTTTGCCAAGAATGTTATAAATCTATAGATAATGATTTTAATACAGCAAAATTGATATCTAATTTATTTAAATTACTTAAATATATTAATGATATTAATTGTAAGATTTTAGATTTTTCTAAAATCAAAAAAAAAACTTTTTTAAATTTAAAAAATACTTATAAAATATTTATAGAAGATAATTTAGGTTTAAGAGAGGAGAGTGCTTTTTTAAAAAAAAAAAATTTAATTAAAATTTTAATAAAAATATACAAAAAAGCAAAAAAAAAAAAAGATTACAATACCGTTGATTTTATAAGGTTGCAACTAAAACTAAATGGAATAATTTTGCAAGATTATTTTAATATAAATTGGTCTTACAAAACTTAATTTTTTTTAAATACAATTTTAAAATTGTGATTTAATCAATTCTTTTCTAAATATATTTTAATTTAGTTGAATATTTTATTATATAAATTTTAGTGAATTTTTATTAATAAAATTTATTATTAAATTTAATAATAAAAAAAATTAAAAAAAATGATAAAAAATAATTTTCAATATATTGAAAAAGGAAAAGGTGAAGTTATTTTATTATTACACGGTCTTTTTGGCGAATTAAGTAATTGGAATACTGTAATAAATTATTTTTCTTTTAATTATAGAGTTATAGTTCCAATAATTCCAATATATAATTTGTCTATTAAAAAAACTAATTTATTAAATTTAGTTAAATTCTTGGAGGAATTTATAATTTTTAAAAATATTAAATTTATAAATTTAATCGGAAATTCTTTAGGTGGCCACTTAGCGCTAATGTATGCACTGAGAAATCCAAATGATATTAAAAGCTTAACTTTAACTGGTAGTTCTGGACTATTTGAAAAATCTATGAATATATCATTCCCTAGAAGAAATAATTATTTTTATATTAAAAACAAAATAAAAGATACATTTTTTAGCCCTGACGCTTTAGAAAAAATAAATATAAATAAAATTTTTAGTATTATTAATGATATTAATAAAGCAATGCGTATTATTTTAATTGCTAAATCTGCAAAAAGAAATAATATGGCTAAAGATATAGTTAATATTAATACAAAAACTTTATTAATATGGGGCTTGAATGATATAATTACACCACCGATTGTTGCGCATGAATTTAATAGGCTTATTTTATTTTCAAAATTAAAACTTATTAATAAGTGCTGCCATGCTCCTATGATGGAGCATCCTAAGATTTTTAACTTAATATTAGAAGATTTTTTAAAAAAAATTTAACTTATAATTATTTTTTTATTTTATGAAAAAAAAAATAATAACTCGATTCGCCCCAAGTCCAACAGGAGTATTGCACATAGGAGGAGCAAGAACAGCGCTTTATAACTATTTATTTAGTAAAAATAAAAAAGGTAAGTTTATATTACGAATTGAAGATACTGATCGAGAAAGACTTGTTAAGGGATCTGAAAACTACATAACTAGCTCTTTAAAATGGCTTGAAATGGAGTTTAATGAAAATTTAAGAGAAAAAAAAACTCATCTATACAGACAGTTTGAGAGAAAAAATTTATATAAAATTTACATTAAAAAATTATTAGATAACAATCAAGCATATTATGCTTTTGATACTTTAGAAGATTTAAATAAAATTAGAAATAATAAGACAAGCAATTCTCAATCAATAAAGTATGATTACACTATTAGAGATAATATGAAGAATTCTTTAGTATTTAGTAAGAAGAAAGTAAAAGATATGTTAAAAAATAATGTTCCATATGTAATTAGGCTTAAAGTTCCATATCAGAAAAATATTATTTTATATGATCTATTAAGAGGATCTTTTGTTGTAAATTCTTCTTATTTAGATGATAAAATATTAATTAAATCAAACGGTATACCTACTTATCATTTTGCAAATGTAATAGATGATTATTTTATGCACGTTAGTCATGTAATTAGAGGCGAAGAATGGTTGTCTTCCCTGCCAATTCATATACTTTTATATCAATATTTAGGATGGGGTTTTGATATCCCTTACTTTATGCATCTGCCATTACTACTAAATCCAAACGGAAAAGGAAAACTTAGTAAAAGAAATAAATTAAAAGAAAATATTCCAACATTTCCTATTAATTGTAAAAATTTTACCGAAGAATTGAGAAATAATAATTTTAAAGAAAAGGGGTATTTTTCAGCAGCCTTGATAAATTTTTTAATTAAATTAGGTTGGAGTTCTGATGATGAAGAAATTTGCACCAAAGATGAATTTATTAAAAAATTTAATATTTTCAAAATTGGAAAGTCAGGAATAAAATTTGATATACATAAATTAAACTGGTTTAATCAAAAGTACTTACAAAATAAAAACAATAACAGCATTTTTAACTTTTTAACAATAAAACTGAAAAGCAATAATATTAATTATAACTATAATAACATATTAAATATTTGCGTTTTAGTTAAAGAAAGATCTATTTTTTTAAATGATTTTTTTAAAAAAGGGAGATTTTTTTTTCAATCTAATTTTTTTTTAAATAATTATAATATTGAAAAAAAATATAATATTTTTAAAAAGATAATTATTAAATTTAGTTTTATTAAAAAGTTTAACTACTTAGCGATTAAAGAAGAAATTAATAACTTAATAAAAAAAAAAAATTTAAAATACAAAGATATTATACCTGTTGTTAGGTTTATAGTAACAGGTAATTCTATTGGCCCAGATTTAATTAAAATATTAGAATTAATAGGAAGAAAAAAAATTATATTTAGAATCCAAAAAAATTTAGCATTTTTTTTTTCTAAATATTAGACTTATAGGAACACCTATTAAAGTGAAGTTTTTTCTCAATTGATTCTTAATATAATTTTTATATGAATTTTGAATATATTCTGGAAAATTACAAAATAATATAAAAGTTGGACTTGATATTGATAATTGGGTCGCATATTTAATTTTTATATTTTTACCATTTATTGCGCTAGGTGGTTGTTTATTTATGCTTTTTAATAATATATTATTAATTTTATTTGTAGATATTTTTTGATTTTTGTTGTTATATATTTCTAATGCTTTTTCTATGACTTGATATATACCTTGTTTTTTAATAACTGAAGTATATAAAACAGGTATATAGTTAAACTTTTTAATTTGTATAGATATTTCTTTTTTATATAATTTTATGTTATTCTTTTTTATTAAATCAAATTTATTTATTACAATTATTATTCCTTTTTTATATTTTATTGCTAATTTGATTATATTGACATCTTGAGATTTTATTTTATTTTTTGAATCGATCATTACTATACATATATCCGAATATTCTAATGTTCTGATTGATTTTACTATAGAATAATATTCTATATTTTTTTTAATTTTTGTTTTTTTTCTTATCCCAGCAGTATCTGTGAGTATAAATTTTTTATTATATAAATTATAATAAGTGTCTATTGAGTCTCTTGTTGTTCCTTCGTATTTCGAAATAATACTTCTTTTTTTTTTTGTAATCACATTTAAAAAAGATGACTTTCCTACATTAGGCTTTCCTAATATAGCAATTTTTGGAATATTAATATCTTCTTCTTTATCGTCTTTAAAATATGTTGTTATTTTATTAAGCAAGCCCCCTGTTCCATATCCATTTATTGCTGAAATATAATATATATTTTTAATTCCTATTGCATAAAAATCATTATGTTGAATTTTTATTTGATAATTATCAATTTTATTTACAACTAATAAAATTGGTTTATTATATTTGATTAATTTATTTTTTAAGTTTATATCGGTTGGCATTAATTCTTTTTGACAATCTAGTAAAAATAATATTATTTTACACTCTTTTATTGCCATTTCAGTTTGTATATTGATTTTTTCTTCTAAAATATTTTTTGCATTATATATATATCCACCTGTATCAATAATTATAAATTTTTTCCCCATCCACTCAGAGTATCCATATTTTCTATCTCGAGTTGTTCCTTTTTTATTATTAACTATGGCTTTGTTATTATTATTTATCAATCTATTAAATAATGTTGATTTTCCAACATTAGATTTTCCAATTATTGCTAGTATATTTGACATTTTTAATTAAATATTTTTTTATTTTTCCAGTTATTTAATATTTTAATTTTTTGCTCTAAAAAAACTTTTTTTTTAAAAAATTTCTCTATTTCTTTTCTTGATTCTATTCCTATTTTTTTTAATAATTTTCCATTTTTACCAATTATTATTTTTTTTTGATTCTTCCTTTCTATATTAATTTCTATATTTATCTTTATTATCTTTTCATATTCTTTAAAATTTTTTACTTCAATAATTGTGCTGTATGGAATTTCTTTATTATAATTTAGTAGTATTTTTTTTCTAATTATTTCACATATAAAAAAATTTACACTTTGATTAGTAATAGTATTACTAGAATAATATATTACTTTTTTAGGTAAAATATTTATAATATTCTTTAATATGCTTTTTATATTTATTTTTCTTATTATAGAAATAGTTATTATTTTATTTACTAAAATTTTTTTATTCCAATATTTAATAATTTTATTAATCTCTATTTTTTTTATTAAATCTATTTTGTTTATTAATAAAAGTTTATACTTTGATTTTAAAAATATTCTAAAAAAATTACTACTATATTTTTGATATACATCTATAACTACAAGTGCTATATCTGTATTTTTTAAAATTAAACTTGATGATTTCATCATAAAATTTTGAAATAAATATTTTGGAATAATAATTCCAGGAGTATCAATATAAATAATTTGCAAATTTTTTTTATTAAATATTCCTATGATTTTATTTCTTGTTGTTTGTGATTTATAAGTAATAATAGATATATTTTTATTTATTAATAGATTTATTAAACTAGATTTTCCAACATTGGGTTTTCCTATGATACTAACAAAACCTGATTTATTATTTTTATTATTCATTTTAATAAAAAAAATACTTATTAATAATAATAAATTTGTTAAATAAAATACAATTTATTATAATTAAAAAATTTGTGGGGTGGAGCAGAGGTAGCTCGTCGGGCTCATAACCCGAAGGTCGCAGGTTCAAATCCTGCCCCCGCTATTTTAAATTATAATATTCTATTGTTTCTTTAAATTTTAAAAAAAAAAATTATTTTTTAGCTGATTTTTTTAAGTTTGGTCATTTTTTTATATTAATATTGAATTTGACTATTTTATTTTAAGTTCACTTATATATAAAAATAGTACACGTATTGTTATTAAAGACTTATATAAAAAAATTGAATAAAAAAATATGATTTAAGTATTTATATATATATATATATATTATTTCTGCTTTAATTGTTAAAATTAAAAGCGCATTTTTGCAAAATTTAAAAATCAAATTATTGTTTTTATTTTAGAGTTTTTTCATTTAATACTTTGCCAAAGTAATTTATTAAATATATTCTATAAGTCAATTTAATTTTATAACATATTAAAATTACATGAAACAATATAATCATACTCATTGGTGTTTTTTTGATTTTAAAATAATAAAAATAAAAATCTTATTAACCAGATTGAATGAAAATAAATTTTTATTATTTTAACTTTTTCTGACCAATTAATTAATATAAAAATATCTATGATAAAATAGAGTTTCTAGGCGCAACTATACGATATACTTTTAATAGAATCTAAATTTATATTTTACAAAAAATATATTTATTAAATTATAAAAAAATTTAAATACTTTAAACTAAAAATAAACTATAGTGTTTATTTTTAAGCATAAAAGAATTGAGTTTTTAATTAAAAAGATAAACGCCAATTTATATAGTTTATAAAAAAAATTAAAAAAAGTAATTAAAAAATGGTTTTAAAGCATAGATTCTGCATACACAATTATTTTTTATATTAAAACTAACTACTTGGTGGTTTTTAGTTTAATTTTTTTATTAAATCATTTTTTTTACAGTTTTTATTAAATTATTAAAAGTATTTTTATACTGCTCCCCTGTAGTCATGTTTTTAAGAATAATGCTCTTATCTTCTTTAATAAGCATTATGTAATTGATTTTTTTTTTATTTGCATAAATAAGTTGTTTTTTTAATTTATTAGTATTTAGATATAATTCTGAAGCTATGTTTATTTTTCTTAATTTAAATAAAATTTTTATTAAAAAATTTAATAATTTTTTATTAAGATTGGTGATCATGATTTTTATGTTATTATTATTATGAGGAAATAAATTCATTTCTTTCATAAAATTATAAATTCTATCTATTCCAAAAGAAAATCCTATTCCTGATATATTGTTTAATCCAAAAATATTTGTTAGGTTATTATATCTTCCCCCACCCCCTAAACTTTCTTTAATGTTTGTAATTTTTATTTCAAATATAAAATCTGTATAATATGTTAATCCTCTTGATAATGTATGATCAAACTCAATGTTAATATTTTTAATTTTTAAATTATTTATATATTTTATTATTTCATTAATTTCATTTAAGCTATTAATTCCAATTTTATATTTTTTTAAATACTTACTTAATATATTTTTTTTTTTAAAATTATCTCCTTTTATCCTAAAAATATTTTTTAATTTTTTTATACCAAGTAATGGAATTTCTTTTTTTTCAAGAAATTTTAATATTTTTTTTATTCCAATTTTATGAACCTTATCTATAGTAATAAATATTAAATTTTCTTTTATTGATCCTTTCATATATCTTGAAATGCTTTCAAGTATTTTTTTATTATTAATAATAATTTTATAATTTTTGATTTTTAAATTATGAAATATTTCACTAATAATAAGGATTATTTCAATTTCACAAACTTTTGATTTTGAGCCTACTATATCAATATCGCATTGGCAAAATTCTTTATATCTATTTTTTTGAGGCCTATCTGATCTCCATACATTTTGTATCTGATATCTTTTAAATGGAAATATTATTTTATTGCTATTCATGACAATATATCTAATTAATGGTATCGTCAAGTCATATCTCATTCCTTTTTTTGTAATATTATCAATAATATTTTTGTATCCTTTATTGATATCTTCTATCTTAATTTTTGATAAAAAGTTCCCTGAATTTATTATTTTAAATATAAGCTGACTTGCTTCACTTCCATATTTTTTATTTAATGTAGAGTTGTTTTCTATAGCAGGTGTTTCGATATTTACAAATCCATATTTTTCAAAAGTTTTTCTCATAATAGAAAATATATACTTTCTATTATCCATTTCTCTTGGACCAAAATCTCTAGTCCCATTTGCTAGTGTTGGCTTCATGTTGCATTTAAAAATTATTATTATTTTAATAAAAAAATAAAAAATATAAAAGTTATTGTTTAAATTAAAATAATTTATAATAAAAAATAAAATATTTTTTTATTATAATTTTTTTTATTTTTATAAAAAATTTAATTATGAATATTAAAAAAATATCTTTTAACTATCATTCTAAATTTCCAAAAGGTAAAATTAAAATTTATACCTCAAAATTTTTAAAATCAAAACTAGATTTATCATTGGCATATTCACCTGGTGTTGCATGGCCTTGTATCGAAATTTATTTTAATAATAAAAACGCTTTTCATTACACCGGAAGAGGAAATTTAATAGGCATCGTGTCAAATGGAACAGCAGTTCTTGGATTGGGCGATATTGGACCACTAGCTTCAAAACCAGTCATGGAAGGCAAGGCTATTTTATTTAATAAATTTGCTGGAATAAATGCATTTGATCTTGAAATTGATTGCAGTAATTCTTTATTTTTTATAAAAATTATTAAATCTCTCGAGCCTACATTTGGGGGAATTAATTTAGAAGATATTAAATCTCCAGAATGCTTTAAGATAGAGAAAAAATTAAAAAAAATCATGAATATACCTATTATGCATGATGACCAGCATGGTACTGCAATTATTTCTGGCGCAGCATTGATTAATGCATTAATATTGATTGATAAAAATATAAAAAATATAAAAATTGTTATTAGTGGCGCTGGTGCCGCTGCGATTTCATGTGCGCAACTTTATTTAAAATTAGGTTTAAATAAAGATAATATTATTATGTGTGATAGTAAGGGAGTTATAAGAAAAGATAGGAATAGTATTGATAGTATTAAGGCTAATTTTGCCACTAATAAAAATATATATACTATTTTTGACGCAATTAAAAAATCAGATATATTTCTTGGTCTTTCAGTTGGTAATATTATTAATACTGATCACATAGAGTCTATGTCAAGCAATCCAATAGTATTTGCGCTAGCAAATCCAAATCCAGAAATTTCTTATAAATTAGCAATGTCATCAAAAAAAAATATTATAATTGCAACAGGAAGATCTGATCACCCTAATCAAATAAATAATCTACTTTCTTTTCCTTATGTATTTAGAGGTGCATTAGATTCTAGAATAAAAACTATTAATAATAAAATTAAATTAGCTGTAGTTTTTGCATTGTCTAATTTAGCAAAAAAAGATATTCCAAAATCTTTAAAAAAACATTATAATAATTTTAATATTTTTTTTAGTAAAAATTATATTATCCCGAAACCACTGGATCCAAGATTATTAAATTATATTTCTAGTGCAATTATCAATACAAGCATTAGGCACAACATGTCTGGTATTTTTAACTAATTTTATAAACTAATTAAAAATAAATACTTTTATTATTTATATAAAATCATAAAATTTTTTAAAAAAATGATAAATAAGATTAATTTAATAAAGATTGATATTAAAAATTTTCAGATTAAAAATTCTAAAGATTTAGAAAATTTTTATGAAAAATTTATTTCAAAAAAAAATATTATAAATAATTTTTTTATTAATTTAAAAAAACTAGATCTAAAAAAAAAAAAAGCAATAGGAATTTTATTAAATAATATTAAAGATGTTGCAAAAAAAAAATTTAAATTATTTAATTTAAAAATAAATTTAAATAAAAATAATATTAATGAAAATTTTGAAGATTTAACGCTGCCGCCTTTTTGTAGGCATGAATATAATGGAGGATTGCATCCATTGACAATTATACGCTATGAAATTATATCTATTTTTAAAAAAGTAGGATTTAGTGTTTTGGCTGGCCAAGAAATTGAAGATGATTGGCATAATTTTACAGCATTAAATTTTCCAAAAGAACATCCTGCTAGAGATATGCAAGATACTTTTTTTATAGAATCAGAAAATAAGTTTTTACTAAGAACGCATACTTCGTCCATTCAAATTAGAGTAATGAAAAACAACAACCCTCCTATTAAATTGATATCTACAGGCAGGGTTTTTAGAAAAGAATCTATTTCATCCCGTACCCATTGTATTTTTCATCAATTAGAGGGATTTTATATAAATAAAAATATTAGTTTTTTAGATTTAAAAGATATTCTTATATATTTTATTAATCAAATATTTGGAAATAAAGTAAAAATTAGATTTAGATCTTCTTATTTTCCATTTACTGAGCCTAGTGTAGAAATAGATATTTCTTGTTTAATTTGCTTAGGTCTTGGTTGTACTTTATGTAAAAATACTGGATGGGTTGAAATTATGGGCGCAGGAATGATAGATCCTAATGTTTTTAAAAATTGCAATGTTGATATTAATAAATATTCTGGATTTGCTTTTGGAATGGGCATAGAGCGCATTGCAATGCTAAAATATCAAATTGATGATATTCGCCTATTTACAGAAAATGATATTAGATTTTTAAAACAATTCAATAATATATAATAATAAATTCTGTATAATAAAATTAGTTTAAAATAAATTAGAATTAATAATTTTATTATATAAAACTTAAAAAAAATTTATACGAAGCGACAATCTCATATAAATTTATACAAAATTTATTGTAATATATTTTAATTTTAGACCTCTTTTTAAGAGGTATGTTTTTAATTTTTTTTATTACAGAGGTGTAAAAAATAAAAATAAAAAAATAATATTGTAATTTATTTTTAAAAAAGATTTCGATTTTAATATAACTTTAAAATAAAAAATAATATTAATTAAAATTACAATTTTAATTATATTTTATAAATTTTTATCAGAAAATTTATATTATAAATAACAATATCTTTTTATTATAAATCTATAAGAAAAAAAGAGTTCGCTTAAAATCTATACAAATTCTACATATCTAGTTTTAGTTGATATTATTGATTAACAACATTAATCAATTTTCTTAATTTTTTATTTTTTTTATTTTAAAATATTTATTTTTTTTAATAGTAGAAAATAAATGAATTTTCAATACTTTATCTTTTCGTAAAATATTATTTTCTAGAGACATGTTATTTAGAGGGCAAATATTTTTTACATTTATTTTTTTTAATTTTTCTATTCATAATATTATTTTATCTAAATCAATTGTAATTAATTTTATATTTTTTTTATTAATTTCAATTTTAGATAATTTAGAAATTTTTTTTAGTAGATTTTTATTTATTTTCATTTTTTAAATTTTTTTTATAAATTAAAAAAATAATATTTTATTTTTAAAATAAATGAACAAATATGCTTAGTTATAAGATAAAAAATATATTTTTAAAAAACAATTTATTTCTTCATAAGTGTCAATATTTAAATTGGTATGAAATAATGCTTTTAATAAGAGAGTTTGAAGAAAAAGTTGGCCAACTATATGCTGAGCAAAAAATAGATGGTTTTTGTCATTTATATACTGGGCAAGAAGCTTGTATTGTGGGCGCAATAACTGCATTAAGTCGATTTGATAAATATATAACTTCATATAGGGATCATGGGCATCCAATAGCGCTCGGAAGTTCTTTAAAATACATTATGGCAGAATTATTTTCTAAAATAACAGGATTGTCGCGCGGAAAAGGTGGATCAATGCATATTTTTGATAGAAAAAGAAATTTTTTTGGTGGTCATGGTATAGTTGGCTCTCAAATATCTATAGGAACTGGAATTGCTTTTGCAGAAAAATATAAAAAAACTAAAAATTTATGTATTACGTTTTTAGGTGACGGAGCAACTAAGCAAGGATCTTTTCATGAATCTTTTAACTTGGCAATGCTATACAAACTACCTATAATTTTTTTAATTGAAAATAATGGATACGCAATGAATACCCCGGTCGAAATGAGCTCGAATGTTTTGGATTTATATAAATTAGGCTCTTCATATAATATGAAATCTGAGTGCGTAGATGGAATGTCTGTGGAAAAGGTTCATAACGCTATATATAATGCCGCATTCAATGTTAGAAATAATGGATCTCCTTATCTAATAGAATGCAAAACTTATAGGTATAAGGGTCATTCTATGTTTGATTCTACAAAAAATAATAAAAAAGAATTAACAAAATATAAAAAAATAGATCCAATAGAAATGATAAAAAAAACTATTATAAAAAACAATTTTTCTATAAATAAAGATCTTGATTTGATAATGCTTAAAATAAAAAAAATTATTACTGATTCTGTAAATTTTTCAGAAAAATCATCTTTTTCTAATTTAAAAGATATTTATAATAATATTTATTGCAATAATAATTATTTATTTCTTAACTCTTAAAATATGCATAATAAAAAGTTATTTAAAATAACCCTTGATAATTATATAAAGTATTTTTTTATTTTTATTTTATTGCTTTTATTATTTCAAATTTATAAAATAAATAAAAAAAATAATTTTCAAATCGATATGGTACAGCCTGTATTTTTTTTTGAAGAAAAAAATTTTAATAATGCGCTTTATGGAAATAAAATACATAAAGGTTTTTTAAGAATTATAAGTGATTATCAATTTATCGTAGATTTAAAAGTTGTTTATTTATATATAGGAATTATATATATACATTTAAAAAAATATGAACTTGCTATTGAGTATTTAAATAATTTTAGATCAAATGACTTTTTATTGCAATCGCAAGCATGGTCTTTAATTGGGGATTCTTTTGTACAAAAAAAAAATTACAAAGAAGCAATAAGGTATTATAAAAAATCTTTTAACTATCGTTCTAATAAATTTTTTACTCCTATTTATATCATAAAAGCTGCATTAATTTATGAACAAAGTAATATTAATAACTTAGCAATATCTTGTTATAATAGAATATTAAAAGATTTTTCAGATTCTAAATATTGCAATAAGGCATTTAAAAATAAAATTAGAATTCAATCGATATTGATTAAATAATTTTAAAAAAATTAATGTATAATTTTATATATTAATTCTTTGGAAATATTTATTTCTGATAATTTTATTTTTTTAAATTTTATTTCTGCGTTATATATAAAAAAAATATTTTTGATTGTTTTTTTTAAATTATATTTTTTTTTAGCTAAAATATAATCTTTTAGCATATATTTATTAATATTCAATATTATATCTAAATTTTTATTTTTTATATTTTTATGTATTAATAAGATTTTTATAAAAAGTTCAAAAAGAAAAGAAATTAAAAAGCTTAAGCTATATTTGATATTTATAATAATTTTATTTGTTATAAATATATTTTTTAAAATTATAAATTTTTGTAATTCATATATATTATATATAATTTTTTTTTTAAAATTTTTATTAACTATTGTTGAATTTATTTTTTTTGTATTTTTTTTAATATTGAATATTATGTTATTAATTTCTTTTGATAATTTTATTAAATTATTTTTAATATATTTTTGAAGTATATTATTTGCATTTGGTGTAATTTTTAATTTTTTTTTATTTAAATAATTGTTTATCCAATTAAATAATTGATTATTGTATGTTTTTTTAATCTTTATTATTAAAATATTTTTTTTTTTTATACTTTTTATTCTTTTATATACCGTACTGTTTTTAAATATAAATATTATTACTAAAAAACTTGGTTTTTTTATATATTTTTTTAGAAGAAATTTTTTTTTTTTAAACTCTTCGATTTTTTCTGAATTATTTACTATTATTATTTTTTTTTTATAAATTATTGGTATTGTTTCTAATATTATGTTTTTAATACATTTTTCCTTTCCATCAATAATATTTATGTTAATTTTTTTATTTTTTTTAATATATTTTAGTATTATATTAATATAGTATTCCTCTTTACCTTCTAATATATATATTGAATAATATTTTCTACTTTTTATTTTATTAATAATATTTTTCATTAATTTAATTTATATAAAAAAATAACAACCAAATTACTATTAAAACTGGCATTAAAAATGGAATAGAAAAATATATAATATATTCAAAAAAAGATGGCATTTTAATTCCATATTTTTCTGCTATAGATTTTACAATAAAATTTGGACCATTTCCAATGTATGTTAGTGCGCCAAAAAATACTGAAGCAATGGATATTGCTTTTAGTTCTAAGATATTATTTATAGAATAAATTCCTTTGGTATAAAGTTTAACATTTTCTACATTATGAATATTGGCATCATAAGTTGACATTATCGCATTTAATAAATTAAGATAAGTAGGTGCGTTGTCTAGAAAGCCAGAAAGCAATCCAGTACTCCAGTACAATGTGTTATAATTTATAATATTTATAAATTTATTAGATTGCGCTAAATTATTAATTATTTCTAATATTGGAAGTATAGATATGAATATTGCTATAAATACAAAGCATATTTCTTCTAATGGTTTAAAATTAAACTTATTTTTCTTAAAAGCATATTTATTTGCATTTTTATATAAAAATAATATAATTAAAATTATTATTATTTCTCTGATAAAAGAAATTGAATGATTATTGTATTTAATGTCTGGAATAAAGTGAAATATTTTATTTTCTAAAAATATAGAAATTGTTATTGTTATTAACCAAAAAAAATTTCTACCTCCATATATTAATATATATGGTTTTTTATCTTTTTTTATTTTATTTTTTATATTTACGTGATTTTTAAAGTCAATTATATAAAAAAATAACCCAAGTATTGTTAAGGAAAAAACCCATGGTAGAAAATTATTTTTTAATGTCCAAAAAAATGGCACGCCTTTCAAGAATCCTAAGAATAGTGGAGGATCCCCTATCGGAGTCAATCCTCCTCCTATATTACTAATAATAAAAATAAAAAATATTATGTGATATGGTTTTATATTTTTTTTATTTATTTTAATATACGGCCTGATGAGTATTATAGAGGCTCCTGTAGTACCTATTAAATTTGATATACAACTTCCAAAAAATAATATTAACAAATTAATTTTACTATTAATTTTTTTATTAATTTCTATAAAAATTCCCCCTGATGATATATATAGAACTAATATCAATAAAATAAATTGAATATATTCTATTAATGTAATTAAAATTTTAAACAAACTATTTAGGTAAATTATATAATATATACATATAGATATAGATATAAGTATAGATATTTTGATATAATTTTTATGCCAAAAATTTTGATAAAATATCGGCCCGGTTGCAATCATAAATAATAATATAATAAATGGAAATATCAATAAAAGCGATAAATTATTTTTATTTTTATATATTTTTTTTTTTTTAATTTTATTTATATTGGTATAAACTATTTTTTTATTTTTTTTATAATCTATATTTTTATTATTAAACAATAAAATTATTATTATAGATAATAATAATATTTTAAATATTATTTTTTTTAATTTCATTTTTAAAATATTAACTTTTAATTTTAAAGTGAATAAAAATTTTTATATTTTTTTTTAAATTAACACTATTGTAACAATTAAAAAATTTATATTTTAATATTATGTTAAATAAAAATCAAAATAATTTTTTAATATTTTTCTTTTTTTTTTATTTTTTTTTTATTTTTTTAATATTTGGTGCTTTTTCAAAGTCAAAAAAGTACGAAAAATCAAAAACTAATTCATTATTTGTTATTGATAAATTTAATCATAACTTTGATTCTGTTAATAAGTTTCTAAAAATTAATTTTTCTTTATTTAAAAATTTAAATATTAATTTAATAAATTTAAATTTTTTTATATATAATAATTCTAAAGTAAAACTTAAAATAGGAATTTTAAAGTTAAATAAATTAAATAAAAATTATAATTTTTATTTTGATAATAAGAAATTTAAAAAAAATAGAAACAATAGCAATACCCTAAAATTTTATTTTTTTAATAATATCTTTATTACTAAAAATATATTTTTTTTAACTAAAAGTAATATTTTAGTAGGAAATATTAATAAAAATTATAATTTTTGCTTTAGTTCGAAAAAAAATATCGTAAAAAA
>Ga0115008_10002001_pt1 | contig 16857 bp, 11 predicted proteins | sample FraStrMetagenome_FD_87164 | JGI IMG/M metagenome (GOLD analysis project Ga0115008, IMG submission 87164) | Marine eukaryotic phytoplankton communities from Arctic Ocean - Fram Strait ARC3M Metagenome | ecosystem: Environmental > Aquatic > Marine > Oceanic | place: Fram Strait | collected...
AAGAAGAACAAGAGAAGCTGCAACTCAGGCAGCATGCGCTGGAAATAGCAGAGGATACCTTTCAGAATATGGGAACTCATGGTTCAATAACAGGGAAAACGATGACGCGTATTATATGTTTCGATCATATAACAACTGCTACTATTCCTCTTCCGAACCTGTAACTGATGAAGAGGATGAGTTATAAATACAAAGTAATTTATACCTGGTACAAGAGTAGAAGTTAACAAAATAAAAGCAAACAGATTTAAAAAAAAATTAGAATAATCAACAATACACTCTGTATAGAACAATTTAAAGTCCCATTGACCTTCATTTCTAAATGTTGTAACATAGCAAATCAAGCTAATCTTCATTTTTAGACGAATCTTGTTCTCGCATTAATGACAATGATTACAAGCGCCGGATTCTTGATTAATCTGTTTATGTAGAAGGAATCATCAGCATTGGAGGGGTCATCATCCAAAGAAAGGAAACGGTATTTCAAAAAGCTGGAAGATCATTGAATGAATTACTTTGGAAGCATCCATTGTTATGATCTCCTACCCTACTAAAATCTCATTTAAATTTATTTCATCAGAGTAATAATTAAACACAAAACTAATCATGTAATATCCTACATCAGGAACATTACAAAATACATTTGATCTAAAGATTACTTTGCATTTGTGGAAAGATAATAAACTGCCGAATATATTAATTTATACAAACTATGCGTCTTTTCATAAAGCTTCAATCAAGTGCAAATGGCAATCACAATACTAGATACTTCTTGACAATATAATTACAAATCCCTAATTCCAACACCACTATTACCAGGAAGTCAACTAATTTTACATCCAAATCATACGACCTTGGGTAATCTAACAAACGAAACTCTCATAACAAAGTAAACCCCTTTCTTAACGCCTGTATATCCAACCATCCACAAATTCGTACAACCATCCGAAAACTCGACCTCAACGCCGAGGCTAACGATCGCACATCTTTGAGCTTATTCAATCATACAAAATCATAGTTTCGCATCGAATTTCAAATTCTCGTAACAAGCCATGACTATAGTCTATCACCAAAGATAACCCTAGTAATCTTTGTATCATCGAATGCATTTGCAACATTGGGTGACTTAACGTGTCCCGCTGCCGCCATGAGAGTTTTATGTTCTGAACTAGTACTCATGAAACTCTTTATCTGATGTCTCTTTTCCGAGTTACGCCTTTTGACATACTCCATCGTTTGATATCCTGCCACCATACTACCCAAACTAGTCGCCGCCAATGTGTACAGAAAACGTTCCCTCGACATGAAATATGAACATATCCGTGTCATGCACGGTGTTCTTCCGTACAAAGACGAAAAGAGACTCGCGGCATTCAACATTGCAGATGGCATGATGATAATTATTCCTGAATACAACTAAATTTTCAACTTGAACGTGAACAACAAGAGTAGAAGTTAATAAAATAAAAGCATACAGTTTAAAAAAAATACTATTATCTTGTGCAAGAACAGAATCTGCAAATGACCCCTATCCCAGTTTTGTGTCGTGGATATGTGGAGAGTTTTACAAAACCTGGCAATGCAAAATCACAAGTCCATTTATTTCTTCGCCGCATGACGTGGCATTTCTTTGTATTACGATTGTTTTTGGTTTCGATTTCGGAATCAAAATTCGTACTGAGCGAAAAGTGTCCTAACCTTAATCAAAAATAGGACAAAATTACGATAACGATTACAATCACCAACCACCAACAACCACAAAAAATCCTTGGTACAATGGCAGGCACTTCAAGTAAAAAGAGACAAGGAGGTCTTAAAGGCTTTCTTTCGCGGGCAGGAGCTTCATTTTATGCAAGTGGACAGTTATTAGCGGGATACGGTGTTCAACTTAGTACGTTAGGAGCGAAAATAGGCTTTATCGTCACAACGTCTGCGTTAGGTAGGATTGTATATTGTTCATAATTATGACTTTCAATACATTTTACTAAGTAATCGCTTTTTAACAAATAAATAGTAACGTTGATGCCATTGATATTTGAAATCACGAGAGAAACACAACAAATTGAGTCGGAATCTCATCAAACGAATTACCTTAAGAGTAAGGGGTATACCGATCGGCAACTGACCGAGCTGGGGTTTCATCCATCTAGCTTTCAAAATCCCAGTGCACTGAAGGCTGGAATTGTCTAAAAATGACTTTTCGATGATCGAAATATTACGAGCAGTCTAATTTGTGCATTCTTGGATACTCACTGGATTGCCCTAGATCAGCACTCGATCGCATTTGATTTGACTGTAACGATGATGTATGACGATTTTATGTTCATTTCTCCTGAGGCGAAGTAGAGTTGTATCGCTTTATTAATTAGAATACCCCGTGATAGCCTTAGTTCTGTTCTATAAATTTATTCAGGTCACATGAGAGAGCTGTTCTTTATCACTATACTGTAGGTTCGTAAGTCAATAAATGTATGCTTATGTTGTACTGTAAATCTAGCCATAAGCCCACTGCCTCAATGGATCAATGTCTATAATGCGATGATTATTCGAGACCTTACAATAAATCCGCGATTTTCGATTAGGAACAATAGCTAAGTTACGGAATACATGTGGTCGCCAACCGAGTGCTAGCATTTTCAAAAATCATTCTTCTAGAGGAATCGGTGTATATATCGTAAAGATGACTCGGGAACTTAAAATAGTTACTATTTTCGATCAGGAAGAATGGCAAAATTTTGGAATGTACACAGTCTTCTTTTAAGGGCAAGCATGTACGAAAAAAATTTAAAAAATTGATAGGAAGCTAGCAGAAATCTATTCTATTCTTGAGCGTTGCTGGTTAACAGTTGTCCCCAAAAGTGAACCTCCTTCCATAAATACTCCTTTTCTATACAACATCAACGGAATAGCTGCAATAATCATGGGAAGTGCAAGCAACCATTCAATACCTTTGCCATAGTTAACATTGTAGCCAATTGGAAACATTTCCTCGAAGTAAAGTCCATTCTCTGTTGTAAGACTGACAACCAATGTTGAATATTCACCTCCTTCCGTTAGTGCGATACGTTCCAAATACTTTCCAGGACTTGAATATTCCTTTCGCAAGCGCATCTTCTTATTTCCGGAACCAATTCCTATTTGTACGACAAACTTGGGAGAATAATCTTTTGGAAGCTCTCGTCGATCGAAAATCTCAAAGGATACATTAATGAAGAAACCGAGAACGTCCCGGAATTCTGTAGACTTTCCACTAACTATTATTCCAACTGGACTACTGTAGCCTTGTACAAATCCATTAAGTCTTGATCTAAGCGGGCTTGACCAAGTATTCAATGGGTGAGATAGAACAGGAGTTTCAAAAGTAAGTATCTCACCACTAATTGTAGAAACCACAAGCGAAAGTTGCCCATTTCCTACATCGTCAGCAAGCACCATATTTCTAATTATGTCACCAACATCTAGTCTGTTAATGCAACCTGTCGATGCTTCAATGATGTAGAGATAGTTGTGAGATGGAACTACGATATGAAGCCCGCGACCGGCACCGCCATGACCCGGTGGGTTGTTACTTCGATTGCTCATATCCGATGGCAAATTATCTAGCCAATGATCTTGATCAGTGTGTAAATCAACCAACAAAACATCTGGATGTAAACTCGACCGAAATATCTTCTTAGATGGATTACCCAGGACCATGGGAAAATTCTTAACTATTGCGCCGTTGGAAGCATTGAAGGACCAAAGACGAAACTCGCCATCTGGGCTTTTGCTGACAATTACTAAATCAAGGTTGCCGTCTCCATCAATGTCACCTAGTTTTGGACTTCGAATAACCTCTCCTTGAACATTGTAGTGCCAAATCGTTGAGCCATTTGAGTCTAGGCACACAACGTTGCCTTCCATATCCGCGGCAAAAAGCTCCAAAGCAGGGCTCCCTATTACGTCCGCAACTGCCACTTGGGCATAAATTGCCTATTTTAAGTGATAAACAAAATAAATCTGAGAAAAATAACAGACATTGGGCACTTGAAAGTTTCGATTAACGTACTCCCATTTGAATTGGAAAGCCGGTGCGGACGGTTCCATATTTACTCATCACATACAATAAGCCAAGTGATGTTCCAATGATTACCTCTGGCATTGAATCACCATCTAGGTCGATGATCGTTGGAGTGCAGTAGGTCATTGCATTAAGTGAAGAACCAGCAGATTTAGAAGATAGATCTAAATGTTCCTGCATAGACCACCTGCGGCTGTTCACATTATAACTGAGAATAGCAGAAGCAGCGAAATTTTTCATATCGTCCAAAGGTAATGGCATCTCATCAGTATCTAAATGCTTATATTCGTTTTCTTCAAATAAGTACGAGGCACCGATAACAATATGTACTTCGTCTTGAAATAATGCTACGGTTGGTGATGAGAGGACATGAGGTTCCAAAGCAACATAATTATCTTCAGAAAAATAATTGTCGTCATAATAATCATGTCTATACATATCATCATCATACATATACATGCGGTGGTAATCATCTCCTCCATAATATTGCATGTCATCAAATGATCTCGCGTCGACGTCGACTTCATCGTCGTCGCCTGCATCGTGTCCTTTCCACACCTCATCGTTATCATCATCTCCAGTTTCACTCATCAAATTTTCCTCCTCTATCTCACTCACATGCTTATCCAATCGATCCTTCACAACTTCGGAAGCGGATATATAAGCTTCGTGCACCCTCTCCATTTCTTCTTCCTTATTTTGGAGATTGTCTATATGCTCATTATTTGTTTCTCCTCCACTATCCATTACAAGTTCATTGATCAGAAGTAGCTTTCTTCTGGAATGAACCTGCTTCGCTTCTAGGTCGTTATTTTTCTTGGTAATCCATTCACTACTATATTCAAAATAGGAATGATACGGTTCTTCGTATCTTTTCTTCCTTTCTTCCTCTTCTTTTTCTTCGTCTGATTTTTCATCATTCGCGTCATCTCCACGTAAGGCTTCATACCAATTTTTTCTAACATATAAACGTGGCATCTGAACACCCCAATGAAATTTCTGATTTCCATTCTCATCTTTATTGTACATCGTAGCATACGCATCTAAAGGCACAACGATAAGACGCCCATCAAAGTCCACCATCACCACATCCTCTACTCCATCACCGTCCACATCATGCACAACGCCATTACCATAGAACAAAGAACCTTCAAAAATCATAGGAAATGTCTCAAAGGCATAGGAATGATCACCGTTCATATGGACGGAATCCATGGGGGTGAAATCCATAATATCCAACTGCTCGGCAAAGGACGGAACCACTGCCTGACGCGATGGCCGATCCGATCTCAATGGAAGCACCGTCGGCGTACCGATTATCGCAGCACCACCGTGAAGCTTCTTGACATGAGTCAACTTAAACTGGAGCGGACATTGATCAGGAGAATAGAGCTCATTAACCCCCGTTTCTTTGACGGAAGCATAATCCCACTCGCCTCGGACAAAATCGTGAGCGTTGGACTGTTTTACATCGCGACCATTAAAAATGGGATCCGATTTTGGATTCGATTCGACACAAGATAACGGTGCAATGGCTGCTAAGGAGGTCCATAGACGGATCGATCGTTTCATGGTATGTGTGATATATTCTTTCTTGGAAGAGGAAGGTCTACAGTGTATGTTTTTCAAAGGCTCTCCGTCATGGCGCGTGATCGAGTAGATATGTTATGGATTTTGTTTTCACATGTCAATTAGTTACCGCGTGTCTGTGTTGATTGTTTAACGTTTATTTTCATATTAGTTCTGAAGCTCATATCGAAGAACACATCGCCTTCTCTAAAATATAAGGTTACCCGGTATCCGGTATGTGTTATGTGTGCGTATGGCTTACGAGACTAACATTAACACGTTTTTGGCATGTCACAGAGAGGGTAGATAGAGAGAAGACGAAAAAAGGTGTGTCGTTCCTCGAGATATTTCATCTTTCTTAGCAAGTGCTTGACACGTAAGAACGTAAGATAATTATCAAGATTGACGATTTCTCAAACTTATTATTTCAAATCAGTATTTTGTTTGGGGTAATATTTGGAAGAAGTGAGTTCACTGATGATTTCACAAGTAATTTGGATTGAAGACGGCATAATTGAGTAAATGATGATGTTCCTTGAAGTCAGTGATTTCCCGATTAATTTGTATCGTTATTCGTTTTTTCTAACAATATCATTGGCTGTTAATGGTTTATATATAAGCATTTCAAACTACGATAATTCCTTTAAACTCATGTTCTCTGTTGTTTGTGTCAAATAGGGATTTCACGTCGCGTATCCATATTATCCTTTGTTTCTTTCATGATATTTGAGAAAAGGGACATTTCGCGGAATCGTTGATAGAGTATTTCATTTCCGAAGAGATATGCGACCGGCATTGCATACTCCATTTCGTGTTTCTACACCCGCAGTGACTGCATTTCTGCTAGTTTCGAGTTCCTTTAGCGACGCTTTTTCCATTGGTAGACATAGATGTGATGTTTCCAAGCGACGGATGCTTTCGAAAGGGGATTGGTGTCATGACACTCTACGGAAGCCAAACGCAAGCACTCATACGACAAATCTAAAGGCGCTGCCGACTATGCCAGAAATATTTGATCCATTTAGTGAGTTGGGAAAACAGCTTTTTGATTCGTTGGATATTGGCGGTGCAATCAACAATAAATTGGATATAGAGCGAAGCATTCCTGCAGCTACTACTGGTATGGTTCTAGATTCCATCGGTAGAGATTTGCTTGTTTTTCTTACAGCAAGTGTTTTCATAACCCCTGTTGCTACTGCTTTAAATGTTACCCCTATTCTCGGATATCTCCTGGCGGGTGCATTGCTAGGTCCACATGGCTTTGATTTGTTCGCCAATTCAAAGGCCGATGTCGAATTGGGAGACTTTGGTATACTTTTTCTCTTATTTTCTGAAGGCTTAGAGGTTACATCTTCCCGCTTGAAGGAGCTTACAAACTACTTGCCTTTGGGGTTTGCTCAGTTTTCACTCTGTACAGGTATACTAACTGGTGCTATTTTGTTAGGTGGACCTGAGTTTCTTGAACAATTTATTCCACTTGATTCGGGTCTCATCAACATTCACAACCCGGTGGAAGCATTGATTCTTGCACTGGCAGGGACGCTAAGTACGTCAGCTTTCGTATTTCCTGTACTGAAGGAGAGAAATTGGGAAGAAAACTTGAGTGGCAAGGCTGCAACCAGTATATTGCTTCTTCAAGATCTTGCAGTAGCACCACTGTTAGTGCTTTTACCTTATGTCGTTGGCAAAGGGCCCACGGATTATTCAGCTATTGCATTTTTGACTGCTAAGGCAACAATCGGGTTTGGAAGTGTGGTATACGTCGGCTCGTTGATTTTAAAATTCGTTTTCCAGCTAGTTGCGCAAGCAAGATCAACAGAAACATTCGTTGCCCTCTGCTTACTTGTTAGTGCAGGAATGGGCTCCATAGCAAAAGTTTTAGGACTTACAGACACGGCAGGAGCATTTGCAGCTGGGGTATTGCTAGCAAATACCAATTATAGAGCTCAAATACAGGCAGATATTCTGCCTTTCAAAGGTATATTATTGGGCGTCTTTTTTATGGTTGCAGGATCAAGTTTTGATACGGATATAGTACTTCGCGAACTGCCTACAGTAATCACAGGTGCAATCACCTTGATTGTTTTGAAATTAGCTACGCTTTTGGCGGCTACTAGAATTCCGGAAAGGTTTGAACCAAATCGACTACCAATCAAAGACGGGGTTCGACTCGCTTTCTTATTAGCAGGCGGCGGTGAATTTGCCTTCGTGGTTTTGGCATTGGCAGAAAAGTTGGGTGTTCTTCCAAAAGATCTTGGTGGACTTTTAACAGCCATTGTACTCATTACGATGGCGGTGACTCCTCTTCTTGGCCAACTGGCAGAAATCGCATCCGAAAAATTTGATGATGAACCAAATGACATCATGACGGAGATCGAATATTCAGAAATACAAGAAAACGTCATCGCAGAAGACGCAATTATTGTCTGTGGTTATGGTGCGTTGGGTCGATCACTCACACAAGCGCTAGATAACGAATATGGGGAGATTGCGTCTTATCATCACGAAGGTGGCTTACCAAGAATCGTAGCTTTTGATTCCGATCCCTACATCGCTTCGAATAGTCTCCTTTCACCGAAACATTCTATTGTGTTGTATGGTAATGCAGCTAATGCTGAAGTGATACAAAAATCTGGAGCTATTGATCCTACTGTCATCTTTGTTGCATACGAAGACGTGGAAGATGTTGAAACATGTGTCGCCAGACTTAGAGTTGCATTCAGAGAAACACCTATCTACGCGAGAGCACAAACTCGTGATGAAGCGATAATATTGCAAACACTAGGAGCAACCGAAGTTATTGTTGAATCTGATCAACTCCCCCAGTCGGCTGTATCGTTACTCAAGGGGACCAATTCATGGATGTACCCGAAATCTGATAATTTAAGCGATCAGCCATTACATTTGGCAGCAGCAGCTGCTGCAGGAATGACTGCTGTAGAGGTTGATGTGTTACTTCGTCTATTTGATTGCATGGAAAAGGAGAAATCAGGAAGAGTTAACGCTGATGAACTGGTACGATTAATTAGAATGACGAATACACGCGTTAAATCTGATGACGAAATCAATTTTATGGAGAAGTGGATTAAAAGTGTTGTATCGTCGCCGTTGAGTGCTGTTGAGTTCTGTCGGATCTACGCGGTTGCCCCGACTTCAATTCAGGAAGCTTTCCAATGCTCAGCTTGTCTTTTTTAAAAGATGACTTCTCCAATATTATGAAAATAGTAATGTAATATATATTAGTGCATTAAAAGGTTATCAACTGATCGTGGGTCAAAGATTACGCAATAATATGGTGGCTTGCACTTTACTGGTTACTCAACAAGTCGGAAATTGCATCCTCACAATTATCTTCACCGACAAGAATTTCTTGAAGGCATTCGAGTTCAGAAGGGTCCCTTCTACCTTCATTGACGAGCCTTTCAAAATAAGCTTCAAGATCATTATTGTTTCCATTTGCTCCCTCGCAAGACGCATACTCAATGCTCACGTTGTCTAAAGATGCTTCAAAAGACTTGCTATTAGCGGAATAAGTAACGCTGAACGATTCTTCGATGCTCATTTCGGTGCAATCAGATCGTGAAACTACAGGCATCTGCTCAACGCAGGCACACATAGGAGCTCCGGGAACAGTCCTCACATATCCTCGACTGTAAAGATGATCATACATGGACACATAAAAAAGGTTATTTCCTTTATAGAGAGCATCAACGGCACTGTTATCGCTGTCCCAAGCAAAACCATGACCTGGAACAGTCGCAAAATATTATGAGATTTTGTACAAACGATCATACAAAAAGTCAAACATTTACTTACAATGAGTATCGCCTTCGCTCTCATCCTCAAAAATGGCGAATCCTGCAGGGACGTTACTACTCGAATTATCGCGAGTCATGTCTACATAGCAAATATCTGTATTATCCATTGGGTCTTTGTCAACGCAATTTTGATCGTAAGGAGTATCGCAGTTTCCATTGTTATCGTTGGCTTGGCGATCCTGTATCCAACAGCACATAGCTGCTCCAATGTCACAGTTTTCAAAGTTCGATAGGCCATCAGGAAATTCCATACCCTGTTGCTGTGCAATTGTGTCATAAACCTGGTTGACGACGGCAGCTTCAACACTTAGAATTTGAGAAGTCGTCCCATCGCTAGTACCTTGATCAGTTTGACGATGTTCGTTCCATTCAGTACTTCCGTCAAAGTACTGTTTACCAAACGATGTAAATTCGTTGCCATATTTCAGAAAGCTAGACTGGTATTCGTTAGCCATGAAGCTGTTGCACATATCCTTGATTTCTTTCTTAGCTTTTCGGTTATTGCTCACACCAAGCATCTGTCTGAGTCTTTTATTGACGTTCCCACCCATACCAATATCATTCATTCGATTCTTTACCGCCTTCTTGACTTCTTGGAGGGTACATGCTTCAACGTTAAAGGTGTAGTCTTGCAGGAGTTCGTTTGCATGAACGTTGATAAATTGCAAAAGTACAAAAAGTAGAGTGGCTGAGTAAATCTTCATTATTTAAGTTAAGAGGATAGGAAGGACTTGAGTTTATCAAATTTCGAAATTTGTGTGAAAAATTTATCACGACCATCTCACTGACATTTTACCACAAGATAATCCCGTGGGATTAACACTCTTATGTGCGCGCCACAAAAGGAAAGAACAAAAAGGAATATGAGAACAGAAAAGAATTTAGCTGATATGGAACAAAAAACGCAAGGACAGAAATTCAGCTGATGCTGGTGTTCGAATTCGCTGAAAATCCACCAGTTAAATTATATTGCTCCAACAGCTTCCATTACAAAGTTATAGATTTGCTGAATTTCGATAACGTGTGGTAGTGAATAATCAACAATCGAATTACTGCATCTTGAGCGAGCGTTGTCCTGGGGACATTTTCTTCGTTTGCAAAAATGTTATCTCTAGTCCAGAATTTCTCTTTTCAACCTGTCCATACTTCTGTGGGTTGAAGACGATGATCTTTTTATGAACGGGGACAACAATCATTGCAGGGGCAACTTATTGCTTCATTTGCGTCGAGATATATTGAAACAAACCTGACAATAAAGACAAATAATGGATTTGTGATACAACAATGAAAAACCTAACAACTGGATTTTAACTAAACACAAATAATTTTTGTCGATTCTTTCACCCTTTTCTGCCGACTGGAAGGTTTATTTCACAAAAATGAATTAGAAAATGTTTGCTGCCTGCCTTTCACATCGCAAATAATAGTTATTCAAACAAATCATATTTACATTTACGAAACCAAGCACTCCTGCATAAGTAGTTCAGATAGAAGGAGTATAGAAAGGGTCTATGAATAGATACAGTAACTTTCTGAAATGTCATCAAAATCTTGCGATTACTTCATTTCTTTTTCCTATGGATCTATCTGACGAAAGTTGTCATCACTTGTTTAAATTGAGTTGTCCAGTGAGGACCTAGCAAGTTCCTCTTCCGATGGATCGTTGTTGTTCATCCTGGAGATGATTTGCAATTCGCAATGAGACCCAAATTTTAATCGGGAATAGAATTATTGATGAATACGGAAATAAATCAAGAAAAAGACGCTGCCCAACCTAACCCGTACCAAGAGGAAAGTCAATTTCAAATAGTCTTTGCATTGGTAGTTAGTTCGTGTTTATTAGTTTATTGGTGGAGGAAAAGCCGGAATAATTCAAATCAACTCGGATATCTGCGTAAAATAAGATCATTTCAAGGCTAACTTTCTCACGACAGAGACAAGCTATCGCTTGCATGAATTTTACACATGAAATGATTAATTATATTACGAGTCGACCGTTTTACCTCCATCATAGTAATTCTGTAACTTCCCAATTTTGTTCAACATAAAGTTACAGAGTCATCAAAAATACTATGATAATGAGTTTAGAGTAGGGTTAGGACATCTGGAATGGTGAAAATATAGCTTCTTGAAGTGAAGTTATAAAATTTTGCTAGAATTGCGCAACTTTACGCGACTCAGCAGAAAGGATCAAGAGCAAAATTACTGGAATGCATTCTAATTTCTTGATTTCTTACTATCTTTCGATTTCGAAGCTGTGACGACATTTGCAATGCCTACCAATTCAACATTAAAATAGGATGAGAGGACTTGAACTTCAAAGATGTTGGAGTCAAAACACATTTAAGGCGAACAATCTGAGCCAATGGATTTCTCACCTGATAACACCAAATACGCTGCGAACCCATAACCAACAATTTCCAAAATGCGAACAGATCGACGAGAACATTCAGATGACGTCTTAACCAGTGCGCGCAGATGAGCATCCAATGTAGAGGTTGCCGCCAAAACTATCTTGTGTTCGACTGCAATTTGATCGCTTGACGAAAGACCTAGCTCACTCAATGGACTCATCCTCTCACTCAATTCCAAGGTTTAATATGCCTTCGTCGTAAATGTGAAACCACTTTTGTTAACTTTCGTTGCTGTCTCCTTCCACACGTAATGACTTTCATTGAAGGTTCTGATGGGAAAGTGACAGAGAGATATTTCTAAGTAACAGAAGCTGCAGTCTGAATGAAGCCTTATTTGACGCTGAAATAAGGGCTAACTATCATAATATACGTTATATTTATGTCACGAGAGTTCGCATTATCTCATGGCCAACCAATCCTCGCTTCTCACCAAATGGCATCGGCATCGGTCAATACATACATCACACCAATCACTTGTCTTTTTCAACTTGTATCGTCAGTTGAAATAATTGAACATAGATATACATCTATCTAAATTCAAAAACAAACAGCATCGCATCATGGCAGATTCGGCGCCATTATACGTCCTCCAAGAATCAGCGGCGGGATATGCCTTATTCCGAATCGTATCCTTCGAGGAAATCGGTTCTTTGCAGGACGGAGCGCTGAATACTATTAACGACAGTGCCTTATTTCACAGGGCCGTGAAGCTCACCGCCTTCCAACCCTTTGAATCTGCTGCAGATGCATTGAGTAATATTAATGCCATTTCAGAACATGCTATGACAGATGAGTTGAAGAACTTTCTTGAAACGAATTTGCCCAAATCTTCGAAAAAGGCTGCGTGTGTGTTGGGAGTTATCGAGCCTGCGCTTGCTACTGCAATTTCGGATGGCTTGAATGTCACGTGCCGCAGCGATGATACCATAAGAGAGTTATGTCGTGGTTTTCGACAACATTTGGCATCGCTTATTAAAGGGTTAGAGAATGGTGCAACGGAACAGGCTCAGCTTGGCTTAGGGCACTCCTATTCGCGCGGAAAGGTCAAATTTAATCCAGCGCGTAGTGATAACATGATCATACAGAGTATTGCTTTGCTAGATACTTTAGATAAAGATTTGAACACATTTGCTATGCGTGTTAAGGAGTGGTATTCATGGCATTTTCCTGAGCTCAAGGGTATTGTAAAGGATAATTACATGTTCGCACGGTGTGCCGCTTTAATTCAAGACAAAACGTCGCTCTTCGGAGAAGATTCCGAGGATAAGGTAGCTAAGCTGAAGGAAATAACAGGTGAAGATGAGATCGCAGATGCAGTCATTGCAGCTGCTAAGAGCAGTATGGGTGTCGACTGCAGTGCTATGGACATGCTCAATATTGTGAATTTTACACAGAGAATGGTTAAGCTTGCAGAATATCGCAAGAATTTAGCTGGATACCTTTCCGATAAGATGAATATTGTTGCGCCTAACTTGAGCGCACTTATTGGAGATACTGTTGGTGCTCGTTTAATTAGTAAGGCAGGATCGTTGACCAATTTGGCCAAGAGTCCCGCCTCTACGGTGCAAATTTTGGGTGCAGAGAAGGCTTTGTTCCGCGCACTTAAGACTAAAGGAAATACTCCAAAATACGGTTTAATTTACCATTCAACATTTATTGGAAGAGCAGAACAGAAGAATAAAGGAAGAATAAGTAGGTATCTTGCAAACAAGTGCTCAATTGCTACGAGAATTGATAGTTTTAGCGACGATCCTACAAGTATTTATGGCGAGAAACTTCGTGAACAAGTGGAGGAGCGATTAAAGTTTTATGAAACTGGAGCTGCACCACGGAAGAACATTGATGTTATGGCTGAGGTAGCCAAAAGCTTGGGCACAAAAGAAAAACAAGACGTTGAAATGAAAGATGAAGCAGGCTCACCTGATGATGCAGCAACAAAGAAGAAAAAGAGTAAGAAGGAAAAGAAGGCGAAGAAGGGAAGTAAGCGCAAGTCCGAAGATGGTTCAACAGCGGAAGATGGAGGTAGCCCAACTAAAAAGGAAAAGAAATCGGCTAAGAAGAAAAAGAAGTCCAAAGATTAGAGATCTTGCGGTGTCAAATATATAGACCTTAATTTTCTGTTTGCATCAAACTGTAACATAGAAGCATAATGTGTTTGAATATAGATTGTATCACAAGCACATCGTAAAGGCGGCGAAATGTTTTTCCATTGACTCTGAGGGTCAGATGAAGACACAAATGTAGACATATCCTGTTCATGTTCCATAAATTAATACTTCGATGTAGATTGTAGATCCCCAATAACACGATTTTCGCCCTTATTCCAGAAGCTTTTAATCTTGTTCTTCGAACAAAAACAACACCTTATGCATGCCCACGATTAATGACTGCTCTAGCTACATAGTGAAAATGAAGGTAACTCATTCTAGGTTTATCCATGAAAGGAACAGACAGATGTTTAAAAGACAAAACATTATCGGTTAAATCCTAATCAAATTTTGATTACCTAAAGAAAGTTTCAATAAATGGCAAAACTCATACAGTTAGGACTCATAGTGAATTGATGATATTTCGGGTTCAGTCCATACAAAGATAAACTCATCCTGCGTTGGAATGCTGAAGGCACCACGAGTTTCTGCTCCACTATAAAAATTCCTTATGTGATAACAAGTAACATGCTGAGTATGTTTCGATCAAATTATAGTTCTTACTGCTCCTCTTCTGATCCGTTGTCAGACGAGGGTGAAGTATTAATCTTGAATGCGATTAATATCCACTAAAGGATGTGGATGTCAACAATTTAATACACCATTGAAAATCAACTTATCTTGACATGAAGTGCTTCATGCACTCAAAAGTTCAAAGAAAAATCTGTAAAGGGTTCACCAACATTTCCCTTCAGATACCCATCAAGACAAGTTCTCCATCCTGTTCGAGGAGGCATCGACTTCCTTGTAACCTCTTCCTCGGCTTCGTTGGATCTCAAAAATATGTGACACTTACGGTTCCATGAAGTGTCCGCAACGGCAGATATAGTCCAACATTTAAACGTCTGGTTGTATCCAAGCTCGACGTGAAGCTGATTTGGGGAGTTCTCTTTGCCCAGAAAGCTTACTGAAAGTTTTTGAAATACACCAGTGAGATAGAAGACTGTATTGTTCAAATGGATACGATTTTTTTTGCTCCCTAGTTGAATAAGTAAAGATTTTCCTGCTTTTGAGATTATGAACAAACTTCCATTCCCAGCATCTACCATGTTAGTATCGAAGAAACCTAAACTTTTGCAGATTACGCTATAGTTTTTTGCGATAGAATGTAGTCTATCAGTCGACCTCGTCAATGCAGCTTGAAGAAGTGTATTTTGAAGCGTGACGGGAAATTTTGATAATTGGTCAGAGTCCCCCGCGAGCTCATCATAAGCCATCGCAACTGATCGTTTGCATCGTTCCCTCAGAGACAAAGATGCGTTAGCTTTACAATAACACTTTCCCCCGTATTTGTCGTTGACAGTCCGAAAAGTATCAAGGAAAAATATCGAGCATCTAAAACTTAGATGTGGCATCACTTTACAGCAAGCAAGCTGCTGAAAGTACTTATTTTCTTCGTTTATCATGTGAAGTCTGTTAGCAACACTCAAGTAGTCCAATAAGCGATCACTGTATTTCTTGCTGTCTGCATTAAAGTTTGGAGAAGTCACAATTGCTTCCAATACATCTTCGTTTAACTCTTCAAAATTTGCTTCAGCGGTAGTGTCAAAATTTTTGGCGCACTCTTCGATTGCTGCTGCGATCAATTTATCTCTTTCATCTGTTTCAGAAATCGTATCTGGTTGGGATTGAAGTATGTTCAGAGTACGAACAATATATTTATTTGCGTTTGATGAATTCAAATTATAAGCAAGGAATCTATTCGTTCTTTGACTGAGCGACCTAACGATAAAATACGAGGATAGCCACCTAAGCTGAACCACATTACTTTCATCAATTTGTATATCGGGATTAACATTTGAGTATTCAAAATATAAGAAATCCAAGAATGTCCCAAATTCATCGGCCACCACAGGCGAATCTAACACTATCCGAGACTCTGAAGACGTGGACTCAGTCATGCCAGAAGCAAACAATTTTGAAAAGTATTCACTCTTATGCTGACCGCCTGCAATGGCAAACTTATGAACAAAATAGACAGTCTCCTTAAGAGTTTTAGGTCTTTTCTGAGGAGGTTCATCATGGACTGCTTCCTTTTGCAAAAGTGAAATTTCAGCCTCATCTGAATGAGTGACAATCACAATTTTAAAATCGGAAAATAAAGCACTTTCACGCTCTAAACTCCAATGAATTTTGTTGTCATCGTTTCCAAATGACGATGTTCTACTCTCAGCTTCAACGGCATCGATAGATATATCTGCACCCTCAAGGAAATTGAGTAACTTTGAAGCCACTTCCTTATTCTTGCGTTGGCTTTCTGCGAGCAAATTTAGCGACATCATTATTTCTTAAAACATCCTCTGATTGTCTCGTAAATAACTTTCTCGATTTGTAATAATGCTTCCTATTCGTATCAACATAAAAATAGAAAACTTTATTAATACATATATACGAATACTCCAGAGAGTAGACTCTACGACCTCGGGAGAGAGAGTGTTTGAGAGAGAGAGGGATAGTCGCCACCAGGCCTTTTTATTTTAGGATTTGTCCTATTTTAAACATTTTTGTCTAATCTCTCTCTCGTGCGAAGATTTTTCTGTACCCCAGCGACATCATTGTCAGACATCATAAATATATCCGATATATCCATACGAGTGGCAGTAAGCTCGTTTTACCATAACCTTCACGACACTTCACTGCCCTCGTACCTTCCTCTGTTTCTCCTCTATCCTTCTACCTCCCTCTCGAAATGGACCGTCGGATCACCCGTGCGATGTCTAGATCTCATAATTCGAGAAATCCTAATCCTCAAATCACCGACACTGCCAACCTTCCCGTAACTCAGTCTT
>Ga0115008_10002006_pt1 | contig 16841 bp, 15 predicted proteins | sample FraStrMetagenome_FD_87164 | JGI IMG/M metagenome (GOLD analysis project Ga0115008, IMG submission 87164) | Marine eukaryotic phytoplankton communities from Arctic Ocean - Fram Strait ARC3M Metagenome | ecosystem: Environmental > Aquatic > Marine > Oceanic | place: Fram Strait | collected...
ATTAATCCGAACATTGATTTGTAACGATTGATTGTATCCAACTCGTCTGTTTAATCTAGACTTAGAAAGGCGGATAGAGATTAATGTAATTGGCTTATTGTCATTACTTCTAGTAAAAGAAACGGGCCTGATTTCAACATGTATCTGTGTACGCATGCAATTTGAAAAGAGAGGGTAAAAATAAGAGAAAGGCAATTTGTAGCTCTATCATCTATCATCTATCATCTATCATCTATCATCTATCAGCAGTGCATGTTGCATGTGTATTAAATACATATAATTTAACACATGTACCGTTACATAAGAAAAATACTTGCTTGATAAAAGAGTCGAACAAAAACGGAAAGAAAAAAAGTCAAGAGGCAAACATCAAAATTCCACCAAACCCCAAAAAAGACAAGACACAAACTTTCGTTGACAACGGGTACAATGTACAATCGTCATGTTTTCTTTCTTTCGCAGCTCCAAGGCATCGAAGGCTGTATCCACCTCACAAGAAACTGCCACGTGCAATAACGAAGACGTCGATGGTGAATCGGACACTTCTAAATTAACGGAGTTTCCACCCTATGGATCCGCCACCGCTGCAGTCTCGACTTCCTCTTCACAAGATGATAATGATAAGGACGATAATGATAATAATAACGTCCAAGAAGATGATCCATCTCAGGGAATGCCCGGTAGTAATGTCAGCATCGAACGTGATAACGTTGTTGTGGTGCCGATATTGAATAGTGTGGATACGTTGGATCATTATTCGGGTCGTAATAATAATAATAATCCTAGTGATAATCCAGGTCAGCCGATGCCCATTCATGCCTATGTACACTCTATCAAAACGGTGGCGACTGCTGCGAATGATAGTCAAGAACATGGATATTCCAGTAATATGGAGAGTGCTGAAAATGAGGCGACAGTGAATTGGATGCCAGATGAACTTTGTAAGACGTGTTATGCCTGTGAAGTAGAATTTAATATGTTTCGGAGGAGGCACCATTGTCGGCTGTGCGGACAAGTGTTCTGCTCGAACTGCAGTGCTTATAGCTTAGATGTTAGCAAGTCAATGGTAGCGGCTAGTCCGGGTCATGGGAATGTTGCTTCAAGTGGAAAGATGCGTGTTTGTAAAATGTGTTATACTAGCAATGTTGGTGGTAGGATTAATTCAAACAGTGGTCAGCAACCTGAATCTGCTCAGTATCCGCCATCTTCCGGTTCAAAGATCGAGAATGTAACGAATGAGGGACTGTCATCTTTTCCAAATACTATGCCCAACTATTTGGAGGCTGTGGAAGAGGGAAACGTGAGTGGCAAGCAAATGAGTGAGATAGAGCGAGTGAAAGGTGTGTCAGGTACAATCCGATCCGATCCTATGTCGAAAACATCAAAATTAGAGTATGTAGAAAGTAAATTGTCACATGGTAATAGTTCGTCAAAATTGACTGAGGATGGACCATTTGTGTCCGCATCTTCATCTTTCAGTTCAGAACAGCAACTAGGTCAGGCAGCAGCAGATCAGCTTGAAATCATGTGTTGCCAACTATTGCAAAATGAGCTTGGTGATGCCATTCTGGATTCGGAGAGAGAAGGGTGGACTAATGTAATACTTTCTCTCGCGACGAAGTGTTGTAACACGATAATACCCGGCAGGGAAAATCCCGGCCAGTCTAGTAGGAGGGGCTCAATGGATATAAGGCCGTACATTAAAGTGAAGACCATTCCCGGTGGAAGTCGTTCGGACTGTGAATATATACCAGGAATCATGTTTCAGAAGCATGTAACTCATAAGCTAATGGCAAAGCAGATTATGAACCCTAAGATATTGTTGTTAAGTGGAGGAATCGACTATACACGGTGAGTCCACTTTGTAAGAATTTCATCTGTCCCTTAGTGTATTTATTGATACATGTTACCTATCTGTTAAAGGAGTACAAGCGAAACCACCCATCGCGGTATCGCTACCCTTGATGGCATAAGCGAAGCGGAGGACATGTACTTAAAAATATTTCTCAACAAAGTTCTCACCCTGAACCCCAACGTAATTCTTGTTGGAAAGGTAAACTTTTTCTTTGCATTTGCTTAAGTTTTGCACCAACGAAGTATCTAATATCATTCGAGTAAGGCCATTAGCCGTAGAGCGCAAGAAATGCTTCTTAATCACAATGTTGTGGCAATCCAACATGTAAAACAAACAACACTTAGTCGAGTAGCGCTACAGACAGGCGCATCTATACTTCACTCAAGTGATGTCATGCATATGAACATGAACAATGCGGATGATGTGACTTCTCTTGTGGGCATGGCAAACATGTTTCGATTGGTGACGTATCTTGACCAAGTTCCAAGTGTCAAACAACCTTATCGTCATAAAAGTGCTGCACGCAGCGCGGAACTTGCTGCATTGATCCTTGGGGAGACGGAGTTGGATGGAAGCAGAGCAATACAAACTGGATTAGCAAAAAGGGGCATAACACGAACGTATATAGTCGTAGACGGATGTCCCCCAAATTCAGGATGTACAATAGTATTAAGAGGATTGTCGTCGGAAAACACCTTGAAAAAATTGAAAATAATATTTCTCTTCATGGCACATGTCGCATACAATCTTAAGTTAGAGGTAGCATACTTAAAACAACGATGCGTTTGCCTTCCCGAAACTTATTCCATTGATTCCAGAAAGCAATACAATAGTAGTTCTCTTTGTGTCGATTATGGTTCGCCTCCTCCGGGAAGGAAGAATCGTCCCTGGAATGGTCTTCTCGGTTCAAACTTTGATCGAAACGACAGAGAAGATAATGATAACAATCGTGACGATTTAAGTGGTGAGAAGTCATCCCCATTTGATCATCAATCAATTCTTATTACATCAGTATGGATGACTGGTAAGACACAATGCTGTCCAGCTGAAGTGAAAGGTATTTGTTATTACACAAAGCAGGTGAGTTAAGTATCAGAAGGCGAGGTTGTTTTTGGATGTCAAACACTATCTCATTTCTTTTCTGCCGAAGGATGTAACACTTGGACAGTTTTTGAGGTATGTCCGTTGTGCTCTTTTTTCTTTGGCATAAATTACTATTTCCAGTGAATTTGAATGTATAATAATTTTTTCTGTAAGGGATTCTTGTTTCAATTTGCAGTTAAAGTGCCAGAATCAAAGTTGCAAGAAATCTGTACTCGATCACACTCTCTCGTTTATCCACAATGATGGACAAGTAAACATAACAGTTCATAATATGGATTATCCACTTCCTCCGCCCTCACTGGAAAACTCCAATGTTAAAGTTATGAAGTGCAAACCCTGCACGACTAACTCGACAGATTCAAAGTCAAGTACCAGCCCAATTGCTACATGGACGTTTTGTAACATTTGCAGGAAGGTGGTCACCCCGTTAGTTTATATAAGTAATGATGTCAACCAGTACTCTTTTGGAAAATTCCTCGAAGTATATTTCTACAATCACACAGCTCGATTGAACGCAGCTGAACATGGTTGCTCGTGTCAGATGCAAACTTCCGCAACATTATTTTTTGGATGTGGGAGGCTTGTTGCTAGGTTTTCTTATAACAAAGTAAACGCCTACAACGTGTATGTCAGAAGACATCTGCCCTTTGATAATTCAGTGTATAGAAGACATGCTTTAAGACAGCTCGATATAATTCGGACATCCGCTAATCTACTGTTCGCAAAATTTCAAAGACATGTTGATAAAGTAGCGAGAGAGACTCGAACCATGTTTGGATCAACAGCTAACCAACCAGAAAACTTACAGGCTCTCCTCTCAGAATTGACCTTGATAACGCAGCAAGTTGAAATCGCGGGGACAGTTTTGCTAGGAAGGATTAACACAGTTATTGATCTATCTTCGTGTGAAACTGGAAGTTTATTCGACAATTTAAAGGACAAACTACATGTTCTTATACATCTACCTCTTCTTGCACGAAGATATTTATTTGTGGTCTTTCACAGCTTTAATGATCGTTTAAGTGCGATCGGTCAAACATTGCTCGCAATGCGTAAGCTGAGTTCGGCATTACGCAAGTTTGGACCTGACTTCAATGGATCTGACGGTGACGCGAGAAAATCACTAGTTTCAAATATTATGGAAGGCATGTCGAAGCTCAGACAATTGCAAGCTTTCTATTCCGTATACGATATAGGGGATATATCCTTTTCGTCCTCGTCTTCGACTTCGTCTTCAACTTTTTTATCTAGCGAGGCGGAGACAGGAACGCAGCGCCTTCCAAGATATCATACCCGACCTTCCCGCCTTGATGCAGAATACCAAGAGTTCGATGATGAAATAGAATATGATGACGACGACATCGTTTTACGAGGTCAAACCTCGCAATTTGATGGAGGTGCACCGATCGAACGCGTAAAAAAATCATTAGGATCACGAAGATACGACATGGACGAAATTGACTTGCAACAGGGGAGTATGCTATCTGTAAGTGATTCGAAGTCAGCAAAGCATTCACCTGGTGGAGCAGTGAAATCTGCAATAAATCGGTTTTTTAATAGACATGCGAAGGAACTGGACCCTTACGTTATCGATCTTGGTCACTTAGGGGAAGGTAGACTAAGACTAGAGCCAGGCGTTGGCAATGTGATTATTCCAATCATTGACGAACATCCCGCATCAATTGTTGCTTACTCTCTGGCCTCAGTCGAATACGATAACCAATTTCGAGATTATGCTATCCTTGTCGACGGCCTGAGTGCTACAGGAAGTAATGATTCTTGTTCCCGGCCCGACAGCACTCATATAAATGACGTAAACTCAATGGGAGGATCACAAAACAAGGCGAGTCATCCATCCTGGATGTTACAAGAAAGGAAGGACATCGAGCGTCGAATGTTAGCAAGAACTAAAACCCACATCAAACACAGTTGGCGCGATTTGGATGCAAAAGGAAATGTTGTTTGCAAGTTTGTATGTACATCTTATTGGACAACACAATTTCAAGCTGTACGCCAAGCTTTTATGGGTTCTTCAATACCTCCTTCAAGTAGAGATTCGGTCGGCCATGTAGCGAACCCAATGTATATATGTGCTGCTGATATTGAATCACATTTTGTACTTAGTCTTTCAAACTCACAAAAGTGGGCAGCATCGGGAGGCAAAAGTGGTGCAGCTTTCTCTCGGACTTTTGATGAAATGTTTGTTATCAAAAGTATCAATCGAACTGAGCTTCAAATGTTTCTAGATTGTGCACCATCGTACTTTGAATATTTAAGTAAATCATTTTTCCATGGACTTCCGACAATTCTATGCAAGATTGTGGGCGTGTATCAAATTGGATACCACAATCGCGCCACGGGTAAGCGTACAATGGAACAGGTCGCAGTAATGCAGGTAACGTTTTCTTTCCAATAGTTGTCTTTGAAAAACATTCCTTTCATCGTTTTTTTTAGAATATGTTTTATGGAAGAAATATTACACGCCTTTTCGATTTAAAAGGATCCCTAAGGGGAAGAACGACACAGGCAGGTACGCAGTTCTCTAGTAAGCATGGATCGACAATCGACAAAATGACGATCATCAATGAGAATAAGGATCATGATCATCGAAAACGTGACGATGACCTTTCAGATGAGGGGCGTAGTCAAGATGATTCAAACAGCTTCTATTCTGATTCGTCTTCAGCATCAGACGCTTTAACCGATGAAGAGATGGAAGATGAGCAGCAACGAAATGGCGTCACGACGGATAGGGGAAATTATTTGCATCGCACGACTAACCAAAACGACGAAGCCGTTTCAACTTACCTTGATGGTGACTTTTTAGAATTTACTTCGGGCCATCCTTTACCACTCAATGATCGAGCAAGAGCTGTTTTTCATATGAGCATATTGAATGTAAGGGGTATACGGATTGATAATTTTATTCTCTGTTTACTAACAACACGTTCATCTTTAAAGGATACATTATTTTTATCAATAATTAATGTGCTCGACTATTCGATGCTTGTGGGTATTGATAGTGACCGTATGGAATTAGTTGTTGGTATAATCGATTTCATGAGACAGTACGATATATTGAAGCAAATGGAACGAGTAGGAAAGAGTATCCCTATGGTTGTTGGCCAAGAAGCGCCTACCATCATACAACCACCTCTTTATAAGCAGCGATTTACCAATGCGATGGAAAGATATTTTATGACTGTACCGAATAAATGGACTTCGTTGTAAAACCAAGCAATGATCGATTTAGAGTTATAATCATATCCAATCTCGAGAAAGATATATACCGGTATATATATATATATGTAATTGAAAAGAATTTGAATTAATGCATCCTAAAAAATCTTGCATTAATAACGGTACCATATACGATGAAGTTTTCAGGAAAACGTACGTTGTATTCAATGAAATATGGAATGATAGCCCTTAGTCGATTTAATCGACTAACATTTAACTAATGAACTTGGCACTAGATTATTATTTTTTGTTTAGCGGACGTTTCTTACGTATGCTTTATCTCATTTGTACCTAAAGAATTTTCTTCACAGTCTTTATAACTCGATCTGCTGCGGCCTCAGACGATTTCTCAGCATCGCCAGTGGGAGTAATTGTGGTTACACTTAGTGATTACTTTTGTCACTCCCAATATCATGTACGGCCAAAAAGGACAACACTATCCTAGAGCGCATGATCAATTTACCAGTTTCTGGGTTAATGTCATCATCTAGTACACAATTGTAGATTCCGCGGACAAATCTTCACGGACACTAGCCTCTAGCTTTTCAAACACGTTTCTAATAATCGCAGGCAAAATGAAATAGAGCCCTCGATAGTACTTGAAAGTTATAGGTTTGTGCTAACGTTAACCATTTAGTCCCGATAGACTTTTTTTACGATTGCACAAAAGACAACACGACCAATTCTACTAATTGTCTCTTAACACTCCTCAAAATAAAAATGCTCACGTTAACTAAATCAAACACTCCTGAATTTGTGGTTGTAACGTGAGGGTTGTAAGGAGCGACAGTGAAAAATAGAAGTGAAATTCTGAAATTTAATTAAAATCTAGCGATTTCTCCACTTCCTCTTCTAACAGATCAACATTTGACGACAGCCACACATGAGGGGTCAATAAAGGACTTTTGGGTCTTAATATTCCAAGGGAGGTTGTTTTTCATCCTCAAAATAATTCGAAATTTGACCAAAACTTTAAAGCTGAGGTAGGATGATTTATTGTTGCACTATTTCTCACATGTTCGTTCATATTATAACCTATAAATATACAAATATATATCTGAAACACCATATGAAAGGACAGTGCTCTTAGAATGGTTTTTTGAGGTTTTTAGAAGGAAACTCTAAAAGTTATAGCATTTGCGCAATTCTGAATTTGGCGCGAAATATGAAAGATGGTGTTTTCAAGGCACTGTATCTCATGATAGAAACAAGCTATCACTTATTTGACTCTTTCCAAACAAAGATTAAAGATAAACTTTTATGAGAGGCGACGACTTTAAACAACTAAGATAGGTTATCACCCCCAAAAACAAAGTAATTTATACCTGGTACAATAGTAGAAGTTAACAAAATAAAAGCATACAGATTAAAAAAAATCGTTCCCCACTTGGGCCTAAACTTTCTGTAGGAATTAACGAAGAGCTTTATTTTGGTTATTCCAGAATAACTCAGCTACTCCTCAATGATATTCATTATTAATCTACATGGATATTAAACGCAAAATACTCAGCGGCATCTCGAGTACTCGCGCCTCAACGACGCAAACCGTCAGGTGCGGGGGAGTGATAAGGACCATACTGTGGCATTGGGTATTCACTTTTGTAAGTATTTTAATACCGATTGACGAACATCTCGAAATGTTCGCCAATCGGTATTAAAATACTTACAAGGAGGTTGGCGTACTTGAATTTGTCAAAATTGGTTGAATATTGGTGATTTCACGTCCGTTCGCCTAAATGTGGGTCGAAATGACAAATGACAAATCTTCCATCTTGATATTCTTTGAGATTAGACTTATTTATTACCAGGTATCCGCCGCTTCTAGAGCCACAAAGTGTATTTTATCCATCTTGATACCCAAATTTTACGTATGGATCACAATTTCAGTAATTATTCCGCACAGATACACGTATGACAATGTTCTAGAAATCCTTCTTTGTCTTCTCGATATAGCAAAACTAATCTTATCGACCTCGTCAGGATCTTACATGTATATCATTCTTGCCTAAATTCACACAAGTACTGTCGACGAAAAAACGAATGAATATGTGAATCTTAACAAGAATCTTGGGTAGTAATGTCTTGACACTCACCACCACACAATCATCATAACAGTGATCGACTTTTCGATATTTATCTATCACGTTTGACATAATGTAAATAAAAGCTCCAAGGGGAAGTAAGTACCAGCTCCTTGGATTGTAAGAAAAGGCGCCAAAGCCAAAGACCCACTTCAACCCTATGTGGACCACAAAAAAGAGACAAAAAGTGAAAAACGTGCTCACAACTTTTACCAGTATTTCATTCTCTGCCCCCCCCCCCCCTCACCTAACTTCACCTCACCTAACTTCACCTCACCTCACCACCAAACTCAAATCCATCCGCATCGCATCGCATCGCATCGCATCATGACTCTCCAAATCCCCAACTTCACCGGCGACGCCTATTCCACAACGGCTCCTCAACGCATCGCACGAGTCAGCGTATCACTTTCCTCCTCCTTCCCAGAGGCATCGCACCCTTCAACCATCCCATCAGAACCGTGGTACAAACACGATCCGCTTCGTCCTACCACTGAGGATATCCTGCGTACGAGGAGCAAGCGTCAGCGCGTTGCTATGCAGCAGGGGGAGGAGTCCCAGCGATACTTTCATTGCATTACTCCGCTGCCGTGTTCATCTCCTGCCAATCAGGGATCGAGCTCGTACGTGGTAAGATACAGTCATCTTCCCATGACGCGATGCCCATCCGGTCCGCAGCGAATGGATGATCCGATTGGTAAGGTGTGCCGTTTCACGAGTCAAGCTGCCTCTTCGGTGAAACAGCTTGCTTCCTTTGAGGAACGGCTCTTGAATAATCTTCAAGTGTTCGAAGCGACGGAGGAGGATGTGACAGAATCGGAGCTGACGAGGTATCCCATACTCCCTTGTCAGGTGGGCGTTCGTTGCATGCATTGTTGGAAAAATCGACAAGATGGGCAGTTATGCTCGCTAGCGACTGACGAAGTCGATGATGATGCTGTAGAATACACTGTTTATCCGCTTTCCATTGAGGATGTGTTTGATGCCGTGGAAGATGTACGCGAGCATTTGGAGACGTGTCCAAATATGTGCACGGTGGACAGAGGTGAGCTCTTATCGCACTCTCGTAATCGTGCCACGAATAATCGTAGAAGGCTTTACTATGCTGAAAATACTGGATTCATCAATAAAACCGAGGGAGGAGGACTTTCGTATTTGTAAATTCATCCGAGACTAAGTCGTATCTCTCCACTCTGGAAAGGAGCAACGAAAGCTCCTTCCGCGTGATGAGATTAGTCGCCTTTGACTTTGTTCAGCTGTCAAATAGAATAAAAGCTAGAAAATAAAATAACAAATGGTACTTTCTCAGTCATATAGCTCTCTCACTAAATTTTCAAACAAACGCTTTAGATCCTCGTTGGATTGCTTCTTTTCTCCAGAGCTTAATGTCATTAATCTATCCAGGCATATCCTATGTGTGGATTCAAAATCGTTCACATATAAATTCCCATAGTTCAGACAGAGCTTTAAAAGCCGTCGAGCATTTTGGCTATTAATACATGCTTGCGAAATCTTTTCATTTAATACCATTTGCGCTGCGATGTTATGATAGGCAATCGCGACAAGTAGAATATGAATTGCATTATTATCAGATGCTCTTTCAACATTCAAATGGCCAAGTTCTACGTACTTCAACACTAAATTCATGCGATCGAGGGCGTCATCCCTACGTCGAAGTTTGCTCAAAATATATGCTGCGTGAAGCTGGCATATCGATAAGTTGTACCAGTCAGCAAGCTTCGAGGACGCATTAATTGCGCGCATAGCGTATTGCAATGCAGCGCTAAACTTATTTCGTTTCATGTAATAGTATGCATTACAATCATTTATAAGCCCAACAAGCTTAACCTTATTCTTTGGTGACCGCACGTATATGCCATCTTGTGTTAAGAGAGAAGCTTGTTCGAGAAGATCTGTTTTCAGAATCAAAATTGACATTACATTTATTGTTTTGGTATGTCAAATCCGTTTTATCTACTATTTGTTACTTACTCATTGCTTTAGTAAGCTTTCTTTTTTCAATAGATTTGACACAGAGCTCTAAGCAACAAAAGATTAGCATCTTCCAAGCGTCTTCTGCGGATTCTGCGTCATCAAATTTTTTCATCAGAATGCAGTCTTTTATGAAGCTCACGGCCTCAAGATAATTTTCCTTATCAATGCGACCAAATAACATAGTCTTCAATAGCTGCCTTTTTGCGGGGTCAACAAATACTGTAGTTCCGATTTAAGAAGAAAGTATGAGCTTTCCATAACAGATGTTAGAAAATGCGTTCCTGTACTTACACAACAAAGCATCCCAATCCTTCTTACTCAAGCAAGCTCCACGAAACCAAATTAATTTTGGCAAAGGCGGCGGCTCAACAATTTTGCTGGCAGCTGTTGTTGGGCGCGAACAACTTTTAAGCTTTCGACCCGACGTCATGCAAGGAGAAGAATGGCACTTATGTAAGAACAAATCAGTTTGCTCACAAAAGTTTGATGCGCAGTCGACCACATTTTGACTTTCAGCGAAATTGAAGTCAGTTGTCGCCTTCATCGATTTTACAAGTGCATTTGCTGAGTATTTGGGCAACGAATCCTCATTATGAGCAACCATTTCTTTTGTGATTTTATTGGCGTATAGACTTAAAATGCTTCTTGCCAATTTGTTCTCCCACTCATGAGTTGTCATCATTGCATGTGGTTGTGACAAATCATCATTTTGTCTGTAATTTTTTAAGGAACCAACGAGGTTTGACCAAATTAAATCTGTGTCTCCTTGAACAATTGGAGTACAATCTATTCGACAATATTTGTGATTTTTTGTCATTTCCTTGCAAAACTGGGGTATTCGCGGGCTTTTAAGTACGGTATCTTTATCATGTATATCGACTTTCGATAACGGAATATGACTTATCTTTTGTAGTGATTGATCATAAGAGAGTCTACTCAATTTTTTGTTAATTTTACTAGCTGACCTTTCCTCTGTATCATATCCATTGCGGGAACTTCCTTTGGCATCCTTACCCAGTAGCTCTTCACTTTTGCTCAAAAAATGCTGCGCTGATCTTGATATGATTTCGGCTCGATCGCAACTCCTCTTCAATACATTGCACTTTTGTTTGTCGATCTGACGAAGCTCTAGAGACATTGATGCCGTCTTTGGACGGGGCACTTTGGTTTCAGAAATGACATTATAGGCAGGTCGCTCGTATACGGGCCGGAAAGACGACGTTTTGGGCCTCTTACGCACCAAACTCTTCTTCTTCTTTCGAATATCTAAAGAGCCTTCCGGTGTTCCAAAAGATAGAGCTTTTCGTATTGTGAAAAATCCATTATTTGATAGGACTTTCTTACTTTCTTGAATTGAAAGCGACCGATGTGACTCCATAACTTCAGCAATTGCTATTTGAGCTTCTTCTCTTACATACCTTGAGATTTCAGCTTTGTCTTCAAGTGTCATATTGGTCAATATCTCGTTGCCATTGGTATCTTTGTTATTGTCTTTCTGACTTATCATTTTGATCCTTTCTGAAGCTATATATTGACTTGATCTATACCACTTCAGGGAGTAAATTAACGTCTTTGGCGGATACGCCATTAACAATCTGATCGTAGTCTTGAAACGTTATATTTTCCCAACGATATTGGACGATGATTACTGAAACCTACTTATTGAAATTAACTTATTTCTTCAACCATTCGCATATATGTATGTTTGGGCTTAACTTCAACATCGAAGTAAGTAAAGTCTCATAATGTTGTACTTGAAGCTCACAGCTGGGCGAGATTATTTTGGTTGTAAGAGGAAAATCGTATTTTTATGACCTCGCAATTTCTCGGTATTTTCATGATATCTTTTAAATTAAAATTGTTATGGTGAAACAGTTTCTTCTTAAAATGCAAACGCTATTACGTGCAAGTTATACTAAGAAATAGATTTTGCCAATGCCTTACGAAGGCGCGTGCATTGTTCTCGGGCATGAAATGCTTTCTCCTTGTAAGCCCTACTTTTTTTCTTCTCGATAGCAAGATTTGCCTGCAATGTTTCAGTCTATCTCAGTATTAGCCTAAACCAATGTATTTTTGTAAAGAGCCGAAAAAGAAACACTTACCTCTCGTCTAGCGTCTGACACCGCTAGCTCGACCGATTTGTCATTTGCACATTTTAAGGTTCTGAGTGCATTAGAGTAAAATGACTCCTTTTCTTCAAGCTGTACTTTAAGCAGGTCAGAGTATGCTTTCACTTCTTTCGCAGAACAAAGGGCTTTGTTCTTGTCTGATTCAGATGATTTTAATTCGTTCGTTAACGCTGCTATCTCACTGTTTTTTTGGTCTGCAATTCCTTTCAGCACCAGATTGGACTCTTCTAAGTCTTTACTTTTTGACTCATTAGACAATATTCGAGATAGAAGCAATTTTTTTTCTCTAGCAATGTCATTTGCATTAGCCTTTTCAGTGTCACGCTCGTTTTCTAATCTTTCGACCTCAAATTGAAGCTCGTGAATTCTAAAAGAAAAATCACTGCATGATCGTTCATATTTTATTTCATTTAATCGAGCAGCATCGTTCAGGGCCTTTATTACACCACGTGATTCCTCTCGTGACGATTGTTCAGAATCTATTGCTGCTTTGACTTTTGCAGTGTAGCGGAAGTGGTCATCCTTTCGCTTCTCCTCCAAATTTTGAATTTTCTTTTCCTGTCTTTTGATTGTGCACTCAAATCTCTCACTTTCAATCTTTCTAGTTTCCTCACTCAGAAGTTGATTTTCTGTCAGAATATCTATATCGCGTTTAAACGGTTTCTCGCTGTCATCCAGTTCAAGTTTTAGACGCGCATTTTCTTTTTTGACGATTGATAATTCCAATATTATTTTTTCGTGTCGGTGCCTCAGGTTGGCGTGTGACAACGCTTCAGACTCGTAATTTGCTTTCAAGCTTAAACATTCAGATTTTGATTGAGACAATTGCATCCTTAAGTCCTATTTAACAATTATTAAGCTTGGTTTCAAAGAAATATAAACGTTATCAGTAAAGACCACAATTCTCACCTCCATATCTGAATTATGATCGGCGATTAAGCTCGATTCCTTTTCTGCCAATAGACCATTTTCTTCGTTTGCATTGTCCAGTAAACTTTGCATTTCAGCTTCTTTCAGCTGTAACTCATTTACCTTAGTCATCAAATTACTTTCGGAGTTCATTGGTTTGCACATTTCGTATTGTTGATCCACTAACTTCTTTAAGGCAGCTTTGAATGCCTTTGTCTGATTGTCTTTCTCCGTATAATCAAATTGCATTTGCGTTTCATTTAAACTACGATATTGATTAAAATCTTCCCGAACAAGTTCCAAATCATGTCTTGCATTGAAAGAATTTGATTCCAACTTTTCAATCTTTAACGAGCAAAGTTGTGACAATGTTAGCACCACATAAACAAAGAGATGGAAACGGTTTGAGGAACAAAATTCCGTTCCTCCAGCTCACCTCAATTTGCATTTCCGACACTTTCTGAGCATACTTACTTTCGTACTCTGTTTCCATTTCAATTCTTAAATTCTCTGTTGAAGTGCATTCAAAAAGACGCAATGAGTTGCTATTTTGATCAACTTCCTTGCTTTCGTAAATGGAAAGTTTTGCTTTCCATTCACTTTCCTTTTCGACTAATTCCTTTTCTCGCTTCATACTGTCCCTACACTGTAGAAGCAAGTTCTCACGTGCCTTTTCAAAGCGTTCAACTAAACGATTTTTCGATTCCTGTAATTCTTCGAAGTTCTTCGAGATAACCTCGTATTTATTTTTAAAGTCTGCGGCGATGCGTACCGATTTCTGCAGCTCAGTCTGCAATTCAGTAGTCATATGGAGCAATTCTTGGTGGGAAGTGCCACTTAGTGGCGACGACGCCGTATCATTTACGTTTTCCATCTTTGCTACTTTGAAAAATGGCGATACGAAGCTATCTCGAATCTGATCGAATTTTTAGCATCAATATTTTCACTAAAGGAAAACTAAAATTTTTTCGAAAAAAGAACGCACGACTACATTTTGCAGCCTTGATAAGCGCTATTATTGTACACTTGTTCATACCAATATATACTTGAGATACAGAAAAGCAATTCCAAATAATTGAAAGGCATCATTTGATCTAGCAAATGATTAGTATTATAATGCCACGATAACTTATACACCCGTAAGATCATCTATATGATGATATGCAAATCCTGTGGCAATTATGATATACATACTAAGCAGGAAAATGCCGACAAACCAGTTTGTCGACCCACCCTGTAACACAAAGGATATCGTCATGACACCCGCAAGTAAACATGCTGACTCATATGTTTGTGAAAATATACGCATAGGTTTCTGTCTTAGCCATCCATACAATATACTGACAGGAAGTACAAACAAAGCTATTTGTATTGTACTACCTATGGTCACACCGAGGCATAAGTCCATCTTATTCTTAAAAGCAAAAATGATTGCAGACACCATTTCGGCGATGTTCGACAATAATGGTAGTATGACCGACGCTAGAAATACTGCGTTTACTGTGTATTCTTTGGCAAAATCTTCGATTGTATTTACCAGAACATCACTTATCAAATTAACAAACAGCGTAGTTGCAAACAACCACGCGCCTGCAATCTTTACAGGAATTTCTGTATCGTTTTCTTCATATGTTTCATTAGATGGAAATAGAAAAATTGCGCAATATTTCAGAAATAATCTTACCATTACAAATAGATTCATTATCGTCTAACGCCTCCCCATCGCTAGTTTTTGCCTTAACGCTCGCCTTCGGTGGAAGCTGAAGAGATTCAGGGATTTTTAACTCCTGACGTCTTCGAAAGATTTTCTTTGGACTAGCAGGCTTGGAAAAATATTCAGATGCCTCCTGGTCAAAATATTTGTTCGGAAGTGGTAGATCTACGAATTTCTGGTCGACAAAGCCTGCACGCAATACAGGACTATCAAAATTGTTCGTGTCTTGCAATTCCCAGATAATATCCTCATTGATATCGATTCTTTTCCCAAAACTTTCTGTGTACCACTTGTACATCGGAGAATCTTCCGCTTCATAATTTGAAGAAATATTTCTCCTTCGCCTTTTGTGATTATCTTGAGGATAGGGTTTACATGAAATGCTTGTTTCTTCAAAGTTGTTTACAACATTATCATTTTCGTCATCATATTCATCGTGATGCGTGCAAAGGGTAAGCAAAATAAAGCCAATATAGGAGAGCAGCAGGACAGTAGCTACTATTCTGGAAAATGTGACGTTATCAAAATCGATCGCCTCGTTGTCTGCGTATATTGCTGAGGTTTGATTCCGATCTATTGCTTGATCGTTAGTTTGGGGTGAATGATCTACACGTTCGCTTAGCTCTAAAAATGAAGGGATCGAAAACCCTGCTGTCGCCAACATTAACAAGCCGATATTTACGTTACCACTCGCATTAATTGACTTCTTTAGATATTGCTTCTTCCAACGAAGCCCTCCAACCAAACATGATGCCCCAAATACAAACATCATATTACAAAGCATGGATCCAAGGAGGGTGAGCTGAATCATCCTGTATTTCCCACTATTCATTGCGGACAATGAAATGAGGAGCTCCGGGGCATTCCCAAAGGTCGCATTTATCAGTGCACCAAAAGTTTCATTAGTCTGATCAGCAATACATTCAGTAATAAACGACAAACGTTCGGCCAAAGGTACAAGGGTGAGACCCGCCAGCACAAAAACAATCCCATTACTATTTCCATGGTGCTCACCATCCAATTGATTACCACTGCGCGCATGAATCAATAATGCAAGGGGACCACAAAGCAGAATTAAATTCCAATAACTGCTGCAAAGCACTAATGATATACTTCTAATAAAATCTTCTGCCAAACTATTACTTGATGGCGGAGGATGAACCGATTTCAAAGTCTCTTCGTTCGAATAAGAAGACGATCTTCCTCGATCGGAAGTGAACAATTTACCCATACGTTTGGATAGCACACCACCATTTCCATGGTTGCCAATACTTACGTCCATGGCTTGAGAACCCGTATTGGATTCTTCCATGGATATCAATGGATTACTAACTTCTTCCATTCCATCGTTATCGACGTATGTTGGTTCACGGCCTGTCAACTCAACATCTCCGTCTGCCTGCCCTAAATGATAACCGTTTCCACTCACATCCGAATGAATTTCTGAATTTGCGCCTTGATCTTGAGGCAACGTCGAAACCTTGTGATACTTTACGTAGGATGTCTTGTATGATTGTGTCTCTGCCGAGCGTTGAAGTTTTCGTGAAGACGATGATTCTTCAGTCATCATGGCGATTAAAGTTTATCCAATGGCACTCCTGGTATTTATATCCTCAGCCCTTGATTTCTATCTTCCTCCTCTAGAAAATTGTTTTTTACTGGAATGAAACTAAAAAATGTAATTAAATGAACAATTATCAATCGGGTACCGATATATTCATTATTTTACACAAAATGTACGAAGAAATGTCGTGGGGGATGAAGGCGAAAAGCGGGGAGCGGGGATGTGCCACACGAATCAAGCGAATCCTCAA
>Ga0115008_10002007_pt1 | contig 16837 bp, 17 predicted proteins | sample FraStrMetagenome_FD_87164 | JGI IMG/M metagenome (GOLD analysis project Ga0115008, IMG submission 87164) | Marine eukaryotic phytoplankton communities from Arctic Ocean - Fram Strait ARC3M Metagenome | ecosystem: Environmental > Aquatic > Marine > Oceanic | place: Fram Strait | collected...
CAATCAGGTCGTCTATCTCGTTGAACGACAACTCCCGCGCTAACCAGTGGATTGCAGTTGATCGCACCGACGACGACGACCAAGGTCACCGCAGTCAGCAAATTCGTGAAGCGCTGTTATACGGATATAACGAACCCCACAACTTGGATGAAAGGAGATTGATAGATGCGCGTTAGATTGGTAGTGATGGTATTTATGGGCTTGCTGTTGACTGTGCAAATCGAGGCTCGGCTGCCAGACTTTACTGATTTAGTCGAGCAGGTGTCGCCCGCAGTGGTTAAAATTAACGCTACCGTGAAAGGGGCTGAGCGTCAGACAATGGGCGCTTATCCGCGACAAATGCCTGAAGAGTTGCGCAGGTTACTCGAGCAGCAGCAGCGCAGCCAGCGGGATCGGCCCAAGGGCCTTGCCCGGGGTTCTGGATTTGTGATCTCCGCAGATGGCTACATCTTGACGAATCACCACGTGGTCAAAGAGGCCGATGATATTCGCGTAAGCTTTGCCGATCGCCGAGAATTTCAGGCCACCATTGTCGGCAGCGATAAGCGGTCGGATCTAGCGTTGTTGAAGATCGAGGCCGATAACCTGCAAACACTGACCTTTGCTGAGCAAGACGACTTGCGAGTCGGCGCCTGGGTTTTGGCGATTGGTTCGCCCTTTGGCCTTGATTATTCGGTGACTGCGGGCATCGTGAGTGCTATCGGTCGCAGCATACCCAGCGAAGACAGCAGCACCTACGTGCCCTTCATTCAAACCGATGTGGCTATTAATCCAGGTAATTCAGGCGGTCCGCTGTTCGATCTGGAAGGGCGTGTGGTGGGTATCAACTCACAGATTTATTCGCGCTCTGGCGGATCGATTGGCTTATCTTTCGCAATTCCGGCCAGCGTTGCTCTAAATGTGGTGGCACAACTCAAAGAAACCGGTCGCGTAGATCGCGGCTGGCTCGGCGTGACGATTCAAGATGTCAGCCAAAAGCTCGCCAAATCGCTCGATCTTAGCGATGCCCAAGGTGCATTGATCAGTTCGGTGGCGCCGGATAGTCCGGCCGATAAGGGCGGCATTATGCCGGGCGATGTGATCACCCGTTTTAATCGCCAAAAAGTGGTCGAATCCACCGACCTGCCGCCCCTTGTTGGGCAAGTTCCTCCGGGTGAAAGCGTACCGGTAGAAATCGTTAGAGAGGGCTCGAAACAGGAGCTGGATGTGACCGTCGCGGCCCTCGACGGCGACGCAGGCAGTGGCCGCGAGGCGGCGTCGTCAGACGATTTTGGCGATCGTTTAGGCCTTGTTGCCGAGTCGTTGAGTGATTCTGAGTTGAGCCAGTTGCGAGTGCCTGGCGGCGTGCTGATCTCTGGTGTGGTGCCGCAATCGCCCGCGGCAAAAGCGGGTCTTGGTCGCGGTGATGTTATCGTACAGTTGGGGCAGGTCAGCATTGTAAGCGTGGAGGGATATCGCGCTTTATTGGTTCAGTTACCCGAGAACCGACCGATTGCTATCCGCTTCGTGCGCCAAGGAAGAGCGGTTTTCAGGACGATTCAAATCGATGCGGAGTGATTTTCTGAACGCACGGATGTGGCTGCCAGTTACTCGCTCGTTAGATGGCGCTCGGAGTCTAAATAGGCTAGACTCTCGGCGCATTTTTCAAGGCGGGTAACGTCAAGTGTCAGATCTCAGCCATATCCGCAATTTTTCGATCATAGCGCATATTGATCATGGAAAGTCGACCATCGCGGACCGTTTTATCCAACTCTGCGGCGGTCTCAGTGAGCGCGAAATGAATACCCAAGTGCTCGATTCCATGGATATCGAACGCGAACGCGGTATTACTATTAAGGCGCAAAGCGTGACGCTGCCGTATACCGCGCGCAACGGCAAGCTGTATCAATTGAACTTTATCGATACGCCGGGGCACGTTGATTTCTCCTATGAAGTGTCCAGATCGCTGGCTGCCTGCGAGGGTGCGTTGCTGATCGTCGATGCAGCTCAGGGTGTCGAAGCGCAATCGGTGGCCAACTGTTACACCGCGATCAATCAAGGCTTGGAAGTGCTGCCGGTATTGAACAAAATGGATTTGCCGCAGGCCGAACCCGAGCGAGTCATTGGCGAGATTGAGGACATCATCGGTATCGACGCGCAGGATGCTGTGCGTTGCAGTGCGAAGAGCGGTATGGGCATTGAAGATATTCTCGAGCAGATTGTGGTTGCGATCCCGCCTCCGCTGGGCGACATCGATTTGCCGTTACAGGCACTGATAATCGATTCCTGGTTTGATAATTATCTCGGCGTGGTCTCTCTGGTGCGCGTGGTGCAGGGCACGCTGCAAGTAAAAGACAAAATTATCTCCAAATCGATCGGCAAGGCGCACAGCGTTGATAGCGTGGGCGTATTTACCCCCAAACGTCACCCAACAGGGGTGCTGAGAGCGGGCGAAGTCGGCTATATGGTCGCCGGTATTAAAGATATTAAGGGCGCGCCGGTTGGCGATACTCTGACCCATGCGAGCAGTGCCAATGTCGACTCGCTGCCAGATTTTCAAACCATTAAACCGCAGGTGTATGCCGGTATGTTTCCGGTAGATTCCGATGACTTTGAAGATTTCCGCGATGCTCTGGGGAAATTGGCGGTCAACGATGCCTCGTTATTTTACGAGCCGGAGAGCTCCGATGCGCTGGGGTTTGGCTTTCGCTGTGGCTTTCTCGGTATGTTGCACATGGAAATTATTCAAGAGCGGTTGGAACGAGAGTACTCGCTCGATTTAATCACTACCGCGCCATCGGTAGTCTACGAAATTGTGACTTCAAGTGGCGACCAACTGCGCATTTCTAATCCCTCCGCTCTGCCTGACCTCGGTCAGGTGGACGAATTGCGAGAACCGATCTGTGAGGCCAATATACTGGTGCCAAAAGATTATGTTGGCAATGTAATCGCCCTATGCGTCGAGAAGCGCGGCGTGCAGTTAGATATGCAATTTATTGGTGGGCAGGTGGCGATTCGCTACGAGTTGCCGATGAGTGAAGTGGTGATGGATTTTTTTGATCGCCTTAAATCTGTGAGCCGCGGCTTTGCATCCTTGGATTACAACTTTACACGCTTTCAGGTAGCCAGTTTGGTCAAGCTCGATGTGCTGATTAATGGCGACCGAGTGGACGCCTTGGCGGTAATCCTTCACCGTAACGAATCGGCGAGAAAGGGGCGTGTTCTGACCGAAAAAATGAAAGAGCTGATACCCCGCCAGATGTTTGACGTCGCCATTCAAGCGGCTATTGGTGGCCATGTTATTGCGCGAACTACGGTAAAAGCATTGCGAAAAAATGTCACAGCAAAGTGTTACGGTGGCGATGTGACCCGAAAAAAGAAACTATTGGAAAAGCAAAAAGCGGGCAAGCGGCGGATGAAACAAGTGGGCAGCGTCGAGATACCTCAGGACGCTTTTTTGGCGGTATTAAAGACCTGATGGATTGCCATTTTGGGTTTGGAGCAGTGATGGATGACGATTAATTTTGAACTGATATTAACCGCTGGATTTGCGCTGACTGGGGTGTTTTGGCTGGCTAATCGTTGGGTTTTTAAACATCGCGACGGGCCGATCGAATTTATGGCCTCGCTGGCAGCGGTGTTGGGGATTGTCTTGATATTACGGACGTTTATGTTTGAGCCATTTCAAATACCCTCCAAATCGATGGTGCCGACCCTTAGGGTGGGCGATTTTATACTGGTCAGTAAATCGGCGTATGGCCTTAGACTACCGGTAATACGCTCTAAAATCGTCGACTTAGGTTCTCCTGAACGCGGTGATGTGGTGGTTTTTTTCCCGCCCCATGAAGAGCGATATTTTATCAAACGATTGGTCGGTCTACCCGGCGATGAAGTGCGCGTGGTGGCCGGCGTGGTTTACATCAACGGTGAAAAAATGCCTCAAGCGGCGCTCGACGATACGCCAGACGACGATCGCTCGGTGATCATGCGCGAACAATTGAAGGGCACCTCTCACCAAATACAAAAACGCTTATCGCCGACACGGTTGAGCTTAAATTTTACCGCGGTGGTCCCAGAAGGACACTATTTCATGATGGGCGATAATCGCGATAATTCCAGCGATAGTCGCGTTTGGGGGCCGGTTCCGGCCGACCGAATCGTCGGAAAGGCCTTCGCTCGATGGCTGTTTTGGGACGAGTTTTTAAGTATCCCCAATTTCTCGCGCGCTGGATGGATTGAATAATCGATGCGGGTTACCACGAGGTCTGGCAGCCAAGCCCCTAGCTGATCGGCCGTTGCTGCGAATCAACGCTCGAGTTCGTCGCTAGCACCGACGCGGAGTTCCTGTAAACTAGTGAGTTCTAACCAACCAAATCCGCTCGTGCAGCAGAGGCTGGTTAGCCATTAAATCATTTGTGGGGATCACAGTGTCAGCCAATTGGAGCGTTCTTGAGCATAATTTGCACCACCAATTTACCGATCGAGGTTATCTAGAACGGGCTTTGACGCACCGCAGTGCCGAGGGTGCCAACAACGAACGGCTAGAGTTTTTGGGTGATGCAGTGTTGGGTGCGGTGGTGGCTGAGTTTTTATACCGCCAATTTCCCCAGGCCGACGAAGGTGATTTAAGCCGCATGAGGGCGCAGCTAGTGTGCGCCGAGTCACTGGCGGGGATTGCTAGGCGATTGGAGTTGGGTGCGCACCTGGCGTTGGGTGCCGGTGAAATAAAAAGTGGTGGTCGACGTCGGGACTCGATTCTTGGCGACGCGGTCGAGGCCTTGATCGGAGCAGTTTATCTCGACGCGGGAGCGGAACAAGCGAGCCGATGTATTGCACTTTGGTTTCAGCAAGACCTTGAGCGAGTCGTCGTCGGGGCGCCACGTAAAGACGCCAAGACTAGCTTGCAGGAGTGGTTGCAGCGTCGGGGTAAGCCAGTGCCGGATTACCAATTGGCGGGCACCGAGGGCGAGGCACATCAACGCCGGTTTACGGTAAGTTGTCAAATAGAAGCGGTGGCCGATGAATTTCGCGCGACTGCTAGCAGTCGGCGCAAGGCAGAGCAACTGGTAGCCGAGAAATTACTGGCAGCAATTGAGGAAATATCTTGAGCGAAACTATTCAGCGGTGTGGCTATGTTGCTATTGTCGGGCGACCCAATGTTGGTAAATCAACGTTACTGAACCATATCTTGGGCCAAAAACTCAGTATTACCTCGCGCAAGCCACAGACCACGCGACACAATTTACTGGGTATTTTGACCGAACCCAATCTGCAGATGATATTTGTCGATACTCCAGGTATTCACACCAATCAGGAACGTGCCATCAATCGGGTTATGAACCGCTCGGCGGCCAGCGTTATTAGTGATGTCGACGTGGTGATCTTTGTGGTCGATCGCAATCAATGGAGCGAAGCCGATGAGTACGTTGCTAAGTGTTTGAGCAACACCTCGGTGCCGGTGATTGTGGTGGTCAATAAAATCGATATGATCGAGGACAAAGAAACCCTGTTGCCACATTTGCAGTTTTTGTCTAAGCAAGTGAATGCGCACGATTTGGTGCCGCTATCGGCGCTGCGCAAAACTAATTTAGAGCCGCTTCTGGCGCGCCTTAAAACACTGATGCCAGAAAATCCGCCATTGTTTGCCGAGGATCAAATCACCGATCGCAGCGAGCGATTTTTGTGTTCGGAAATTATCCGCGAAAAGATCACCCGGCAATTGGGCGCTGAAGTGCCTTACCAAGTAACGGTTGAAATCGAGAACTTCCGCGCCGAGGGAAAAATCACCCATATCGATGCGCTTATTTTGGTCGAGCGCGACGGGCAGAAGAAGATTATTATCGGTAATGGCGGCGAGCGCATTAAGGCGATAGGCCAGAAGTCGCGCGTCGACATTGAAAATTTACTGGCCTGTAAAGTGATGTTGAAGACGTGGGTAAAGGTGCGCAGTGGCTGGTCGGATGACGAGCGAGCACTGCGCAGTTTGGGCTATATGGATTGACAAATAAAAATGCGTTGCGACAACATACAGGGCTTTTTGCTGCACTCCAAACCCTACAGTGAGACCAGTCTCATCGTAGATCTGTTGACTCGACAGCACGGTCGGGTGCGCTGCATCGCCAAGGGTTTTAGAAAGGCCAGTAAAAAAGGCGTCAGCCGCGTTATCTTTCCCTATCTAGAATATGCGTTCAGTTGGTACGGACGCTCCGAATTAAAGACGCTTACAGGCGCCGAGGCAACGATTGCGCCGACGTTCTTGCGCCAAGATGCGCTCTATACCGGCCTGTATGTAAATGAGTTGGTGTATCGATTACTTCAGGAGCAAGAATCTTCCGAGGATTTTTATCGTCAATATCGCGATTTTCTAGCCAGTTTGTGCACCGCGCTACCCCATGAATCTCGACTGAGAATGTTGGAGATGAGCTTGCTGGAGGAGCTTGGCTATGGGTTGGTATTGGATGCCGACGCCGAGAGCGGAGAACAGATCATCGCGCAGCATTATTATCGCTACGTGCCGCAGTTGGGTCTGCAAAGACTAACTACCAATCACCGCGGTGATGCCTTGTTAGGGCAGCACCTGCTGTCGCTGGTCGCCGGTGATTGGCAACAGCAAGAAGTTCTGCAGGTGGCGAGGGTAGTGTTGCGCACCGCTATTGACTTCTACCTCGATGGTCGCCCGCTTCACAGTCGTCGGCTATACCGTCAATACCGTGCGGCGGCAGTCGCAGCCTGCATAGACTAGTTGGTGGCTATGGCTCTATCGATAGGGACAGATATCGTTGATATAGACCGCATCGCGGCATCGCTGGAGCGCCTTGGCGAGCGCTTTGCCGAGCGAGTGTTGAGCGTTGAAGAGCTTCGGCAGTGGCGCGATAAGAGTTCATCGGTGGCTTTTCTTGCCCGCCGTTTTGCCGCAAAAGAGGCAGTTTCAAAAGCCCTAGGCACCGGCATTGGTCGCGGTGTGAGTTTCCAGGATATTGTTATCACGCACAATGCTCAGGGAGCTCCGCAGGTACAGCTGTCTGGTGGCGCACAGGCGGCGCTTGAGGCTATGGCTGCCAGCCGAGTATTGATCAGCCTCAGCGATGAGCGGCGGTACGCGATTGCCTATGCGATGGCCGTCGTTTGAGGTGATTTGCCTTGGGTTACTTATAGCGATTGGTTATTACGTATGCGTTAACTGAAGCAACGCGCGCCTTAGGGTTGGTGCACAATACCGCTGGCAAGGGTTGTGGTAAATTCTTGCCTCTACCAAAGGAATGCTATGAATTATCCGAGTATCGACGAAGCGGTTGGCAATACACGACTGGTGCGCTTGCAGCGTTTGGGTGAAAAAACCTCAAATACCATTTTAGCCAAGATGGAGGGCGATAACCCAGCCAGTAGCGTCAAGGATCGGGCGGCGCTCTGCATGATCAAAAATGCCGCAGCCCGAGGCCAAATTACGCCGGGTCAGCGATTGGTCGAGGCAACCAGCGGCAACACAGGGATTGCCTTGGCAATGGCGGCGGCAATGATGGGCTATCGTATGACACTGATTATGCCAGCCAACGCCAGCGCTGAGCGCAGTGCCGTGATGCGGGCCTACGGAGCTGAATTGATCGAAGTTAGCGCGTCGGACGGCATGGAGGGCGCGCGTGATCTCGCGGCGCACATGCAGCGCTCCGGGCAGGGTACCGTGCTCGACCAATTCAACAATCCAGACAATGCTCTGGCGCACTACCAGACCACCGGCCCGGAAATCTGGCGTGATACCGGCGGTGATGTTACCCATGTGGTCAGTTCTATGGGTACCACCGGCACTATCATGGGCACCTCTAGATTTCTCAAGGAGCAAAACCCTGCGGTGCAGATGATAGGTTTGCAACCCGCTGTTGGAGCCTGTATCACGGGTATCAGGCGCTGGCCCGAGGCCTATATGCCAGCAATCTATGATGCCGACAGGGTCGACCGAGTGATCGATGTCAGTCAGGCCGACGCCGAGCAAACTATGCGTGACTTGGCGGTGCACGAGGGTATTTTTTGCGGTCCCTCAGCCGGTGGCGCTGTGCATCAGGCGCTGGCGATCAATCGCGAAGTCGAGCATGCGGTGATTGTGGCGATTATCTGTGATCGGGGCGACCGCTATCTGTCGATGGGTATTTATGGGAACCCATAATCAGCACACTAGGAAGCGCATACAAATAAGGGCGTCACGGCAATAAAGAATCACCCGAATCGATCGCTGGCGACGGCTGGATGATCAAAGAACAACCGCGTTTGGCGTTGGTTCGCCAGATATTCATCGACTGGCCGCGAAGCCAAAATTTCGAGGAAATCATGCCGCCACACTACACCATCGCCGATTTATGCTATCTGATGCGTCGCTTACGCGATCCGGAAACGGGCTGTCCGTGGGACGCTAAACAGGATTATAAGAGTATTTTGACCCACACTCTGGAGGAGGTCTACGAGGTTATTGATGCGGTCGAAAATGCCGATTACCCGCAATTGCGCGATGAGTTGGGTGACCTACTATTTCAGGTGGTGTTTCTCAGTCAATTAGCCGAGGAGCAGGAGCGCTTTGATTTTGAGCAAGTGGTGACGGCATTAACGACTAAACTTCTCAGACGCCATCCGCACGTATTTCCCGAGGGTTCACTGGGATCTCGACGCAGTGCCGAGACAGATCTCAACGATGGCGATATTGCTACCACTTGGGAGGCGCTTAAAAAGAAAGAGCGCGCCAACCGCGGTACTGATGGTTTGCTCGCCGATATACCCAAGGCGTTGCCGGCCATGCAGCGGGCATTAAAACTGCAAAAACGTGCGGCTACCGTGGGTTTTGACTGGCAGAACCCAGTCGATGTGTTGCCTGTAGTGTCGGGTGAACTCGCGGAATTGCAAGAAGCGATGGTGAGTGACGATCAATCGGCTATCGAGGAAGAATTTGGCGATTTGTTGTTTAGTTGTATGAACTTGTCGCGACATCTGGGGGTCGATCCGGAGCGCGCGTTGCGCGGCGCCAATAAAAAGTTTTCCAACCGTGTCGAGGCCATGCAACAACGGGTGGTCAAAGGCGATTTAACAAATCTTGATGGCCCGGCTTTACAGGCTCTTTGGCAAGCCGTCAAAGAGACTGAAAATGGCTCTGGTGATGCTACCTAGTTTGACTGACAAGGTTCAAGGCTTGTCTGTAGTTTTTAATCCGTGTAATGTGACGGGCCGCCGTCGGTTGGCGCGTGGGCCCCTTTTCGATGGTTGAACCCATTTTAGGGCGCGAAGGCAGAGTTGCGGGTGAGCAGCGACGACGCAATTGGTAAACACAAAACTAGGGGTACAGCAAATTGAAAGTGATCCTATTAGGCCCACCTGGCGCCGGCAAAGGCACGCAGGCACAATTTATAATCGAGCACTACGGTATTCCACAAATCTCGACCGGAGATATGCTGCGTGCGGCGGTCAAGGCGGGCACCGAACTAGGGCTTATGGTTCAGGGAATTATGGTCTCTGGGGGATTGGTATCAGATGACATTATTATAGCGCTGGTCAAGGAACGTATCGCCGCGGCTGACTGCGCTGATGGATTTTTGTTTGATGGTTTCCCGCGCACCATCCCACAAGCAGAGGCGATGGTAGACGCTGGGGTAGATATCGAATACGTCGTTGAAATTGCTGTTGATGATGAGGAAATTGTCTCGCGATTGAGTGGTCGTCGAGTTCACGAAAGCTCTGGACGGGTTTATCATATAGAGCACAATCCGCCGCAGACCGAGGGTTTAGATGATGCGTCTGGTGAGGCCTTGGTGCAACGCGAGGACGATCGCGAAGCCACGGTGCGCAAGCGTTTGGATGTCTATCATCAGCAAACTAGACCGCTGGTCGATTTTTATCAGCGATTGGCTGCCGATAACGACGGATTGTCGTTTTCATCGGTCGATGGTTCCGGTGCACTGGACGACGTCAAACAGAGAATGGTGGCGGCACTGTCTGCCTAGCACTTCAACACCGAGCGCCCGCTTCGGCGATGGTTTTTTTGGTAACTGCTTAGCTTGGAAATCTTAAGTTTGGAACTGCATGGTTTGGAACTGCATGGTTTGGAACTGCATGGTTGGGAAATCCACAGTTTGGAAATCGATAGTGAAATGAGGTTGCTGGGGATGACGCGGGCGCGAACGCCACACAACGGACTGCCGCGCAAAACCGGCTGCCAAGCGTGATCCTGGCGGTTGAAACAGCCACGGGTGCCTGTTCTGTCGCGCTCTCCAATGGCTCCGAAACTTATACTCGATACTCTGAACAGGCGCGTGCTCATAGCCAACTTGCCATGGGTATGGTGGATGCGGTACTGGCCGAAGCCGGATGCAATGTGCGCGATATCGAGGGCCTTGGGGTAACCATTGGGCCGGGTTCATTCACCGGTTTGCGAATTGGATTTTCGATTATTCAGGGCTTGGCGTTTGCCATGGACCTACCCGTGGCGCCAGTGTCGACCCTAAAAACTCTGGTGGCAACTTACCAACGGGGTCGCGATGATGCACGAAAATCGGTATATTTAGCGGTATTGGACGCTCGCATGGGCCAATTTGCGGTCGGGGTTTATCGCTGGAACGGAGAGCAGTTGTCGACCGAAAGACACGATTGTCTGCTTTCGGCAAGCGCAGTGCACGCGTTGATTGATCATCTACAGCCAACGGCGGTGATTGGCGAGACGGAAAAATTATTGGCCGCGCGAGAAAACGACATTGCAGCGCACGAGGTGGACGTGAGCGAGGTTTACCCGCACGCTTTAGATCTCTATGGGTTAGCTGCAGAACAACACCGTCGTGGGTTGAGTATGCCGATCGAGGAGATCGAACTTTGCTACCTGCGTGGTACCGAAGCATGGACGAAACGGACTAGGATATCGAGGGATGGATAGTTATCAAGCGGTCATATTGGCCTTAATACAGGGTTTAACGGAGTTTTTGCCAGTTTCAAGTTCCGGCCATTTGCTGTTGCCGAGCCAGATACTGGGTTGGTCGGATCAAGGATTAGCGTTTGATGTCGCGGTGCATCTGGGCTCGCTCGGCGCCGTGATCCTTTATTTCCGCCGAGATTTATTGCGCTTATTTGTCGCTTGGTGTCGGAGTTTTTGGCTCCGACGAGTATCCGCAGACGCGGTTCTAGCCTGGCAGTTGGTGTTGACCTGTTTGCCCGCGGCGGCGGCGGGATGGTTGTTTGCGGATATCATAGAGCAGCATATGCGAACGCTGTTGGTGATCGCCTCGACGACGGTACTTTTTGGCTTGCTGCTGGGTTGGTCTGATCGCAAGGGCGTCGGAGATAGATCGCTGGATAACCTCAGTTGGCGCGATGTCATATTGATTGGTTGCTCTCAGGCTCTAGCGCTGGTGCCGGGAACGTCGAGGTCGGGAATAACCATTACTACGGCGTTGGCCCTCGGCTATTCGCGCGAGGCAGCGACCCGTTTTTCATTTTTGATGGCGATCCCAATTATTGCCATGAGTGCGCTGTACAAAGGCAGCGATTTGGTTATGGATGACTCGGTGGCTTGGGCTCCGATCGTCATCGGGATGGTGGTCTCCGCGGCCAGTGCCTATTTATGCATCGCCCTGTTTTTACGCGCTATACAACGTTTGGGAATGATGCCATTTGTGATTTACCGGCTGGTTTTAGGTCTCGCGCTGTTTGCATTAGCGCTGATCTAGAAGGCCACTTGTTTATATTGGACGTTTGGAGATAGACCGTATGAACCCAGAGAAAACGGCGTTTAACCTTGGTTTGCGTGATTTTTTGGATAGCGCACCAACCCCGTTTCACGCGGTCTTAGAATTATCAAAGAGTTTACTCGCTGCGGGTTTTACGCGACTCGACGAGTCTGATGACTGGTCGCTGGAAGCGCCTGGGAAGTACTTTGTCACGCGCAACGATTCGTCGATTATCGCCTTTGTCAAAGGGAGTCAGGATCCTTTGGAGGGCGGAGTCCGCATGGTCGGTGCGCACACCGATAGCCCCTGCTTAATGGTCAAGCCACAGCCCGATATCTATTCCAATGGCTATTTACAGCTGGGCGTAGAGGTCTATGGAGGCGCGCTACTGAATCCGTGGTTTGACCGAGATTTATCGATTGCCGGACGGATTGTGCTGGAGTCCGACGAGGGTCGGCTGTCGCAACAACTGATCGACTTCAAACGTCCGGTGGCGATGATTCCCAGTCTTGCCATTCATCTCGATCGAGATGCCAACAAAAATCACTCGATTAATCCGCAAACTGATATCCCACCGATTTTGATGCGCGCGGAAAAGGACTGCAATTTTAAACAATTGATCGAAAAAACCTTTGTCCCCGCCGGCGCGCGGGTGGTGGATTATGAATTGTGTTTGTACGATGTGCAGCGCGCGGCAGAGTTAGGCTTTGACAATGAATTTTTTTCCTCGGCACGGTTGGATAACCTGCTCAGCTGTTATATCGCAACGCAGGCGTTGATCAACGCCGATGGCCAACATCACTGCCTGATGGTGTGCAGCGACCACGAAGAGGTCGGAAGCCTGTCGGCGATTGGCGCCGATGGCCCATTTTTGGAAAATGTGGTGGCGCGTATGCTCGGTACACCGGTGAACCACGGTCGGGTATTGAATCGTTCACTGCTGATATCTTGCGACAATGCCCACGCCTTGCATCCGAACTTTAAAGCGCTGCACGACGGTCAGCATCAGCCGGTATTGAACGGCGGGCCGGTGATCAAAGTTAACGTCAAGCAGCGCTACGCGACCAATAGTTTAACCTCTGCGTTGTTTCGCAAGCTGTGCAGCGACGCCGACATACCGGTGCAGACCTTTGTGTCGCGCAGCGATCTGGGTTGTGGCAGCACCATAGGGCCGATCACGGCTGCGCGTATGGGTGTGCCGACTCTCGATGTCGGCGTTGCGCAGTTGGCGATGCATTCATGCCGCGAGACGGCTGGGGTCGAAGATCCGATCCGCTTGGCCAGAGCGCTACAGAGCTTTTTTAATTTATCGGGTTCGCTGTCTATAGCAAGCGCCTGATTATCACTTTACGGGTACCGCAAAGATGTCTATTAAACACCGTGTTCTTACCGGGATAACAACCTCGGGCAGTCCTCACTTGGGTAACTATGTCGGGGCCATCAGGCCGGCAATTGTCGCGAGTCAAAGCGCCGAGTATGAGTCATTTTTCTTTCTCGCAGATTATCATGCGCTGATAAAGGCGCAGGATCCCGAACGGCTCCACCAGTCGACAAAAGAAATCGCCGCAGCCTGGTTGGCGCTCGGCCTCGACACTCGCAAAGTGGTTTTTTACCGACAGTCGGATATCCCCGAAATTCCACAGTTAACTTGGTTGCTTACCTGCATGACTGCCAAGGGTTTGATGAATCGCGCGCACGCCTACAAGGGTGCGGTAGCGGACAATCTAGCGGCGGGTGAGGATGGCGATTACGCCATCAATATGGGCCTGTTCAGCTACCCAATATTGATGGCTGCGGATATATTGATGTTCAATGCTCAGATTATACCGGTGGGGCGAGATCAAATTCAGCATGTCGAAATGGCCCGCGATATTGCGCAGCGCTTCAACTATCGTTATGGCGAGTTATTCCAATTGCCGGTGGCACAGGTGGATGACAATGTGGCTATATTACAGGGTTTAGACGGCCGTAAAATGAGTAAGAGCTACGGCAACACTATTCCGCTGTTCTTAGCGGAAAAGCAGTTAAAAAAACACATCAATAAGATTGTCACCAATTTACTCGAACCCGGTGAACCCAAGGATGCAGACACGTCGACGGTATTCCAAATATGGCGCGCCTTTGCCAATCAACAGCAAACGGCAGAAATGCGCGTGCGCTTTGCCGAGGGTATCGGTTGGGGAGAAGCCAAAAAAGAGCTCTATGAGTTAGTAAACGAGCAGTTAAGAGAGCCGCGGGAGCGCTACAATGAGCTATTACAGGATCCGGCACGTATCGAAAATGCATTGGCGGAAGGCGCTGAACGAGCCCGGGTAGAGTCGAGTGAGCTTATGCGGCAACTTCGCGATGCGGTCGGTATCAAGGCGTTGGCATGATATTTTCTGGCGACTTACGAGGATACAAATGCCTGCTGAAGTCAACTTACCGTATAATCACGAACGACTTATTGAATAACACTTTTTGGAGTACTAAATGAACAGATTTACCTCTATCTTGGCGGTTTCTATGTCGAGTGTTCTGATGATCGGCTGTGGTTCGGGAGAAGGGCCCGACGCTTTAACGGAGAATCAGCAAAATTTAGTGGCCCAGCGGATAGCGCCGGTGGGTTCGGTGACCAAAGCCAGCGAGCTAGGTTCGGTGGCCCCGGTAGCTGCGATGGCGACAGCGGTTGCAAAAGTCGCGTTGTCGGAGGGTTCCGAACACACCGTCCAAATGCTTAATTCCGGCGATGGCGGCAACATGATTTTTGAACCAGCCGTGATCAAAGTTTCCAAGGGGGATACCATCCATTTTAAAGCGGTCGATATGTCCCACAACTCCGCGTCTATAGATGCGTTTATGCCTTCGGGTGCTAGCGCCTGGGCTGGGGCGATGAACCAGGATATTAGCGTCACGCTGGATGTCGAGGGCGTCTATGTATACCAGTGCGATCCCCATGCAATGATGGCGATGATCGGCGTGGTGCAGGTGGGAGAAGCGGTCAATATAGAGGAGGTGCGTGGTGCTGCCGATCAGTACAAATCGAACTTTATGATGAATGCCGACCGGCTAACGAGTTATCTGGCGCAGTTGTGAGGGCCATGGGCATGTTGAGGCGCATCAAAAGTCTCCCATTATATGCTCGAAGGGTGGCAAAGGTGCCCGGTCTGCCTGTACTCGTGGTTCTGTCCGCGATGTGTATGCTTGCCGGCTGCGGTGAGAGTGGCATTACCGACGGCGTGGGTTCGAGCGTAAAAGCTGTGCCAGCGGCGTCGCCTCAGGCGATCATTTATGCCAAACACTGCGTTGGTTGTCACAGTAGTGGCGTCGGTGGAGCGCCAGTGATGGGCGACGCGGCAGCCTGGGCGTCGCGGACCGCACAGGGGTTGGAGACGGTCTATGCCAACGCCATCAATGGCATTCGCGGCATGCCCAGGATGGGCACTTGCTCGTCGTGCAGTGACGCGGACATCAGAACCACCGTCGATTATATATTGGAAAATAGTCAGTAGCTTAACTGCTGTAATCGCCCAACATGGATAATTACAGCGCTGCTGCCAACGCCATCACCACGGCTCCGCAGGGGCCGCTGGCGATGTGATCATCGCCTCTAGGTAAGTGCTTGAGGGCCCGCGTTGAGGATTGCCTGTGACGGCGCGAACTTCTTGATGTTGTCGACGAACAGCGCAGCCAGCTTTCGAGCTTCGCTGTCGTATGCCGATGGATCTGCCCAATTGTTCCTCGGATTGAGGTAGGCGCTGTCTACACCCTCTATGTGACGAGGAATGTCGAGATTGAGTAACTCGAGGTATTCGCTCGGGCACTTTTCCAACTGACCTTGTGTGATTGCGGTAATTATGGCTCGGGTCACTGGGATTGGAAAGCGCTTTCCTGCGCCGTTAGCACCGCCAGATCCTCCCGTCCATCCGGTATTTACAAGATAGACATTGGCACCAAAATGGTCGATTCTACGCATCAGTAATTCGGCGTAAACGCTAGCGGGACGCGGCATAAACGGCGCGCCAAAGCAGGTCGAGAACGTTGGATTGATGCCCGCTGCGGCGCCAATTTCGGTGGAGCCGACGCGAGCGGTATAACCGCTTAAAAAGTGGTAGGCAGCCGCTTCTTTGGACAGCATTGAGACCGGAGGTAGCACACCGGACACATCGCAGGTCAAGAAAATAATATTGCGGGGTTCACCCGCGCAGTTTTCCAGTTGGCGTTTGGCGACGTGCTCTAGCGGATAGCTGCAGCGTCCATTTTCGGTTATAGAGGTGTCGCTGTAGTCGGCAACCCGTTGGTCGCTGCTAACGGCAACGTTTTCTATAATTGATCCAAAGCGGATCGCGTCCCAGATTACCGGTTCATTTTTCTGGCTTAGATCGATGGTTTTGGCATAGCAACCACCCTCTAGGTTGAATACGCTACCCTCGCTCCAGCCATGTTCATCATCGCCGATGAGGTAGCGGTTAGGGTCGGCAGACAGCGTCGTTTTTCCGGTGCCCGAGAGGCCAAAGAAAAGCGCTGTATCGCCATTTTCGCCTACGTTTGCAGCGCAGTGCATGGCCATGACATCGCGACTTGGTAGGAGATAATTTTGCACTGAAAACATCGATTTTTTTAGTTCGCCGGCATAGCGCATTCCGGCGATTAATACCCGGCGTTGGGCGAAGTTAATCACCACAATACCATCGCTGTTGCTGCCGTCCCGCTCTGGAATGCAGGTAAAGTCCGCAGCGTGAAGAATTTCCCACTGCGGTTTTTGGGTTGGGTTGTAGTGGTCGGTGCGGATGAACATATTGCGCGCAAAGAGCGCATGCCAAGCGGTCTGCGTGGTGACCCGCAGCGGAATAAAGTGCTCGGCATGTTGGCCAACGTGCAGGTGCGAAACAAACCGTTCTCGCTCGCCTAGGTAGGTATCGACACGTTTCCACAGGGCGTTAAATTTGTGTTTATCAAACGGCCGGTTGATATCACCCCATTCGATGTCGGCCGCGCAACCGTCTTCCTCGACGATAAATCGGTCTGCCGGTGACCGTCCGCTGCGTTCTCCCGTAGTGGCAAGAAACGCTCCTGTGGCGGCGAGTTGCCCTTCGCCACGTCGGATCGCAAGTTCGATTAATTCTGCAGAGCTAAGATCTTGATATACGGCCGCGTCGCCCATTAAATTTCCTCATTGTATGCCTTGC
>Ga0115008_10002012_pt1 | contig 16811 bp, 18 predicted proteins | sample FraStrMetagenome_FD_87164 | JGI IMG/M metagenome (GOLD analysis project Ga0115008, IMG submission 87164) | Marine eukaryotic phytoplankton communities from Arctic Ocean - Fram Strait ARC3M Metagenome | ecosystem: Environmental > Aquatic > Marine > Oceanic | place: Fram Strait | collected...
CAAACAAGATCCATCAAGATACACTTTCGTCTCTCGATCCGATGACGAGCTAATTTAGTTTATTTGATTGGAATCAGGTGTGTTGTGCTCGTGCATAGATATCAATGTCTATATATCTAAATATATATACTATCCTGACGCCGAACCTTACGATTTCTCGAACGTTACACATGTTGATGTGTGTACGAGTAGTACGAGTACACGTCTTGGTACTCGGTACACACACACTCACACACACATATATCATATATCATGTAGAGAGCGAGAAAAGACAAGAGACCAAGCACGACACACGGCACAACAACGCGATACCGTATGCCGGTACCGTACCATCTCGCTCTCGCTCTCGTACCTTCACCTCTTTTCTATATGGGAAAGTAGTTTATTTTCTTCTTCTAAAACCTCTATTGTACGTAGTATTAATAATTATTATAATATATTCGATCTAAAGAAAGCAGTATGGTTCGTCCACAGCACCATACCAATACGAACAGCCGGAGGTTACCTCAGCACCATCAATATGAATTTCAAATAAGAAGGTTTCCCATATTCCTTGCATTGAGCGTACTAGTTGGCATACCTGTATATATTTCCTTTACTGGACTCCAGACTACTTTAACGGAGGCGGAATTACGATTGAAGATTGTAGATAGTGAAGGAACAGCACCCGTAGCATATAATCAGCCTGGATCATTTAGAGGTACAGGTTGGATTAATCCGGAACGTACAGTGGATAAGGTTATACTGGCCGAGACGCCCTTCGCTCGATGCGAGGCGCATAGTGTCATGAGTGAGGATGGGCAGGGACATTTGATTAAAGATTGGTTATGGATGGAAGAGGCGGAACATGTTAATGTAGCAGTGCTGGATTCGAATCGGAATTTTATTGTTATGAAGCAGAAGAAATATGGACTACCCAGCGAATCATTGGCAACTGTTGGAGGTTTCATAGAAGAAGGCGAGTCACCATTCGAAGCGGCAATGCGGGAGGTTGCCGAAGAACTTGGGATGGGTACCAGAGCAACGAAAGAACGATTAGATAAAAGTAGAAAGCGTGATGCGAATGCTCCATTGGGAGTAGCTCTTGGTTTAAGCGGAGGTGATCCCTTGGGGAGTGTTAGTGAAGAAGAGAGAGCAGACTGGATATTTTTGGGGAAATATCGAACGAGTACGAACCGTGGTGGAGGTTTTGTATACGATTATTTTTTGAAGGAAGCAATACCGATTGAAAAAGATGGCGGAACGTCGAAATTTAAGGCTTCGGGCGAAGGGGAACATCAAAACATTTTTCAAATATCCATCGACGACACACGCAAAGCTGTGTTGAATGGGGAGTTCCAAGAACTAGCATGGACCAATGCTATGGGCATATCCCTCGTCCAAATAATGAGCGGGGCACTTAATAAATAAAGTTAAATAATAATTCATCAATAGGCCAAATGCTATAAATAATTTTTTCACTGTGGTTGCATCTAGTCTCTGACATTTTCGTAGATTAAATGAGATTAATCTAATTAGTGAAAAACTTACGGTAGATTAAGAACGAAAGTTAACACACTTTCTCTTCATTCCCAAGTACAATTTTTAGGCAGAAAAGTCAGATAAAGCCTGAGAAAGCGATACATATTGAAAATATCTGTTCCTCTAGAATTTAAAAGTACATTCCGTGCAAATATTTTGGGTGTTGTTTGCATAATTGACATGCCAGTCGACAGTTGGATTGCATATATGCTCGATTATTGTCGCATTCGTCATAGTTCGTCCAGACACTGCACATTTCGTGGTGGTTTGTACAATCCTGTCGAACTTCTTCAAAGCGAATATATCCTCCTTCTATCAAAACTTCCTCGTACAGATATCTTCGTGACTCTCGCATAATATCCAGTACCTCTTCTCTAAAGTCCATTGGTAAGTTTTCCGGAATCATCTGCTTCACTCCAACATCCCCTTCCTTTGGCCACGTTGGATCATCTGCCTTACACAACCCACACGTAACGCGACAAGCCAAGTTCATGTAGGATGGATTGCTCATACATTCTCCTATGCCCCTAAAATACCCACAAGCCGTATCCTCATCTTCACAGGACATTCCAACAACTTTGGAAGGAAGTGTACGAGGATCAATATCATCCAAATCAGATTCGTTCCACCATATAATATCATTGTCACCTGTTAGTAGTTGGTCGAGACAGGTTTCCTTCCCATCGACGTCGAATTGGCACTCTTTGACTGTATTTGCTTCCTCCAGCGCATCAACGATGGGAAAAATGTTTCTAAACACGATGACAAAGACTATTGTCAATGATGTAAATATCTGGGGTATAGCTGTCCCCATCTTTGAATATATCAGTTGTTTGTTGTTTTTATGTCCTTGCACCATTCAGCTTTCAACTCCTATACCCTACACCCTACACCTACTCGTTCAAAATATACTTAACTTCTATCAACTAAGTTAGTTAATATGACACTCTTTGAAAAGCTCTGAGAACAAAGGGGAGACAACGAGACAACGCCTCACTTCTAAACCAACCCTTGTCATAAAACCATAACCTCCACAAACAGAAAAGAAGAACCCGACACCACCCGAAAAAGAAACTCTTACAAGCAACAAAGTTTTACAAAGACAAAACCATGGCTTCAAACAAATCCAAAGATCCACCCCGTTCCCGACGAGATACGGACTTATCTCGTAGTCTGAGCTGGGTACTCCGACATCGTGCTCCATCTCTAGGTCTTTCCATTTCAACTGATGGATACGTTTCAGTATCGGATCTTTTGAAGTGTCACAAGCGCTTTCATGGATACAAGGAGGAAGACGTGCGTCGTACGGTGGAACAGTGCCCAAAACAACGCTTTAAATTATCGATGCTTCCATCTGGTGTATTGAGTATTCGAGCGAATCAGGGGCATTCAATTCGACAGGTGGAGAATAAAGGTTTGTTTTCGCAATTGTCCATGGAGGAGCTGCGAATCGAGCCGTGTATTGTGCATGGGACCACGTTCGAGGCGTGGAAGAGTATTAAATCACAGGGATTGAGTCGAATGAAACGAAGGCATATACATTTTGCTACGGGTTTACCCGGAGCAGGTTCTGTACGATCTGGTATGCGATTAAATTGCCAGATACATATCTATATCGACACTGTCAAATGCGCAGATGATAGAATAGTATTCTATCGAAGTGATAATAATGTGCTGCTTTCATCTGGTGAAAGAGAGAAAAGTTATAACGACACATCACGACAGGTGAACAAGCATGTTTCGGAGGGATTTTTGCATCCAAAGTATTTTTTGAAGGTCGTTGATTCGAAAACAAAAATGGACTTATTGCAAGAAACGAATTTTTAAATGGTCCATAGTGTATTTAGCTTTAGACTAACTAATGCAAAGTTACCCTCATCATTCTTTTAAGCTAATATTGTGGCGTTGATTTTATATCGACGAGTTGATTGTCAATCATTGATTCCTTATCCATTGCGAATGGCCCGTGTTCGCATTGAGAATGAAGCGCAGACGGATTATTTTCAATGTTTAATTCAGAAAGAACTTGTTCTACACTCGTTTTAGCGTAAAAACTTTTCTGCATTCGAATTCAAGTCATCATTATAATTATCAATTTCTTCCACAGCCTTCGATACAAAATAGGGTCCATGCTAGTTTCAATCCACTCGCTTTTCTCCTGCAGTTATCACACTGTTTGTAGGTCTTTTATCGTAGGAGCAAAACCATTTCAACAAAATCTCCAGTCTCAGGGTCTCGTTATATTGTATTTATTTTGCGTGAGAACAAAAAATTTCGATCACCTTTCTCTATCAAGGTCATACATTAATTTACGGAAGTGTCATAAAAAGTTCGGACGGTACGAACTCTCGACGAGTTGATAGCCAGTACATAGGTCTACACGGGTCTGCAACGATCAGCATGGATTTTTCCTACGTATCGGAATTCCAAACCCTGCGAACTACATACCTCTTCCCAATGATTAAAAAAAAATCATAACAAAGATAGTATTAAGCACAAGCCCAGATCGGTCTCTAAAGAGAGAGGAACACCACCCAATGGACAACGAACAAAAGAAGCAGGCTAATCTACGGGTATTGCAAAGAGTCCATTCGTCCATAACGGATATAATCGGGACGGCGACGCATGTGGTACTCTACCAATTCAACGCCAATGGACAGAAGAAATGGGAAAAATCCAACGTGGAGGGAAGTTTATTTATTGTGAAACACAGCATATCGTCGGCTACCAACGCCTCTAATTTATGTAGTTTAGTGATATTAAATCGTGCGGGTGTGGAGAATACGTTTGTGCGCATTACTCCCACGTTTCAAATGCAGTTGAAAGATCCATACCTCATTTTTCGAGATCCGAACAATTATGATGGGGATGATAATGATTCGGTGCGCGGGATTTGGTTTCATGATGACCACGAACGTGCAATGATTAGTGCAATGTTGGAGCGCGTGATGCGATTTACAGTGGAGCGTGCGAGAAAAGTTGCCACTGTGTCTTCGGCTGCCAGTAATACTAAGCCTGATGCATCCTTGGTGTCTTCAGATAATAAACCATCTTCCTCTATTCCAACGAAGAATGATTATAGCACTAAAACGCCAACTAAATCTTCTGTAAGTAATGTTGCGTCCACGGATGCGTCAAAAGCCCTTTTATCACCCATGGAATTATTGGGTTTGTCGCCGCCACCATCATCTCGAGAACAGTCTTCATCATCAGCATCTCCACAAATATCACAATCTTCGTCAGTGCCAAATAATATACCCCCAGTGCATGATCAAGGTAGCAAGGAACCACTAGACAAGAAGAATCTGCAACTTGCACTTTTGTCGCTTATCCAAGACGATCGCTTCTTAGATCTTATACATGCTCAGTACTTGAAAGTTGCCAATGCCAGAAAAACGAAGGAGAACAGCAGCAAGTAGAGATTTGGAAAGGTAGGATAAATTAAAAAAAAATATGTGGCTCATTTCTATTTATGTTCCAAATGAATACTTTGAAACTTATATTCTTCGTGAATCCTAATTCGGCTAACGCAAAGTTCGTCCACCTATGGAGAAGCTTTATATCTGACATTGGTTTTGAATTAACGCGAATGGGGCATGTAAGGCCGCGTGTAAAGGGTTGGACATAGTCTGGAATCATACAAGACATAGATGAATTTTACAAGGTTTTGTGGCTATAGATCCCAATTAGTCACGAAGTCATTTAATGAAAATTTACGAGAGAGAAGCAAATCGAGGATTAAAAGATGGTAATATATAACTGTCGAAAGGCATATATACAGTCTGTTACTCTCAAAAATGAACGGAGAAAATAGAAACCAGATATATATTAATGGAGTTATTGTCCATTGTCCATAAATTTGTGAAACGACAAAAAATGTGGACATACTTTTTGCCTTTCGTGTGGACCTATTTTTCCCCTCAAATTTTGACTACCCCTACTGTGCCAGTAAAGATACTTCTGTAACTGAGGAAAGTGTAGCGTTAGCACATAAAATATATACTTCTGTCGCTTTTCACGACGTATTGGCTCAGGACAACTGAACAGGTCATGATGTAATGATCAAAATGAAAATCCATCAGCTACATTGTACCGGTTACCGGTAGTGTGGAACGACTTTTTTGCGAACTTTTGGCGATATTCTTGTCTCTTGTCTCGTAGGAAACAGGAAGTCCAAAGACCATAGGCGTACGTACTTTCATTTTTCCTCCGATATCCTGAGCCCTGAGCGACCTTTACAACTTCATTAATTCGGTACCACGGCACCACATTCCTTTCACTTTCGTCGACCTTAGCATTTTCATGAACTAGAGTATTTCAACAAAAATATTGAAATAAATCCCAATACGTGCTTTTCGATTTGTGCTCTACGACTTCGTGCAAGAATTTGCGATAGCAGGAAAATCTAATCGGATGCGCATTTTCGAAAGGACAGGAAATAAGAGAAGAGGAAAAAATAACTATAACGATAAAATATAAAATGAAATCCATAAAATGCAGTCTTCTGATAGCGTTGCTTCATTGTCAAATATTTTGCGGTGAATCCATGGTTGCAAATAAAAAATCTGCATCAACTCAGGTTACCGGGCAAGTCATATCGAGACTGGCAGAGACTGCGTTGAAAATAAGACTCACGAAACAAAGTGGAGTAAAGGTGCATGTCGATGCTGAACCATCCCAACTAATAACAGGAAGTGTGCCATATGTGAAAGTTCTTGGAAGAGGTTGGGCTAGCCCAAGTGGTAAACTTACTTGTCGAAGAATTGAAGCATCTGTTAAAGATTGTAAGCTTGACTTTAAAAGCGTTTTAACAAGACAAAAGCTTGTCTTGAACAAACCAGGTAAGTTTATCATGTTTAAGTACGATCTATTTGACAAAAGCCTAAATATTTCAAACTTTTCTTCCCTGCGCCACAGCAATTGGATCTGCAATGGTCGCTTTAACTTCAGAAGATTTCGGCAGTTTTTTGACTCATCCACTACTGCATCCACCGCGACCAAAACCAGGTGGAGAACCATTCAATTTTTTGGATAAAGGCGTTGTTATAGACAACCCAAAAGGAGAAGTGATATTTTTCGGAAATTATGATGGTGAGAAGTGGCAATGTGCCCTCTCTAAAGCAGATCAAAATTCTTCAATATCTATCATCAAAGTAACTCCGGTCGAGTTGTCGAGCGACGAAAATGATACTATACGGCAAGTTGAGCTTTCTCTGCTTTTGACAACATTGTTGTCCGATTTTTTCAATTCATTAGTTTTCGAGTTAGATGGGACCTTCTTGACTTATCATGATATGATGGTGACGTCCAAGGGTGAAAGTCCCAGTGTTCTTCTTGCGCTAGATATTACAGTTAAAAAATTTCCTTCACCTGGAATTGATTTCTAAACATTATATTTATCTTCTAAATTAATTTAGCATGACATGTTACGATCAACATCTTTTATTCCCATAGGGAGGTCTCATATTCTAGCTTGCATTATACATAGTGTCTTGAGTCGTCTTCCGGAACCCATTTCCAGAGAAAAATGGAGTAATTACTTATTTCCAGAGATGAATGAAGTAATTACTTAAATGTGTAGAAATAGCTTTTAGTGAAGATGGCTTCATTCATATCGTTGATCCAGCAAGTCGCGTGCGTGGATCTATGAACGGCGAAAATGTTGAATGTTGTTCATCTTCCACGCAGTATCAGAAGCTAAATGTGCAGGCTAAAATAATCCGGTGTTATGTCTTTCTAATCGTTGAATATATGTCATGAGTTGATGATGCGTTGACAAAAACGAATTAAGGTTGCAAGATAATCAGAACAGTATGTAAACCACATTTGTTTAATTTAAGTAGGAAAACAAGCCAACTTTGCACAGGATCGCAATTGGCTGCAGTAGTTCAACAGTATTGGGGATGCGCCATATTTTAGCAATCACGAAAGAAGTCACAGTAGCATAGATAAACCTCGGCTTAGCTATCCTTCTTATCTTCTTGCACAAGACTCGATACAGAAACTCCAGGTGACTGTGGGTTTTTCTTCATTCCTTCAAGGTAAGGCCCCATGTAAGGACGAAGGATCTTTGTGTATACAAGGCCAGCACCAAGAAATTGAGGGTGATAGAGCCAAATGAAGAACGCCAACTTAACAGGGAAGTAAAGGGGAATCCACATCGTTACAAACGGCATGGCACTCTCAATGATATTCATAGACGCAAAAATCACCCAGTAGGTCAACCATTGGGTATCATCTCCGGGCAGACCACCATCAATGGCTTTGAATGAAGCGTACGCTGGGTAAACGAATGTAGCAACATCGGAAATGAGCTTCATTCCACCGACAAAGAAGATGGTTGAAAGCAACGCGACAATAGCACCAAGGAAAAAGAAAATCTTGGATTTCTTCGTCTTCTTCTCAAGTTGCTCAAATTTATCTATACAATTACAAAAAAATACAAATTGTTAATTCGATAGAATCACTCTAGATAACGATAGTACGTCATAAACCACTCAATACAGTATTCATCGCAGAGACGACACTGCATCAACACAAAAAGAGTATCTTTCGAATCAGATCGTACAAAGTACGTAATACATGTCAACTTGAACAGGCTGAAGCATCTGGGCCGCTGTAGGAATCTTGCTGCGCATAGTACGAAGCGATCTTGCACTGCATATTTGAAAAATCGCATAACAAAGTTCGCACGTATCTTCGTAACAATGCTCGTAAAGTCGTTGGAACAGAACACTGTGTAAAAGAATCCAATTGCTTCCTTCATGAACGGATTACTATGTAAACTCCTCACTCACCATACATGCAAACAGTAGGATATTTGGCCATGAAATCGTCGATCTTGCCGATGGCAGCGGTAACCTGATCTTTGGCTGTCATAATTTCTTGTTTTGATGGATTCGGAATTTGAAACGAGATTCTTTATTTTGTGTGGGTTTATGTAGTGTGGAATTCGTCCAAGTAGAACGGTGAGGTGAGCGAGGACTGTTAGCGAGCCGGCTCGTCTTTTCGCAAACGACTCTTGGTGAAGTGACGCAGCTTTTACTCAGACTAAACGTGACGTGTAAAGCTAAAGACACGAACAATTATACGTGGACAAAGTTTTTCCCGAACGATTCTTCGCAACCCGAACTTTGCAACAAGACCAAGACTAATTTTTTCTGAAATGGTAACATGCTCGTCTGGATGTCTGGATCATCTGTTTTTTGAAATCCACTGCCACAATGCCACAAGTATTCTCATATAATAGATGTATATGATACATGTACAAACATGTGTATGTGTGATAAAAAGATACCTGGTACATACCGGTATGTAAAAGAGAAAAGAGTAGTATAGTTGAAAAAAAGATACACTCCACACTCCAAACTCCACCATCCATTTTATTGACTCATGTGAAAAAATAATTACAAATATATGAATACAATTCTGCTCTATTAACTTTTAAGCTTTATTGTGCATACATAATCTGTCGAGAGAAATCAATGCAGGCGTGCAAACTATCGTCACTAGTAGGACCTTCTTTCTACTTATATTTATATATTCGTAGTAATATTCATGTATTGCACTCTCTAGGCTCAGCCTACCTTCAATATATCTGTTTTCAAAATGGAGGAATGGAGTATTGTGAGTTCTAGATTGTATATTACTTTGTGATCCCGAAGAAACACAAACAATTCGTTCACCTTACGAATGGCCTTTTAAAAGTGTGCTTAAGACAAAAAGCCACATCCCTTTCACGAATTCATTTCTTTTTAAATTTAAAATTTCGCAGATATCCATCAATCGTATCGCAATTTAACTTCTGTCCACGACAACTACATTAAATATTTTTGTGTCATCAGAGGTAATTTATATCTCATGTCACAAGTTTTTCATTTATTGGCGAAGCAACTCAACCAGGAATACTAGAGCTCACAAACACACACTGCTGGCTATAACCTCATATGCAGTGCAAAATATTTTATCTTCCACGAGCGACCGATACGACGATAATACAAAATGAAACAACCGCCGCACTAGTAAATATGTTCACGTTACTGAACAAAGAAGTGAAACTAAACCTACTTCGCTTCGCTTCTTCTCTTCTCTCTCTTTCTGCTTTTATTTTCTCTCTTTTTTCATCCCATAATTGGAGGCGAGCCCGAAATTCTTGAATGTAATCGTCTCCTATCGTACCAGATTCATAAGCTCTTTGAATGGCATCTGCTATTGCCACGTCCAAGGTACGACAAGGAATTGCCTTCGAGAATGGTAGAGTGCAGTTGGGACATCTCACACACTTTTCTGAGCTTCTTGTGCTGTCATTATCATTTGTGCGGGGTGTTCCTAGAAGATGATTCTCGGAACCAATTTCATTAAAATTTCTTAGATCGTGAACGCACGAACCACAAAATGCATGGCCACCTCCCGAATCGCAATCCAATATGACGGCACCCGCAATGGTATCTAAACATATGGAACAAGTATATTCCTCCAAAATAGTATTAGTCTGAGACTTTAAACGAGAACGCGGCAATAAATTTCTCCCAACCTTCACACACACGTCACGACCAAATCCTTCAGAACTAATCTCCTCCGAAGAAACACTCGATATTGACGACATTGATTGTCGGGAGGAAGAAGTCGAAGATGAATATTCGGACAAATCGGCGCCACTTTCAACCTCCGATTCCATACTTGAAGGTAATTCATTTAACAGTTCTGATATATTACTTGGAAGACTTGCTGAATTCGAAAGTCGATAGCTGTACTGCGAACTGTGCACACTACTCGATGCACTATATTGTTGAATCTGAAAGTTCAGCTGTCTGCCGTGATAAACTTCCTGAGCATCATCGTTGCCCGAGAAGCGCCGCGGCACAAATGAATAAGAACTGGATAATTCCGATGAAGATAAATTAGCACCTGCCTCTGCCAGGCGATCATCGATACCTTCCACATAAATATCATCGTTCAATTCCTCTTCGGGCACTACTCCTTGCGTGACTGCCAACGCAGGGACTATTAATGCGCGTGTAGCATGTGCATTAAACAGTTGATTCGCCATTGCGATGTAAATGAGAGAATGGCTGCTGTGGAAAAGAATCTCGGATCACAGTATTCTGTCCCTTCCTCTCCTTCGCAATTCGCACTCCAGAATTTCTTCAATCCATGACATCATATAATTCGCAATGAAGTTCTTATCGAGCTACTTATAATATGACATGCGAGGATACAAATTGACATTGGACACATCACATATTGTGGACGCGGACGGCCAAATGGAGAGTGGAGAGGAATCAGGAATCATCACATCATCACCCTCCCCTCCAATCTCATATATATATATACATTTCACATTCATCCAATCGCAAACCAACGCCATTCTCCAACATGCCCAAACATCAGAAGGAAAAGCAATACCTCTCTGCTCGAGAATACCGTCAGAATAATAGCATACGAAATGGTACATCAGTGCATGCACACAATCACGGTTCCGTGAATAAACGGTTGCCGTTTCACTGCTGCTCGTTATCGTTGAACCCCTACACGCAGCCGATGCTCGTACTCGGCTCAGTGAATAAAAACCATGGAGTTATATTTGATAAGTTTGCACTTATGGAGCATGTTATGCAGTTTAAGAAGGATCCAGTGAGTGGTGACTCGTTGCAATTGTCGGATTTGATTGAGTTAAAAATGGATCGAGCAGAGGAAGGTGGGGGAGGTGGCAGATTTGGTTGGCAGTGCCCAGTGCTGTGCAAAAAGTTTACGGATTATTCTAAGGTGGTTGCGATTATGAGTAAGAACGAGACTGTCGCACATGTCTTGTCCTACGAGGCGTTACTTGAGCTTAATTATAAGGCCAACAACATGGAAAATTTGATCACGGGCGAACCATTTTCAAAGAAGGATGTCGTGTGGTTGCAAGACCCTGATAATCAAAAGTTATGCCAGCTTCGTGATATTACCAACTTTGATCATATTCGTAACATGCGTAAGAATAACGCATCAAGGATGACTTCAGGTGAAAATAAGAATATTCGTCACAGTGTAACTGCTTCGAGAGTTATGAATAAAATTAAATCATCAAGAAATAAATCCGAGAACAACGAGGAAAACGGTACCAAGCGAGGCTCTATACATGAAACAGAAGAAGATTGGGAATCCAAAGGGAAGCGCCTCAAGATATTTTCTGAAGTTTCCTCGAATAGTTCCGCTCGATTGAAAAGCACGGTTGGATTGACAAGTACTGTAATGGCTTCAGTTGAGCTTTCAGAAGAACCCTCAGCGAAAGAGAAACTCGAAATTCGTTTTGAAGCTATGAGAAAGCTTAAGAAAAAGGTAAGAACACATGGATAAATGTTAAGTTGGCGGGAATCCGGAAAGCCTAACAAGTTTCTTTCACTACAGGGATATGTTCAACTGCAGACAAACATTGGTAATATTATGCTCGAACTTGACTGCGACATTGCACCACGGACCACATCGAATTTTTTGGGATTAGTGAAGGAAGGGAAATATAACGGTGTTAAATTTCATCGAAAGATAAAGAAATTTATGATACAGTGCGGAAGCAAGAAGAAGGATTCATATTTCGGAGGAACATTTAAAGATGAATTTGATGATCGCCTGAAGCATTCGGAACGAGGGATTCTTGCAATGGCTAATGCAGGAGCACATACAAACAAAGACCAATTTTATATCACATTTCAAAGCGCGAGTCATCTTGACAAGAAACATTCTGTGTTTGGTCGCTTAATTGACGGGTTCGATGTACTTGACACTATGGAAGTGATCCCGACGGATAAAAATGATAAACCCGTCCATGACATAAAAATAATTCGTACCGAAATCGCGATCGATCCATCTGATGAAGCAATAAATCGTGAAAATAATCGCAAAGAAGAAAAAGAGAAGAAAGCGACAAAAGAGAAAGCTGCACGTGTCGCCTCAGCCTTGGGAAGTACTATGAGAACAGTGGACACAACAACCCGATCAGTTGATGATGCATCCACAAAGACTTCTTCTATCGGAAAATATTTAGCTAGTAATGCATTCGGTCATTTACTGGAGCTGAATTCTTGTGAAGCTCAGGTTTTGCGACCGACAAAATCCCTTGCTGTGAAATCATCAAAGAAGAAAACTAAGTTTGGTGATTTTTCAAGCTGGTAGTAATATGAATATGTGTTTATTTTATATCGATTTGGTATCAAAAAGCGAAATCTGTTCGAACTACATTTCGCCGCATAAAATGGGTACACAGGAGCGAGTAAATTTAATGCTAAATTCAAAAAACTCGAGAACTACTGCTAATAGAGGCCTTTCTTCAAATATAACCAGCCTGACGTGAATTATAGAAAAAGAAAAGACATGACAGAGTGGGATCGAGGTACACCGCTTTTCCAGCAAAACCTCGCAGTGGAAGTCATTACGCACCATGGTAATAGTAATGCGAACACGACTAGTACATCGCGTGTACAAGATTTCACATTGCGCATACTAGGAGGTGTACGCACTGCTGGCGAGCGTATGCTACGCTTTGAATTATCGAATGAATATACTTTTGTCGAACATTTACTGACTTCGTCATCTACGTCTGCAACTTCCAACGCAAATCCAAATGTTTACGGAGAGCAACCCATTCCCTACAACAGTACAAGTCGTAGCATTGACCCTCGATTTTGTCCTATGAATGTGATGAATTCAAGTATTAAACCTTCAAGATTTTCTATGACAGATCATGTGGAACTTTATGAACTAGAAATATCGGAACAAGATTTTCAGGCACTACGTCGCGATCAAGCACTCCGAATTGACTTTTTAAGTTTTGCTGACTCGGTCATTAGTTTGCTAAACTGTTGTAATTTCGTTGATATCCCAAACGGGGATTTATCTTCATCAGTCCAAGATGTTCGTGAGGGAGATGCGCGATTCAATGATACTGGTAATTCAACTTCTTCTCCTCGCAAAAACCAACAAGAGCCCCTATTTACATTGGGAGGGAATGCATATAACTTTGGCGCTGTGGGATCAAGTCCCTGTTCAAAAACTCATACGTTTCCAACTTCTTCTGCGAGTCATACAAATGTATCTACAATGAGCAATAGTAATGTGAACCAACCTTCTCCGTACGTATGTCGATTAGAGATTTGGATTTGTCAAGACACTAAGAACTCTTCCAAATATCATTGCACTGCATCTAGCGGCGAGCGTACGACAAATGCTAAATTTAGCATTGTGGAATCGAATAGATTTCGTGAACTGACCCATATCTCTCTTCAGTTGCGTCCTGGTTCGAGCGAATCAGTGCAGCTATATTTATCTGCACGGTTAGTACAAATGTTGCATGGAAATAATCTACTAATGGTGAGAGCTTGTTATGTTTATATGCGTGACATTTTAGATAATTAAAAATTACTTTTTGTTTAGAACAAATTTGAGCTTGCATCAGATAGAGCTAACCGAATGGAAACGTCCTTATTGGCGGTTAAAGAAGAGTTACGCGAGTTGTCAGCGACAATGGAAGCAGAAAAAAGAGAAGTCCTTTTACAGGCAGGTGAATCTGCACAAGCTGCTGAAAAGAAAAGAAGCGAAGAATTTAGAAATGCTTTGAACGCAAAGGAGGACATCATACAAAATCTCAACGAGAAACTAGAATCGGTTTCAAATGATTTCCAGAAGAGATATGAGAAAGCAGAAGAGTCGAATCGAAACTTACTGAAGGATAAATATTCAGTTGATACCAAAAACGAACAACTGCAATGTGCTATTGAAAGTAAGGACGCAACAATATCGTCACTTCAACAAAGTATTGATTTGTCAAATGAGAAATTGAAGGTCACCGAAGGTATGCCCGTTTCTTTTTGATGCATGGTATTGTGTAACTTAATATTCTAGCACTTACACATTTACTGCAGAATCTGAACGCAAACTTAAAGAAAAACTTCATAAAACTGAGTTACGTGTTGCAAGTTTGGATAAAGCTGTCGAGGGACACGAAGAGATGTCTAAAAAGGCTGATTGTTTGAGGAGGGCAGCTGAATCTGCTATAACATTAGAGAAGGAAACGTCAACAATGTTGAAATCTCAATTGGAGAAGGTAGAGTGTTAGTGTTGTTATCCAAATATGTCGATAATATATAATAATAAGCTTCGTTGATACATTATAATAGACTCAAGTTCAACTTGATGCTTCGATATCCGAGATAGATAGAGGAAATGAAATCATCAAAAAGATTCAAAGTGATAAAAGAGAATTGAAGAAAAAGCTAAAGACCAAATTCGAGGTTGTTCGACGTCAAGAGAAAAGCATAGCAGAGAAAGATAAAGAGCTTTCTAGAACGAAAGAGTCTTGTACCGCGACAGAAGTTGAGCTCGATAGGTTAAAATCCACATTTATGATGCAAGAAAAAGAGTTGTCAAGCTCCAAATCAAAATTAGAAGATAGTGCAAAGCTTTTAGAGAATAATCAGCAGGTAAAGATACTTTTTGTCATTACGCAAAAATTGTTACAATAACTTATCAATTGTTGCGGTCCTACGAAAAGGTGATAGCTTGGTTGAACCGTGAGATTAATGATTCTCATATAGGGGGAAACATGATTTATCCTTCATCTGGTAAATATAGTACATCAAATGCTACCTCTATTGACCCAGGTACATCTTTTCAACCTAGTTTTAATGCTTGTTTTTCCCACACAACGCCGGAACCCAAGGGGGTTCATGGAAATTATGTTAATAATGAATAATCTTGAATCTCTACATAAATGTGAACGACGAACGAGTATACTGCCTGACGTAGTCTCTTTATAGAGAGTTGCTTCAACCAGTCAATTATACCTTTTCTGCTTTGTAAGTATTGGCATAGTGTAAAGGCTCGCATCATCATCTCAGCTAATATGCAAAACCTATTTACATCAGTTGGGCGTTAACTTACTGTCCCATTCCGAAAGCTGCTTAGTCATGCCTGTAAAGATGAAAGCTTCGCGTAACAAAAAAAACATCTCATACCTAGTTTCTTTAAGGCTATAGGTTTGCCCATTTATTTACATGGGCTTAGCCCTAGCGATAATCATATTCCCTCGTCGGATAAGCTTGACTTGCAGCCTAATATTTCATCGCCTCTGAAGTAATACCAGAATACAGCGAAGAAGAGTTTCAATAATACCTTAAAAAGGCGTTTAAATTATATCAAGTAAGCTTACGACAAGGTCTTGCTGAAATTCTGTACATCATTTTCCGAACCGATACAATCTCTCTTTGTTTTAATCAGGCGACGAAGGATAAGGCCAAGAGCCCGCACGACTTCAACCTTTTTTCATCGGATCCTTGACAGAAGAACTCTCCCCATTACACTCCAAGTTATTCTATAACATTTGTACCGAAAGGAGCGTCATGTCCTTGGCTTGAAAGTACATGAAGAGCTAGGTCGATCGCATAATAATCAATCGTGAACTTTTGCTTTCAAGGCGCTTTATCAACTACATTATTATTGACGGCTAGCGCAAAAATGGAGCCAAGTTTTACTGCAATGGATATCATTCCTACGTTGACGCACCCACGAAACAACTTTGAAACTGAGCTGGATAACTCATAAGTGCGCTTTGTTTGGATTATACGACGTAAGCAGTTGTAAAAAGTTAGCGAAGCATGCTGTTACTGCGTCAACGCATTCATACAACTTTCAATTATTCATCATTCAATTTTTCAAGAATAAGGAGGAATGGAAGACTACTGCGAAGGTGTTCGTTAAACTGTAACGGCATATCTCGTCGTCTTGAGAATAGAAAGCATAGGATATCTTTTTGATGGTTCAGCTCTGTACGACTGCGATGAAATATAAACTACGGAAACTTGATAAGTTTGCTCTTATTTATCAAGTTGGAAAATTTACAGTCTTCAACAGCTCTTTTGTGGAGATGGTTCCAAAGCAAAGGTACCGGCTTTCTGCAGCCTTGTATTTCTCCGATGTGCGTGGATATTTTAGATAATCTGTACGGCCCGAAATATCTTTAATTTTTTCTGGAAAGTACAGGAATGACTTTCAGCTCTGTACGATTACGATGAAATATTAGGGGTTGCCAACTCACGTAATATGAATTGTCACGCTTTAGAATTCTTAGACTTGAAAGGAAATTCGATTACCTCAGATGGTATCAACTGTATTAAGCAAGCTTTCAAAAGATCGAAAGTACATTGATGAAATCGAGTGCACCCAAATTTGTCATATCATCAAGTACACCCAAGTTATCAATACTTTTATTAAGTTATCCATTATAATAACATTCAATGACGTAATGAAAGATTGCG
>Ga0115008_10002013_pt1 | contig 16807 bp, 13 predicted proteins | sample FraStrMetagenome_FD_87164 | JGI IMG/M metagenome (GOLD analysis project Ga0115008, IMG submission 87164) | Marine eukaryotic phytoplankton communities from Arctic Ocean - Fram Strait ARC3M Metagenome | ecosystem: Environmental > Aquatic > Marine > Oceanic | place: Fram Strait | collected...
CTATAGCGTCGTCGGGGGATAGTACGACGCCCCCGACTCTGTCAGTTAGGTATCTGACCGCTCCCCTCAAATTACCACTAAGAACTTTTTGATGGAAGGCACGGAAGTGCTCCTCCTCTGTTTTGTTTTTAGTGATGAATGAAAGCTGGAAGTTGAGGGTTTTGAGAGTGGTTTGAACGAGAAGTTCATAAGTTCTTTGCTTTGTTGATGAAGATCATTCCATTCACCAATTCAATAAATAATGTTTATAATTTTTTTAGTCTACTCGACAACTTGACAATCAAAACAGTAGTATCAGGCACCAGAACCACAGTTATCAGTTATCAGTACCGGTATACCACCCTATCCAGGTAACAGTCGATTCTAACTTTACTGATCAATGGTAAAGTGGTCAGTATTTACACGTTAACTACCACACCCTGGGTGACTCCTGTCTTCGAGTAGTCTAGAGCGAAAATAATGACCCAGCTTGTACTCTGATGGCAAGCGTATTTCAGTGGTTATATAACAACAATTGAATACAATCATCTAGTATAGTTTCACGATTGAGTTCATTGAAAGAATTTTTTGCATCCATTATGATAAAATCCCAATCATCCGTTTCGTAGTTGCCGTTTACAGATTTGATAGAATGTTTTATCGAATATTGAATATTGTGAGTACACGGGCAATACATCCACATCATCACCTGAAAGTTACTCCTTATCGTGATGCTTACCCCATAACTAAGTCTCTAACCACTGGACTATACTTGTCCACTACAGCAGCCTTCATGTTTTGCGTATACCTGTAAAGGTATAATCTGAATCTTTATGGTTTTATTTTACGAGCAAGCTTCTAATGCTAACAAATAGTTGAGAAAATCTCCTAGCTCAATTGCGGTACACCTACTTAACGCTTTCGGTGTCATGTATTCAGCTGGAATTTCCGAAATATCAGATGTTTTTAGACTTTTTTGACGTAGACGTACCCTATCGATAATCTTAGCGGTTCCTCTTGATATGCCGAAATGATCTTTAAGCATCTTTTTAAATTTCATTTTGATTCTATCACGGCATCCAGACGGCAATCTTCTATTTTCAGTCAAGATTCGGATATCTTGAGATACATCATGCAATAAAGTACATTTTTTGCCTTTCTTGCTGTTTTCTATTTGCTGCTCGTCAGTATTTATGTTTGAGCATGAATTTGATTTCAATGCACGTTTAGTATCTGTTGGAGCATGAGACTGGTTCTTTGTCGAATGAATAAATCTTTGAAGATCTATTCCTGAGACATTTGGTTTCAACCCTTGCATTCCAGATCCTCCAGCAAATGCAATGACTGATTCCTTACCTAATCCCTGTTTATTGAGAAGTTCGACCAAAAATCTCGAAGGCATACTTTGAACTGCTCCGACCCCACTGCTGCGACGGCGACGACTGGCATAAGTTATTACTGCACGTTGTCTTGCTCTCGTTAGTGCTACAAACGCAAGGCGTTTTTCTTCTTCTAATGCAATTTTGGACGTGGAAGACCTTTGTGGAAATATTCCTTCTTCCCATCCACAGAGATAAACGTCGTCAAACTCTTCACCTTTGCATCGATGCATCGTCATTAAACGAACTGGAGACATTTTAAGTGACGATGAAAATTCCGCATTTGGCAAGGTTCGATTCTCGTAGGAAATTGGCTCTTCTTCCCCCAACGAAACGTCCTTCAAAAATGAGGTGAGTTTTCTGTACTTTGAAGCTATAAGGGACAGATTACGGATGCTTTCTTTTTTCCGTTCCATTGCTTCCTGATCGTATGATGCATCTATCGAATCACAATACATTTTGGTGAGAAGCACATCAGTATCAAAATCATCGAGCTTCAAGGTTTGTAGAACTTGTTCAGCCACGTCTCGCTTTCCAGATACGCCCCTGACTAAACCAAGCTTTGAGAAAAATAATTGAAGAATGAATTGCCTTTCATGACGTTTCCAATGTTTCGACCATACTTTAGAAGTCAAGACATCTCCCCACTCTTTAAAGAAGGTTGATTCGATGTCTTCAGTTTCTTTTTTTTTAACATTTAATGCATAACTCAGTAAAGATAATGCACTATCAACTTCTGAGAGGTTGTAGAACTCTTCTCGACTGCTTTCTCTAACCATACTTGATCCGACAGAAAATCTACGTGAAGCGCGCCTCAGCGAAATATTGACTAATCGTTTTCTCTCTTGCTCGCGTCTTTTCATTTCTAGCGAGTGGTCTTGAAAACGGGAATTGGCCCTTAGGTTAAAAACTGGAGAACCTTCAGTGATAAATGGAAGCTTTCTTTCTGCAAGAGCTTCCTCCAATTCCCTCATTTGAGCTGTTGTTCTTACCAACACCGCGATGACATTAAGATCAAAGAAATGGTCCCCTTTTAAAGATTCTGACCTTCGCATATTAAAGCGCTTCGTTATTTCTGATGCAATATATTGTGCTTCTGCTCGCTACAAGGTATTCACAATGTATTCAATGTAAAATGAGTTGTACTTAAACAACTAGATTACGAAAATCTCAAAGTCTTGGACAAACTTACAGGATCCCAGAGCTCCTTTATCATTACTCGCTTCTCCCACTCTTTTAGAAGCTTCGGAGCTAAGTTTGGAGAACTTTTCAACAAAGCAGCTTTCGCCGCGGGGCTTTGTGTAAAGGTTTTTAGTGGCTTCTGAAACACATTGCAGTGCCCCACTATTGAAGTGGCCGCAGAAAGAATATGATATGGTGTACGATAACAAATTTCAAGAGGGACGATTAAACTTTGGGGAAAGTCTAACCGAAACTGCTTTACATTTTGACGAGCTTGGGCGCCTCGCCAACCATAAATGGATTGATTACAATCGCCAGCCGCAAAGAGATGCGGTACGCTCAATTTTGTGCCTGTGCCACTGAAATGTTAGAAGGAATAGGTAAGTGAACTATTGATCATAGGATGAATCCTTACCAGTTGAGAGAAAAATACTGTCCGTATGCTTTGGGTTTCCACAAATGATAATCTGGAGCAAGTTTCGTTGCGAGGGACTAATGTCTTGATACTCATCAACAATGAGATGATTAATAAATTGGCTTCGAATCTCTTCCAGAACATTTGGATTGTTTTCTAAAAATTTGTAAGCCATCGAGGTTAGGTCAGAAGCATCGACTGCATTATCAATTTGGAGAGCTTTTTGGTATTGTGGATAGAGCATGTAGGCAACTTCCGCAACAGTAGAATGCAAACAGAGGTGGTCGCATACTGAGAGAAGTTCCCGTGGCATATGTTCGCGCTTACAAAATTCATCATGTAACTGAACGGCATCAAGAAGCGCGCTTTCCTTCCAAAATTGAATTATCTGATGAATGGAAGAGATCAAAGTGGATGTTGAAACGCCACCCCCTCCACTAGACACCAACGATTTTTCATACAGTTCGTTAGGAATAGATGAAGACGAACGCATATCCGATAATACCTTTTCTATGATATCCAAACGCTTGCGCGAACGATGAACTCGTGGCACGATACCTCCAAAATTCCTCAATATAGTCGAAGCAAAACCATGCAATGTTCCCGCCCATATTTCACTCTCAAGTTGTCGGAGATCTACTTTACTTTGAAACATGTCATCACGATGCAAAATTCGCAATGATCTCCGCCGTATCCGAACGGCATCAGCCTTCGAAAAGCTAAGAATAAATAACCCCTTTCCCGATACCTTGGCTTGCGATCGTTTTAACCCATTTATCCGATGCCGTTCGAGCAACAAGTGACACACCCTTGCCGATAATACTCTACTTTTTCCACTTCCTGGACCGGAACTGAGAAGGATGGCAGGACATGTCGTCGATATAGAACTCAACTGATTAGCATCTGGCACGGCGACTGAATTAGAAACAGAAAAGGCATCGGCAGACAAATATCCGTCTGTTGTAAGCCAACATACAAGAAACAATCCAACTAGAAATTTATAAAACAAAGTCCGATTGAATCTCATGATTGCCGCATATTTCTTTTTATAGAAATGATTGCTCTACTTGACGCGATTGCATTAAAGTGAAAACAAGCAGTAATGCATGGACAGAGAGTGTGAATATGATGAAAAGATACAATAGTACCGGTACTTGATGATATTTTTACTATACCGGTACATCAAAAATACAAGCACGTCAAGTTTTGCGCCGTGTCATGGTCATGGGTGGCGTTCAGGCGCCTAACCAAAATAGCTATTTGAGAACTTTGTAAAATGGCGCGGCATGTCTACGAGTACATCGCATTACTGTATACTTTTCTCGAATTTCGAACTGACAGCCCTATTCAACCGTGACGGGTTTCATTAATGCTCGAATGAGTATCGCTCTAGTTACAGCAACGAATCAATGCATGAGAGTTTTCAAGATTTTTGCAAGTCATATGTCGAATCGATTTCAGTAGGAAGGAATTGTAGGTCTCGGACTTCTGAAGAGAGATGATTAACCAGAGACTCTCAATGTCAAGCAATATTTAAAGATTAGAGCAGAGTTACAAGTGACAGGAATTTCACCGAATCGGATGAAGATGAATTTTCAGATAAGAATCATTTACAACAGGAAGTGAGGTCCAATGATATTGATATTAGGTCTAATCTATCAGCAGCCGAAAGCTTGCAAAAACAACAGTTATCGTTTGTAAAATATATCCATTAGACTGTCTCAACCTTTAGTCTACGACATAGCGAGTTGATTTGAGATGTGTATGAATTATTATTAGAATCTAAAAGATACTAAAGTAATGTTAAAGTTTGGATAAAACCAACTTACATTGTTAATGAGATCTATACGATATCTCACCAAGAAAATGCTTAGTCCGTGGTGATACGACTCTCTAAAGATTCAGCGTATGATGATGCATGCCACTTAGCTCAATATGACATTCTGCCATATCTTTCTATACTAACACGCTTCAGACTAATTGATTACTTGTCGTTCTTTAATAAAGTACTGATGTGTATATCCAAGTACGATATCTCTGAATTTCAAAAGAAACTTCCTTGTAGCAGCTTAGTAAAGAAACCCGCCTGTTGGAAAATATACAACTTCTATGAGTTACAATTTCAACCTATCCTTCATGAAAAAGTATCTTGTCTCTTTCGTGACATAGAGTCTTTAAAAGAGTGCTCTTGTACTTTGTACTCTTGTCTCTTGTAGATGCGTTGCGTGGAATTGTACGTGTTCTGTCAAAAAATTTGTGCACCGGTGAGCAAACCAAAACAGACAAACGAACCTGTAACTGATGAGGAGGATGAGTTGTAACTACAAAGTAATTTATACCTGGTACAAGAGTAGAAGTTAATAAAATAAAAGCATACAGTTTAAAAAAAAAAAAAAAAAACACCCTGTGTGTACTTGCCAGTACACCGGTTATCAGATCAGGATCATCTGTAGTGAAATATCTTTTTAACACATTGAACGATGTAATGAACATGAATTAATATATATCCATAAATATCTACTTAATTTTCTGTGGTTACTGAGTCGAAATAGAAGTAACCATGTCAGACGGGCCGAAAGCAAAGAGGGCAAGAAATGCAATAGGGAAGAAAGATTGCGCCGTCCCTACTACTGGTAGTGATGATAAGGTGAATTCAAATCCACTAGGATTTACGTTGAATGGCTATAAAGGGTATAAATTAAAAGAAGACGATAAAATCGACAAACTTTTGTGGGAAGAAAAAATTGGTCCTCAATATTTTTTCGAGAATTACGTATCGAAAAGGAAACCTTGCATAATTGATAAGTTCATTGATGCTGAAGATTGGCAGAAAAATCGTTTCGATGTGCGAACGCTAACAGATCTAGCAGGAGATGAAATGGTTCAAGTGGAGCGGAGATATGATTCATCGGAGTCGTTTGGTCAGCAGCGAACCAAGGGTCGACAAGTGGATCTAACATTGAAGTCGTTTATAAATGAACTTCGTTTGGGGAACGAAAACTTGTATATGACAACTCAAGAATACGACAGTGAGTATCGAATGTACGGGACCCCGTGTTGTCAATTGTTAGAAGCTGGAAGAATTGAAGCGAAGCCAACCCTTGCCGGAAATCTTATTTTGCAATCATGTAATATGGTGAGTTTTAATTTATTTTTCAGCTTTAGTTTTTGTTTCTGATGAAATGATTTGCAATCCAGTGGTTGGGGAGATCAAAACATGGTAGCTCTTCGGGTCTTCACCACGATTATCATGATAATTTGTATATTTTGATTCAGGGAAAGAAAAAAGTTCGTCTATTTAGCCCAGATCAGGCAGAGTATTTGGCAACCAACGGAACAATAGATCGCGTCTATTTTAATGGCCGTGTTTCTTACATGGGCTCGGAAACCTTAGCAGATGGTAGACCGAGTACGATGGATGATATGAGTGCTAATAATGAAAGTGTACAAAATGACGACGTGGTAATTGGCAAAGGGTTTGATTATGTATCTAGTGATGAAGAAGAAGGAAATATTAATTGGAATGACGCAAAAAGAGATGATTTTGAGTGTGAATTAAACGGGGAAATCGGTGATGACTGTTCTAATAAATGCGGAGAAGAGGGCTCCGACGAAGTAACACACACAGATGAAGGCTTTCAGCCAATTGACAGTTTCTCTCGGATCAACTTAGAGAACGTCTCTTTGAACGAGTTTCCGCTTTTTGTCAACACGAAACACGTTGAAGTCGATGTAGAATCGGGACAAATGTTGTATTTGCCATGTGGCTGGTTTCATGAGGTTCGGTCCTATAGTAACTCGATACCTTTGGGAACAAAAACTGTTGAAAAAAAATTAGACACATCATTTCAGGATGCGCATATGGCATTGAATTATTGGTTCCATCCTCCAAATAATTTGAATGATTGGACACAGCCTTACAACTCGACTTTTTGGCAGGACAACGTCAAAAAACAAACAGAAGGAAAGTATTCTACATAGTAATATATTGTTGCTGAGGTTCAGTATCTAGCTCTCAATTGAAAGTTGGCGCCTCATTCCAACGGCAAAAGTTAATTTTTTAAAAGATATAAAATATTTATCAAATAGAAAATTCGTCTTTGAAATATGAGCCAAGGAATGAAGTTCACGAAATGCATGGAAGCTAAATACCTATCGAACGTTCGTATGAGTCTCTCCCACTAAGTTGCAATTTTTAAAAGTACCAGAACAGTCTGTCGCTTGATGAAGAATTTGGTGTTTAAACAGGATATATTTTAAGGGTTAAAGGTGTAATGTGAAAATAGAATACAATTGTTTACTTTGAGATTTTTCGGATTAGCCATGTGCGTTTAACAAATCAAGACTGAACCATTTACCATTTTTTCTAATCAAATTCAAATCCATCGAAAGTATAGTTACCGATGTGAAAGTGCAAACATACTTAAATTCGTTCCTACTTACAAAAAAAATACGACTTTTTGGAGAGTTTCTATTTAATCTCTTTTAAGAGTCATTGTTTAAATATGTAGAATATTTTTTGAAAATTTAATCTAGGGCTGCCAAAAGCATTTTATGAAAAACCGAAGATCCTTCGTCGAAGCAAGAAGAATTGGACTTAAATACTGGGTGATTCCGCATTTCCTGATGTAACGTTAGGCCATTTATCTTCTTGGTTCAATGAATACGCCATGCTCGATCGAAATTCATGCTGTTCCTTAAAATTATGATGATCTTCCCCAGCAATCACGGCATGAACTTTATTCTTTGTTGGAAATATTTTCAAACCAAGGAAACGAGTTACAATTTGTCCGAGTAAAGCGAGCAACCCAACAAGAGCAAGTTCCTCTGGGTCTGACATCCATTGACTAAGAGTAACCATAAATATAAGCAAACCCAACCTCAATATCACGAAAAATACGCGCGACCAATAAATTTTCTGTGTCTTTGGACAAGAGCAACGTTCTAAATTGTCAAAAATACCTTTGTGGACAACACACATCATATCAAGGCTTGAAGCAGTGAAAAAGTAGATTGAATTTAGTTGTAAGCCGATAGAGAATGCAACCGAGTCAAATTTCTAGGCTTACTAGGCTTACCTTGTACATGTGAGTGCCATACTTCCTGAAAAGAGATTAGCTGTACGCTGAATACGATCTTCTTTGTCAGCGTACACAGAATTGTCACTAGCTGCCATCATTCTTCCTCTTTCATCCGCATTATCTATCGTGTACTCATAAAGAAGCATTTTATAAGTGGCACCAAGAGCTATCAAACTCGCGCAATATATTATAAAAAATCCGAAAAACGATACACCTCTAACCTTGCTTAGGCGCATGGCGTGCTCATCCGCATGATGAGGCTGCGACTTGAAATGTAGATACTGCAGTGCAATAACCGATGCCAATCCTGAATAAAATGTTACATAGTATTTGATGTCATTCGTAACTTCAACAATGAGCAAACTTAATACAGACTCTCCAAGAAAAAGCATTGTGAATTCGCCATGTCTGTGTATAACAAATCCCACATTAATTGGAATAGTATTTTCTTTAGTCAATTTACTGAAGATATGTAGCCAAACATTCATGTAGCTCAAAACGAATGAAGCAATGCATAAAATTATTGGCATATCATTTCGTCTGGAGGACGAACCATAGGTTGCTGTTTCGTTCTCTAACTGTCGATATTTTTCATAGTGATCATTATCAGCATGATAGAAATCCACACCGGCGATAATAGTTGCAACAAGATACAAGATGAACGAGGGAAATTGTCGTCTCAATTCTCGTTTAGCAGTTGGCTTTGCTTCAGGTGTATTCACGAATTCAATTATTTCTAACTGGCGCAACATATCCAAGAACGTTAATACGGTCATTCCCAAGCAAAACGAAAACATACTGGAACTATCCTGACTATTCTCTAAATCTTCAACTGTTTGAATATTGACTACGGATGTTGCAAGCATGGACAAGAAAAAGACTTCATAAATCCTATGAAAAATATCATCGCCCACATTGAACCGTGAATCAAATGTCAACCGATCGAACCAAATTTTGCTCACAGCTCCAAAAAGACCGGCAAAGTACATCACTCCTCGAGAAGACCGCTCGTATCGCAACAAATTACCCAGGTTGTATGCAGCTCCTACATAAAACAAATCAAAGAACAAATCACCCCAATTGACATGCGGAAGAAGTTGGGTATCTCCCCATCTTTGAAGTTGTTTTGGTGGAAGATAAAAAGGTACGCATGGGATCAATTCTTCTCCATTATGATGGTGGGGTGTTGTTCCATCTGTCATTTCGTCCGTCCCCTTTCTTTTCAGTTTCTTTTCTAGAGAGAATTCAAAAGATTGACTCAATGAAAATCTTCACAATTTGTTATGCTCTATGCTTGCTGCCGTTGTATGAACGCTCGTATTCAATTCATGCGCAATATACCTATATAACTCTCTCCTTTTCCCTCTCTCTCTCCTAATGACATTTGCACATCCTTTTACGGAAAGTGTGTGTAGAGTTGTCGTCTCTCTGTTGCGTTCGTTCTCTTCTCAAGCAACGATGACGATGACCGATGAATAAAAAAATTTCCGTGCTACGTCGTATGTGCTATCGAAAAAAATTGGAATCCATGTCCATATATGTTTCGCATGTGATATCGTAAAAGTTCGCAATGTTGACACTCAATTCGAACATTCGAGCAGACTGACTACCGGTAGTCTCTACTCAACGACGTGTAGGAAAGAAAATGGAGTTTTATCGTAGTCATCAACAGGAGGAGTGTTTACCACTTACCACTTTACAATGGTTTTCGCATCTGAAAAGAGAAGTTGTTTTTGTCAACGGCCTTTGCTCACTACTCCTACAGATTTGTAAAATATGATTGTGACAATACTATCAATCGTTGGTATAATTTTGTCGCTATATTCAATATATGTTGAGCGTAAAGTCCATATGGCTGACGAGGGTTTGCTTGAAGAAGAATTTGTTGCTCTTTGCGATATAGAACAAATTGGGGCTTCTTGCAGGTGAGAATATGCTTAGGACCTGATTTTTTCTATCTTTAATTTTTCATCAGATTGAGTTTATTTTGTGTTCTTTTCGAAAATGTTGTCAAATGTATAGTGCGGTTTTCCAGATGCCGGAAGGGAAATTGCTTTCCTACTTCGGCATTGTGCCAAAAGACAGTATATTTGATTTACCAAATGGATTTCTCGGCATTGCCTATTACGGAGTTTGTCTTACTCGCGAGATTTTTGGAATGAAGAACGTTTTGACGTGGGATAAGTTTGTTTTTTTCGCATCTTCTTCGGCGTTGATGGCAAGCATTTTTCTCGCTATTAGACTTACGCAACTTAAAGAGCTCTGCGTGCTTTGCTGGTCAACACACCTAATTAATTCTTCCTTGTTTTACGTGAATTATAAGCGGTTTAATTTGGGCAAGAATAAAGCGTTTGAATTGAATACCAAAAGCGAGAAGAAATCTTTATAATTGGTATTTATATATTAATCGATGAGAGTGGTATTCGTGTAATGATTTTTGTACGAAAGCAAACTTTACAATATTGATGATGCAATGAGAAATGGTTTTCTTCATTTATAATGAAATATTATTTTATTTAGTACCATCTTGAAAATAAGTGCGAAGCTATTGACATATTAATTAATTCGTTTGAATGAAAGAATGAGCGAAACAACAGAAGGATGTATGTAAATGAAAATGAGAACAAGACGATGAAACTAGACATGTGTAAGAATACGCTGTAACCTCTCTACAAATCTTGCTTTGAGAATGATTTCTTCACTAAGACTGATAACTGATAACGAACTACCGGTAGATATTCTAGACACAACTTACTTAAATCATGTAGTGGTTCTTTATGTTCTATTTTTCCTCTACTACTTGAAGATGCTTGACCGAAATATTTAAAATGAGTCGCGATCATCTGCATTTATAATCATTGGAGAAAAAGTAAAACTTTCGAAGGTTTCCCGTTTATGCTTAGCTCTTTGGTGTTTTTGTTCCATTTGAATTTTCGCCGACGCCTGAAGTGCATGGAAGCTTTATACGCATAAACTAATTTAGTAGCTGTTTACGCCAAACTCAAACTCATGCTTTTAGGTTTTTGGCTCGTACTCATACTTCACGGTCATCCAAAATTTATATCGAAGCAGTGCGACAGAACCGGTGAAAATCCTCTCCAACATGGTTGGGACAACATCTGTAGAACAGAGAGTAGAATTAATATCATCGAGGTTGGCTTCGTTGGAGGCGAGGATCCGCGATTATTCTACCGAGGCTAACAACAGCGGCGGCGGCTCTGCGGGGGGCATCGAGGCACGTCTGGATCTATTAGAAAAAGATATGAATCGCGTATTGATTTCTTCGTCGTCAAACGATAATTCCAAAGATTGGAATGAATGTGAAAAGATGTTAAAGGTATTAATTGGAGGCGGGAGCGATTCCAACGTGGCTCTAGCTGTGGGGACGAGTGTATCCAATGATCGATTGTCTGTAAAAAATGCACCAATATTTTTCCGCAGACAGGAGATTTTGGCGAGTATAGATGAGTTTAAGAAAAACATTGAGATGTTGAAAACTATTGATGCTAATGCAGTCCCGATTAATACGTTAGTGTCGGATGCTGGCTGGTTAGAAGCTGCACATTTGGGAGATTATCAAAATAGGGCCGATGTTGTCGAAAAAAGAATTGGTGGAGTAGCTGCTCGCCTGAATGACGTTTCTCAACGAGTCGATCGATTGATTGCGACTTACCATACTGTAATTATGGCAATGTCAGAAAAGATTGTGCTATTTGATGAGGAGCTAACTCGCCTCAGTTCGGAGCACTCGAAAGATTAAACTGAATTGAAAGCAATGGCATAAGATGATATTTGTACGAAAGATCAGGTTTGGAACGGAAAACTCTATGTCTACGTCTTGCCATCGGTACAGTATATGTTGTGAGCTCTTGACAATTTAATCGAACAATAAAGCTCTCTGGACTTCTATCAATAAACCATCTCTCACATATTTTGCTGCAAAATTTTTTAATTTGTCTCCTCTAAAAATTCCCCAATATGTTAAGAAGTTTTCGCTGACAACATACAGGTTTGGGTTTCATACTGTGAAAACTCCCTTACCAAACCAACAAACAAATTAATTTGTAAAAAGTAGAAAAAGTGTCGTCATCATATGTACACTAAAATATAATTACTGAAATAGGATTTGAATCATTATCATTTTTTCAATCTAGTATCCCTGTCAGCGTTTGTCCCAACTCCTTTTGCTGCTGTACCCTTGACCTTCTGCTGAGGCGAATATGAGTCGTACGAAAATGTTTTGAAAGCATCGCTTATTCTGGATTCCTCCTGTTCCTTCGTATCTAGGGCGAATCCAGAAGCCTCCAATCTCGCATTGGTCTTCTTCGCCTGAATATTAAACGCTTTCGTCACCGCACTGCTATTTTCGTCACCGGCATCACGTTCATAGAAGGCATTTGCCCTATCGACGCCAAGCATCTTGCATGCAACACATTCACCTCCATTTTCATGGTTGTGCTTGAGACTTAATATTCCAAGCGAAGTAACACTCATTGCTGCTGTTTTAGCAAAAAATGCTCTTCTAGCATTTACTTTCAACTTATTTGAATTCCCCGTTGACATGGAAAGGTTCAACCCGTAGACGCATGGCAACATCAGCAAAAAGAGGACATCTCTTGAAAACATACTTCAAATGAAAATTCTCACAACGTAGAAACGGAGATAAATGGATTAATGCACAAAATGTTATATTATTCACTGGCTGATAACTGCTTTACTTTGTTCTTTCTGTGGTTAGGATGTAAAAAAGGAAAGCCACGATGTCTACTCTATTTACTACACTAGTCTTCGTACTGGTCGGTTCTCGGTACATGTACTCGTAAGAACAGTCCGTGGTGGAGATGAATGAGTTGTTTTGTAATCTGACTGCGCGAAGATTTTTATAACCTCAATCCGAGCCAATAAAAAGCCAGTGTTCCTAGTTCATCATATATATTTATATTAATACTATACCCACCGTTATTCACAGTGTACATTGTACCAATTCAAAATAGACCTTCGAACTCTATATATGTATAATGAAATGAGGTGAAAACTATAACGTTGATTGAGACTAATAGCCTTATGACACGCTTTGGAATCTGGATTCCGGAACCTGGAACCCATGACGAAACGAAATCTGTCGTCTGTCGTTCAACAAGTACGTACATTTATTTGTATATTTTTTCTTTTAAAGAAACATGCTTCAAAAATGAATCAATATGGTTACCAATAATATAATTGACCTACCCGATGCCATCCTTCATCACATATTCGCTCTTTGCTCGTCCGTAATGGATCTGCCGGTTCATCGTTCCATTTGCAGCCGGATTTGCCATGTTTTGTCTCAGCCGACGTACCTGCTCGAACGGAGACGACAGGGGACTGCACAAGAGATGCTCGTATTTGCCGGTGGAGTGCACCGCCCTTTTGGTCGTAGTGCTGGATTTGGAAAGAAAAGAAGTAGTGCTAGTAGATCTATGACTCCCATTCGCAAGATTTATGCGTTTGTTCCGTCGTTGAAATCCTGGAAAGTGTTCGGACGAGTCGGGGTTTCAGACTCTTGTTCTTTTGACGAGTTTGATGATTATGATGATTGTCTCGAAGGTCGTCCTCTCCCCTATTTGGAGAGGGTTGAAGAGTATCGTGTTGTCCATATTTGGCCGGAAAAGCTTGTGTTTCTAGGAGGGGTTTACATCGATGAAGGCGGTCTTCCTTCAGATGAGGTTTGGTCGTATTCGTTTTCCTCAAATACGTGGGAACAATTACCGAGCATGATTCGCAAGAGGAGCTCAAAGTGTTTTCAGGCTACCGTTGTCGGAAGTAATATATTGGTATTCGGTTGTGAAGATGAATTTTATGATTCAAATAATTATTCAGAGAAATTTTGTTGGCACGAACAACGTTGGACTAGCATTGGTGATGTCCCGAGTGAGTTTGACGATTTTCTTGTGACTTCGTATAGTCCATATGAATTATACTTGATTGGAAACTCAGCGAGGATCGCATTTTTGTATAATATGAAATGTGATTCTTGTAGTCGGTTGGATGTCACCAACGTTCTTAGAAGGCAATCGGCTGGAATCATTACAAACACTAACGGTGAGATTATTCTTATCGGTGGCTTTTATGATGGAAGTGATGTTGTGAGATTGAATGGCAATGAACGGATCGAGCATAATGATCACCTGAATCTTGTTGACAGTATACGCGGTCCAGGCCGGGGGAAGAATGTGACCCGTTGTGCTAAGCTGCCTATAAAGAAGAGTGACGTCGTTTGTTGTATTTTTCGTCGTTGTGTAACTGTTCTCGGAGGGCGTACTGGTTTCTCGTCAAAGCGTGTTACAGGTGAGAACAAAATATGGCAACTAAATGAAAAAATGAGCAAGTGGACCCCCCTTTCCGATATCAAGAGTCCCCCCCTGCCTGGAATAATAGGCGCACATGCATTTTCATTATGGCTGTGACTATGACTGGTCTATTATCGTTAATTGGAGAGGTACGTTTAATATATTTGCAAGGAAGCTAGCGCATGAATAGTAACGAAACGAGTGAAAATACCTTGTACCTTCATAGATTGAAAGGTTCGGTCATGGATCGACGGCCACGTTACTATCACACACAAACCTCAGATAGATCGGTTACAATTGTTCCCAGTGTACAGATCTCAAATTAACTTGTCGTGCGATGTCCGCCGGCCAGTCAAAAAATATCATTCGAATTATTTATACTGCACGGATATGGTAGGTATGGATTCAATTCCGCGAAGTAGAGTAACTGTGACTCGTAGTTCTTAAGGAGAGATTGTTTCGCAAACATGGACCATCATTTTCTTGAATTTTGGGGGAGTTTATTTCGCAAACATGGACCATCTTTTCATTAAATTTGGGGGAGGTCATTTGGGCTTAGAATTTATATTATCTAGCAATACAATTGACTTTTGAGCATCGTGTTCGATGCACCAGATAATACCGTTAGTGCATTGTTATTAGGAGACGGTGAAACAAACCCTGAAGACATTGAACCTGAGCTTTCGTAGAATGTTATAAAAGAAATAGATAGATGTTAATATCATATATAATTGTTCTCGTCATTCGTTTCTTAGACACTCGACAGCAATCAAATATAAGTGACATACAGCAACACGAATAAACTCGGCAAGAATGTTAGTTTGAACCCCATTTTCTAGGAAAGAATAAAACCTGAACTATACATGGTCAATAGTATTCTTCGACATCTGCAAAGATTTAGTAATTCTCAGAAATGTCAGGGCGTGGAAATGTCGACTCCTGTGTGTGAGGAAAATTCAAGGCTTTGTCTAGGTCATGATCGCAAACATAACTGTCGTACTTCTTTGCAGCTTCAATTGCCTTATCAAATATTCCTAGCGATTTATATTTGCCATCAAGAAAGACTTTGGCTTGATAACGCATTCCACATTCCACTGTCTTTCGTTGGACAGCAGTAACACCGAAAAATCCAGATTTTGGTGGTTTCGTCATCTTCTTTCTCGCAAGTACATCTTTATTCAAGTTTGCTTCAATTTCTGTAGGATTAACTTTTTTAGAAGATTTCTTCTTCATACTTTTCACTTGTTTTTCAGCTGCCTTGGCTTGAAGGCGGGGATCAATGCGAGCTAAATCCACATCCTGCCTTGTCCTCTTTCTTGACTCTCTAACGTCGGTTATTGTAAAATCGACTAGCTCCAAGATGTAGCAATTCTTTTCAGGATCAAAATGAACAAGACATTCTACATCATCATCGTCGTTGTCATGAAGCAATGCTTTCGCAGTATACGATGATTCATTTTCCTTCGACGACTTCTTGTGAAAATCTATTCTACACGATACGTTTCGATCATTTTGGAGAAAAGTCGTTGTGTCAATTTGAATTAGAGACTCCAAATTATCTTTCTTCGCTGCGATTCCGCTTACAGAAGATGAAATTCGACGAACCATGCCAATATGTGGAGCACTCCTTCTACTGCGGGTATTCAATCTATTAGTATCGAAACATTTAAATGTATCACCTAGTTCTAACAATATTCCGTCAATAGAATTATTTCCGATCGCAGTATTCTTTGAGCTTTCAAGTATTCGATTTGATTTTGATGAATGCAACGAAGAAGAAAGACTCCTCTTCTCTACAAACTCAGGGTCAATTTGAGAAAACGATGTCTCATCATCATCATCATCCTTTTCTTCAAGTGCTTCGGTCAAAGCATGGTCAAAAACAATATCATTCTCTTCTACTTCTATGTTCATATTATCCTTCATTTTTAAATTTTCTTTCTTTTCTAATTTTTCTTTTGTTTGTTTGCTCACATTTTCACTAATTTCAAAATTATCTTTCCTCGATTTAGAATATATTGTTTTGTCGTCACCATTAAATTCTTGATGTAAACGAACGTGTTGCGAGGAGGAGGAGGAGGAATCATCATCATCACTACTACTCTCCAGAGCCTCATTCATAGCTTCCTCTAACCGCAGCTTTGCTTCCTCCTCCTCAATCAACTTTAAATCATCATCTTGACAGGTGTCCAGAGTTTGAGGTAATTGCGGTATAGGGACTTGCAATTCCCCTCTCTCGTCGTCAGACGATGACAAGTCAAAACTCATATTTTATCAATGGTACATGAAGTTAACAAAAAATAAAGAGTAATTTCACTAATCATATTTTAGTTGTTAGGTATTACGCTAATTTTCTTCTCGCTACATTCATATGATTCTTTATGTCAACGAGGTTCGGAACTTATGTTGGTCATTCGGCTAAATCAATTGTATTGGAAACTC
>Ga0115008_10002014_pt1 | contig 16807 bp, 10 predicted proteins | sample FraStrMetagenome_FD_87164 | JGI IMG/M metagenome (GOLD analysis project Ga0115008, IMG submission 87164) | Marine eukaryotic phytoplankton communities from Arctic Ocean - Fram Strait ARC3M Metagenome | ecosystem: Environmental > Aquatic > Marine > Oceanic | place: Fram Strait | collected...
TAAATTTTATACATCTCTAGAACTTATTTATTTAGTTATTTATTTATAAATGATTGTGGGATAAATAAAAAAATGGGATTAACGAGAATTTTAAATTCAACCTCGAAAAACCAGGAGAGAAAATGCGTGTATTGCAGCTGGAGGGGCAGATCCGACAAAGTTTCCTCACACCTCGAAGTTCACTCAATGAAAACATTTCGAGTCCACGCTGGCTAGCGCGCTGCCTTCTAGTCGAATCTAATTTTTCAGCACCGCAAAATGCAATTTGCGACGATTTTATTTTTCAAAGGCTTGGTGCCTGCTACTTCGGACGAGAATTTCCTTTTTTTTTCTCTGTACTGACCTGGCCATGTCTGAAAACTGGCCTATTTTAACTCTGTACACAATATTATTATTCCAAACTGTTCCATTTTAGTTCTTTTTGTTGATATTTGTTCTGTAACAATATCTTTTAATAAATTTTAACAGTAAAAAAAAAAAAATCAAATGCGTGAAATCTGCAAAAAAAATAATTTTGCATTTTTCATTTTTCATTTTATTTCAGCTTTTACATCTCGCCAGCTTGAAACGCGCAAAAAAAACTTTTTGCATTTTGCGTTTTGCAACTTTTTTCAAATGCAAAAATAGCGCGAAAATTTCAATTTGAAAAGAGGTTTTTCATTTTTCCAAATTCTGCAAAAAAGTGGTGATATCAAAATACGCACCCCTGTTTGATACAGCATAAAACAATTCTACTAGTCTATATATTTCTATTTCAATGAAGCGCATCTGACTCGTTTTATAATAGAGCGTAATCAAATTCAATTTTAAATATGAGAATCCCATCCTTGGTGAAGAAAACCTCGCCGTTTCGTTGCAGGATACAAATGAGGATATTCTTCCGTTGATGTTATCTTGACGCCCCAGACCTCTCTCCAGCAATGATAAAGAGGTTCGTGAACTGGGTAGACTCCTGCATGGTGAGGCGCGACAGCGTATCCTGTTTCGAAGGGAAGTTGATTTTTGACACCGAATTTCTACAAACAGTTTTATAAAATATAAATCAGCGGTAAAATTACTTTATTGTCAGACATGTATTTGCAAAGACTTTCGTCGTCCTCGAACATAATTGCTTTCATATGACTGAACATGTGCCCAAACCAGCGAAAATGATCTTAAAAATTCTCAAAAAATTGTTAGAATACAAACTACACCTTTCTTTTCTAAAATATATGAGTCTCCTGCATCTTCCGTTTCATTTCCTCTGTTGATAAATTTTCCCGAAAACCCGACGACGAAATTGAACCCTGGAATCTGTTCCTTCCATTTATCCGTAAATTCTATCATTGCATCCACGTCCGATACTCCAATTCTAGTGCCCGGCTCACCGACAAAGATATCATCAATGTCGATTTGGATGTTTTTCTCAAGCGGCTTTTGGAGAATACCTTTCGAAGTGTAATAGATACTGTCCAGAAGAAGCATTTGATTCACAAATAGTTCTGTACCCATGCCGAAAATAATTGTTTCTGGTTCAGTTTTCTGATAAAGATTGGAAAAAAAGATTTTTTGTTTCGTATCTACCTGTTGACAAACGTGAACGACACCAGTTCTCCATTGATCGCTTATCGTTAGTTGAGTAACTTTTTCGTGACTGACACCATCTTCCACGTCGATTTGGAAGTTGCCCTTATGGAAAGAAAGAGCGAAATGCTCTTTGTGAGCTTTCGTAATGCGTAGCAAACTTGAGTCGTGAATAAGAAACGACGCTTCTCCGATTTCTTCCGTATACGAAGTGGTTACGTGAGGAATGGAGTAAAGTCGTTCATCAGTTTGGTTGGCGATAATGATTTTTCCGATGGAATGTTTTGACTAAAAGATACGCTTTGAGAAACAGAAATAACTCGGATGTAAAAAGGTACCTGATAGGATTGAAGAGCAGCATAGAATGATTGATAAGTAGAGATCTCATTATGATCTTGAAAAGAACAGAAAATAACTGAGGCGAATTGAGGAAAATCATGATCAAATAAGGAATTCTTAATAAATCTTTTAAAAAACTAAATATTATAAAGTACTCTACCTCGTCGAATTTGGACACTTGGATAAACTCATATTTAACAGTCTCGATAAAATTTCTTATTTTGTCGCATCTCGATCGGTCGATTGACAATAATCTGAAAGAAACTTTAGTTCGAGGATAAAGACGCAGCCTGATACTTACAGAACTTTTCGTTTTAATTTTTCGGAGCTTTTGATAATTGACGGACACTGACGTGAAAGTTGGGCATAAGGCTGTACTGATTTGTATTGTGATAAGGAGTTGCTTTCATTGAAGAATTTATAGTGAAAATGAACAACCAAGAGGACGCTAATCGAGATCAAAATAAAAAGAGTGCGGCGGAGAGAGGCTACTCGTCGAAATTTGCGGAGTATGGAGCTCATTGTCATGCTCTTTCATTACCAGTTAAGATATGTTTCTCATTCTTAAATTATCAGAAAACAGTTAATTTTAAATATAAAATTATCATGAAAACTGAGTGTTAGGATCATCAGCTCTTCTATGAGATCTTTCATGCCCAAGAAAACTATAAAACGTTGAACTTTTGCGAATAAAATTTCTCTTTTCTAAATAATCGAACAGATGAACATTTGTAGGGATAGAAACATTTCTGTTGAGCGCTAAATTGTGAGGTATATGAACAACCAAATGTTTCGCTTTGAGCTGTTCGACAATGAGTTCAGCTTGACGAGCGCGGGATGAGTTTTCTTTCGTCGTTTTCTCGAAAAACGCAGTTTTGAGATGTTGAATGCCAAACTTGTGCACGCAAGGAAGATCAAACGAAATCGTCTTAATGGATTTTTAGTGGCTGCAAATGAGCAAGGGCAATAAAAAGACAGCGAGAAAATTTTTTTTTGGATTCCTGATGAAGTAAAATACCTTTATGCGGCCTCCAATACCAAAGTCGACATTATCTATTCCCGGTTCAAAGTCAATTTTAGATGCTTCTTTGACAGTCACAAATAGTCTTCTAGGCGACCACATCTTCCATTTGTCGCTATCAGCAAGAATAAGCACCATTTCATCTGTGTCTTCGTTGTAGCTGATTGAATAACACATAAAGGTAGGGTAGTTCAAATGTTGGATCATTTTGACAAAATAGTGATGACAGCCACTCCAAAAAGCTGTTGCAAGAATCGCAAAAGTATTTACGAGCGTAAAGAAAGAATATCGTAGAGTATGACCTTCTGCACCGCTTGGGGAGGCATGTAGGTAGGTTGTGAAATCGTCAATAATAAGGTCAAAATTGCCACTCATATATGCGTAGATCAGACCTTAATTTTACTGTAAACCCGTTTCTCATTAGACAGAGATCGTAAAAGTTGCAAAAAATAATACTAGCATTTTTTTAGGGTGAACCAGAACTGTGGAGCACTTTTAAGTGGGTTAGGGTTTAGTAATCAAAAATGCACAGTTCTGGTGCACCCTAATAAAACTGCTACTATTAAACATGAGTATTCAAGCATAATTCTGAACAAATGTCGTGATGAGTTTTTTTGTTTTCAACTTGAAATTCTCCTCACCGATATCTGCTAGAAAAACGATAGGCACCATTTTTGAAAAGAGCGGTGCCACAGGTTTGGGCATTCCAAGGCCAAGAATCAAGTTGAATCCATCAAAGCTTCTGTGTCTGTATGAAAGTTCTGTCTTTTCCATCATCTCTGATAATTTCATGTGTCTGAGCTCCTCTTTTGACTTGGAGTCAACATAAATTCGTTTTTCTTCTTTATCGCGCTTCTTCATATTATAATCTTTTCGCTGTTCTGGGTCGTTTAAAACTTTATATGCTTCATTTATTTTGAGAAATAGTTCTTCGTCTCCGCCTCTGTCGGGATGATGAATCTTTACAAGATGTCTGTACTGTCTTTTGACTTCTTCAGCTGTCGCGAATCGGGGAACTTCCAGTATTTTGTAAAGATTTTCTTCCTTAAAAAGTTTTGCTCTCTTGAAATCACTAAAAACCATGATTTACCTGCTTTAATTTTTGCTTCAATCTGTTTCCTTCTTCATCTACTTCAGGATTATGCAGAAGAGATCTGGATGAAATTCGCGGCAATGAAAAAGGCACAAGCTTTCTATTTGCCAGAACCCGATTCATTCTGATGGCGAAGAAAGTTAAAGCTTTTTTCATCATTTTTGTTTTGTTTGAAAGGCTTCAGAAAATAAAGTTGAGTCGCACCAAGAAATGGAGGGAATTATTATCAGAAATTCGCAACTATTGACAGAAGTGATAGGGCGCAAGTAAAAATCAGGAATGAAAAGCTTTAACTGAAGTAAATCGAGAGGAAACGCCGTAAATCATCAAATGACGGACGAGAAGAAGAACGTTAATGCTTCTGCAAACGCACCTTCCTCTCCACGTAAAGAGTGATTTCTCAAATCTCGAGAGAGCATCACTTGCATCTTCAATAAAGCTTCACAAGCACGGGTTTATAACAACATTTGTCATAAATTCAATCAAGACGGAAATCCTGATTTGGAGTAATGTGCTCAAAAGTAAGCTTCTTGACCTGCAAATTATCTTCTGCATCATATAAAGTTGTGTTGACTCCAAAATTGTTAAGTTTTGGAAGGTTAAAAATGTACACATGGAATAACAATTGATTTTTTCTTAAGGTGAACTTAAGTTGAACGTTGTATTTTTGATAAGTTTTTGTTTGTTTTGATAGGGTAAGTGTGCGCGATAGGCTTTTGTTTTTATGCAAGGTAGGAAATGCAATATTTGACAGAATAAATTAAATTTTTACTAGATAGGTGTCATAGTTCAGTTTTTTTGCGGAAGAAGTGCTGAACGCGAGCGAGTCGAGTCTACTCGCGTTATCGACTGGCTTCGATGAAGCTCTTCGGTTTTTTGGAAATCAACAGGTGTGTACTGAACAGTCGTGCCAGGAGTTTTGGGAGTGCGGGGCGTCGAGTTCGAAGATGACATGGAATTGTGTTCGACAGTGACATAATTCATCGACGAGCCTTCAGGTCGCTTGAGCTCGTCCATTGGAGGGAAGATGAAACGCTGGAAGACAATTTATATTTCAAATTGATCAAGCTCCTTGTGCTTACCTTGCAAGACTGTGGAGGGGCAGTAAATGAACTAATACCAGGTGTTCTTGGCGCAGTGAACTCATCGGACTGGCTTGGTTGAACGTAAATCGGATCACTCGAGTTGTGTTGTTTGAATCTCTGAAGTTTGCCATTATTAATCTAATTCTACTTGATCTCCATGTTTAATCCGCGCCCGTGGGAAAGCTCCAGGGTGAAGTCAGCTCTTAGACTCTTGAAGCACTTGTTGTTTCGCGTGACAGCACGGTACACACGCTCTGTGTGTTTTGAGATTTCGCCTTGACGCGCTTGTCAACGTTGATTAAGATCATATTGCAGAACTATGAGTAGCTTGAATCTGAGAGGCTGGAATTATTTTTTCAGTTCAATTTTTTATAGAATCATTGAAAAGAATGGGTCAGCTAATTTCTTCCGAAAATTGTAATATTCTCGATCATAAAAAATCTTAGATAAAAAATGTAAATAGTGTTTATATGATTTAACTTTTTAGCACTTTTATTCCTGGGCTTCCCGTGGTCGTGTGACAGTGTTAAAATATGCAATTGATTTTTGTTACCAGTTGGTGATTTGGATTTGGCGTTGAAACATTGGAAGGCATGAGCAGTGGCTCACAATCGGAGCGAGCCGACAACTGATTCAGCAAGCCAGATGATCGGGTTGATAGCGATGTTCGAGAGGTAACAGTCTCTCGATCTGTTATGCCTCCTGAACCGCAGAAAAACTGAAAATCGCGCGTCAATTAACTACTCGCGTGATATTCAGTGTCTTGTTAATCATGATTGTAGCGAAATTAGTCGTCAGCAAGAATAAGTTCTATACTGTGTCAAAATATTTGTAAATTTTGACATGAGTTTAGGCACGCGTTAAGTTTATTATACATACCGAGCTGCTGCCAAAACGCATTTGAGGGGGCATGCCAGGCCAGTTGGGCTCGAAAGTGCTTGGCGGGCTCAGCTTTGGCGGGGCCATGCGGCGCTTTTGAAGATCCGCCCGTGTCAGCGGCGGTTGTTCAAGGACGAATTTTCCACAAGCTTGATCCAAATTATTCAGTGGCTGTCCGTCTTCAGCTACTGGTGACAGCGGCGTGTTGAATCTACTGCCGCCAAACTTAAGTTCAGCGTTGGCGTATGAAATCAAGGAATAAAATATCGATTTCTCGAAGAAAATCAACTTACCGAAGAACTATTTCTCGGAGTTTGCGGAATAACCGGTTGTTCTGTATTGACATAATTATTGTCTCCAGCAAGCGGCTGACTGCTCGAGCCCAAGCTACTCGGAAGGAAATGAGGAAGAGCGAGTGGATCGACCATTTGTGGCGTACTATGAGAATGAATCGACCCGTTTAAATGTGGCGGCTGATGAAAACTATTTTGCTGGCTGGTATTGTGTCCAGGTGTTGTCGGAGTCGGTGTAGAAACGGGAGTGTAGCGGAGGGTTCCACGTGATATTCGTTTACTGGCTTCGCTGATTCTCTTTTGGAGTTGCTCGAAGAGTTTTTCGTGGCGCTTGCAGTAGAAAAGATACTGCACGTCTGGCTCGTTTCGGAAACCTAAAAGAGCGTTTAAAAATTGTGATAATGATAAAAACAAACCTTTTACTTCAAGGAGGATGGCTGGTTGAGCAAGCTCTGGAATCCCATAACGAAGAACGTATAGAGAGTTATTGTCAGGATAGAGCTAAATGTGATAATTACAATCAGGAGCTCATTATTAATTTTACCGAAATTGTTTTCTCGGGCTTTTCGCGTCGACCCTTGCGCATAATGATAATTTGTTTATCTGTAAGTCGCAAGATAAAAAGCTGCTTTCGGCGATACTTTTCGTCGAGTTGCCTTATTCTGTAGACATTATCGCATGCTTCGGCCGAGCTGCTTCCCGCTGCTGTCGAGGTACATGCGCCCATTCTCACACGATTCCGATTTCGATAACTTTTGACACTTTTATGTTATTCTTTCTGATCGGTTTTGTTAAGTCTCGGTTTAAATATGCTTTCAATATGTGGTAATAGAAGACAAGGTGATCTGTTGGTGAACTTATGAAGAAAATAACTTCGCGAAATCGGCATTTGAGAGGCCGGCTTTCGGCTTTGGCGCGGATTTCTCTCCGGAATCGGATTTCTCCTCGGACTCTCGAGGTTTGGAAGGAGCAGCTTTTTTTGTTGCTGCTTGACTACTTTTGATATTTCTCGGCACTGATTTTGAAGGATGAATTATCGCCCTCGCGAGGGTACTCAATAAAGCCATAAAAATGTCATCCCTCTTTGCCTAGATTAAATTTACTCTTGGGTGTTGCGTAGGCCGTTTTTGAAATATCAATAATCTTCGGTTCGTCCGAAGCTTGTTTGCCACGCTTTGGCGGGTCACTGTATTTAAGGGTTGACCGTGAAATATCAGATGATTATTCAAATTTGTGTATTCAAGCTTTACAAAAGCATCATTTTAAAAACAGTTATTTTTAATCTCAATCGAACTCCAATCGTTGTCGAATATTAGAAAAGGAAGCATTTAAATATAACGATAAAATGGGATTCAGGTAGAATGTTATTTAAAAATATCTATACGAGCTTTGTTTGGGAGGAAAGTTAGTCCAAAGTTATCTTCTGACAAAATCTCTTAATCAGTAGGCTCAGATAGAACACGTCATAAGTGAAAAGCGACAAAATATTTCCGGTGTTTGAGCGGAATAAGACTCTAGGTGTAAGTTTTTAGTGCGCGATCCTACAACCCGATCGCTCGTTAGCACATCGTAAAGTTCCGCATAGCAGCGCAAGCGAATAAAGAAAATAAAAGAATAATTCAAAGCTTATGTCGATCATCGAGTAAGCTTTTATGATGGCTTTTAATCTTGACTATTATTATGAAAATGATATGCTCGTTTTTCTGTTTAAATGAGAGATGGTAAGATAATTTTACGGATTTCATAATATCTCGCCGAAAAACTTCGTTCTTCGCTTCTCTTTGTTTAAAAAAATGTCGCAAAATTTGCCGAGGCAATTTGGTTTTTAACGAGCAAGAAAAAACGGAGGAATGCACAGAACCCCTGCGCCGCAAAATTTACTTTTGGGTCAATTTTACGCACTTGTAAACTTGACATGGTTTTTTCCAGTCGCTACGTTTTTGAGGCTTTATGGCGATTTGGGATCACCATAAATGTCCAGCATAGAAAAACTAAGAGTTTATTGTCTGTGAAAAGGTGTATCGGAATCGATAACACTGATTATCAGAAAATTAATCGAGGCGATAACCTTCTTATTCTGATAATTATAAAAAAAATATTGTCAAGATATTTTCGCCAAAACTTCTTCAAACTCTTAGAAATATACACACTCTTGAAAAGTCTTTGAAACGATTAAGTCATCTTGTTTACAGCGGCTGTGAAGTTGTGGACTCTGTTTTGCACAAATGCTTGCGGATAATTATGCCAAATATTAACCATATATCGCAAATATTGGCGCGCACTCGCTCTCTGGTGACCAAAGTCGTCATGTCAGACTAGTTCGATGCGGTAAATACGCGGATATCAGTGCTGCCTAAAAAAATGAACGAAAAAAGGAAATAAGTCCGTGTTCCAGTTAATACTGAGAATGTGAGTAAAAGCGCACTGGCCGGATGGTATCGCCCTATTGTGTCTGAAAAAGACAAACAAAAGTGACAAAACCACCATTTAGTAAATAATCTCGTCAAGCCACTACTCAATAGAGCTCTTTATGCACTGTTGATAGTAAAGCCGCCTCGCTAGAGCGTGTAAAGCGGTAAATGCATTTCAGAAAGCTTACAGAATTCAGCTTGGCGCAGACACAACTTCATAAAGAAAAGTGAATCTCTACGTAAATGGATTACACCCGGAGGCAAATACTATGGCTCGAACAAGGTGTCAATCGCGATTTTTAAATCTGCTAATCGCTTCGCGCATCCTGCAAAGTCGCCTCTGCTAAATGAGCCTACACCTTGATTATCTTGAGCCAAAAGTGCGTACTTTAAAATCATAGAAAGATTAATATTTTATAAAATAATCGCCACAATAAAAACTTATAAAAAGACGATTTAACAATTACCAAGTTTCTATCTTCCCAGGCCTAATACACCCGGAACGTATGCTTCCGTTGGGGCTACGCGTAGCGGAAATTTAAATCCACACGTTCTTATCTCCTTGAGCTTGAACAAATCTCGCGTTATCAGCTACTGTGTGTATGTTCTCTCGGTCAAAATATTTGCTATGAAGAAAAAGAAAAATGCAGTATGCTGTTTTTAATGTCTTCGTGGAATTCTGCGCAAAAACGTGAAGAAAATGAGGCCCTTTGATCTATCGCATGTTAACCGTTGTGACAGTGATAATCCTCTCGCGGTTCGGTGACCGATGAAGATTCATAAAACTCAATTACGAGGTTATAACTAACACGAATAATTGTCCGGCACGCGAGCCTCCGCGACGGCAGAGAAGCCCATTACTTTCAGAATTGGCGCAATTAGCTCAAAACAAGTTTGGTAGGAGAAATCGAACACAGTTTGGTCAGAGTCAACCTTTCCTGACAAGAACTTCAATGACATGTCCAAAAACTTCTTTTTGATGAAGCATCAAATTTGCCTTCGTTGCTTCGAGAGCTAATGAAAACTTGTCAGCTGCTGTCTTTCAGCATATTAATAACTTATGACGAGAAATCTCATCTCATTTTATTACCTGATGCAAATTCAACGTAGAAAAATGGCTTCCTCCGGCCCTCTCGTGTCTCTGGAAGTCGCGTGTCTTTTCATCTCGGTTGAAAATTTTGAATAAAAAAGATCTGCCCCTCTATTCAGGTACAGCAGTGTTTTCCCCGCGAGGCTGGATTTTTATTTATACGCCTGACATTAGGCACAGAAAAGACGTTAATGGACGTCTATAAATCAAAGTCGGCCTGATTGACCGCCTCGTGGGTAGATAAAATCTGTTGCTCCGAGATGGAAATTCTGGGGCCGGAGAACAGACCATCGAAAAGCCTGCGTATTACAGTTTCCAACCAAGCCTATTATCGTGCCACACTTTTCGAACACTTGACGAATTTCGTCGTTCGACAGTGGTTTCGGATGTTTGACAAAAACTCGATGATCTTCTTTCCCATCGTTGAACTTGAAGTCTGAAAGGAGAAAATTGAAACACGTGTTTGTACTGCTACTTGTTTTGATGTCTAGCCCTGTTGTTTTAGATACAATAGCTTGGGGAGCGGTGCCTCAATTGAGGCTACTTTTTGAGTTGCAATACCAGTACTTGAAAATGCGCGAATATACAGAGCGAGCGGCTTTCATCTCTAAGAGCCCTTGTTATCTCCTGTTATCTTACCTTTCTTGTTTTTGTTGTCTCCGGGTTCCGAAAACTTGGACACAAAGCACGGCCTCCCATTTATTCTAGCTCTATCTCTCAGCAAAGCATTATCGTGCCCCTTTTTCTCTTTAAACATGACGTATCCATATCCTCTGAAAAGCACACCATTTTTGACCATTCGGTACTCTTCGATTTCTCCACAACCGACGAAGATCTTCTTCAACTCTTTCTCCGGGTGCTTCAATTTGTAGTCCATGTTTGACACGTAAATAGTTCTTTCTTTTTCCTCGGCTGTTTCCGCATGTTTGAATTTCGGCTGATTAGGGTCGACTTCTTCTTTTTGTTCATTTTTATCCTGCCTGGATTTGTCGTCTGTTTGAATGGGTGGCGGGCGTTTTTTAGGCTGAACAGGCTTCTTGGATCCGAAAGCAGTAGGAAGTCCCATCGGCGGGGCCATCGGCATAGGCGCTTTGAAATCGCCAGCTGGGGGGTTTATTGATTCCAAAGAATCCGTTTCCATCCTAGATACGAATTTGTAATTTATCGATTAACTTTAAACAGGTACTCTAATTTTTACTTACTTTTGAGGCGACGCAGTAGATCTAGAATCCCCATTTGATTTTGGGTTTCTCTTTACTTTCTTTCTTTCCGGTTCTTGAGCTGGATCGTCTGCACTCTCGTCAATTTGCTTCACAAACGCCATGGCCTAAAACGCATTGAATTCTTTATCGCTATTCAATAAACTCTCATTGATAGGGTTGCATTAATTCCCAGCTATTGCGGGCAAGTTTAATTATCACTGATTAAATCAGCTTAAAAACTGCTGAGATTATAAACCAACGAGGCTTACCTTGAAGTTCTTCTTCCCGACCTTCCTGGATTGCTTTTCAGCCCGCTTTTCTGCCTTTTCTTTCTCTGCTGCTTCTCTTTGCTCTTTTCTAAAATTCTCTTCTTGCTTTCTTGCAATTGAACTAGCCGCAGATTCAAGTTCTTCTTGCGATCCATACATTCTTTCGAAATGAAGCGCTTTCGCAAAAAGATCATCGCAATTTACTTTCGAAAATGTTATCCCTTCAAGAGCGTTAAAAATATGTCAGTATAAATTGGAAAAAAAACATCACTTTTTATAAGATTTTCAAACTCTTTCCTTTTTTGTAGATTTTGCGAACGAGTTGAAGATCACCGTGAAATTGTTCCAATTCAGCAAAACGGACCCAATTTTTCCCGTCTTGTCCGAAGGTTGATTTAAATAACTTCTCGAATTTGGATCGTCCACGCGCTATCTCTTCAAAAAAGACGATTTCGACTTCAGCGCCGAACGTCTCGAACTCTTGGACTAGTTCTGTGGCGCTTAATGAAGTGCAGATTTGGATTGCTTTTTTGACAGCTGCACGGAACGCATTTTTTGCGTCATCACTTATGCTCGTCTCTTCCATGTTTTCGTTTTGAGAAGCTCTTCTGCGGTATATTAACACAAGCTGCCACAATAGTCCCTGTAGCCGCTCGATTCCAGCGCCGCCAAGAGCTTCTATCGCTTCATCAAATATATCCATTGGATCTTCATCTGTAAAATTTAACCTCTCAAGCCACAAGTTCTCGTCCCAAGAGCAATTTCTCGCTGCTCGTAGAGAGATTTTCTTTAAATTCGGACTCTTTATCTTCTTTGCCCATGTTAGAAACTCCATCCAAAGAGCCGGGTTCAGGCATAATTGAGTCGTTGCTCGGTCGTATGCAAATTCGATTCGAACTGGGTCCGCCTTTTTGATTTCATATTTGAGGTAGGCCTTCCAAATCTCGGCAAGTTCACTTGGATTTTTAGTTAGCCGCAATTTCGCTTCAAACTCGTCAAGTTCTTTGAGCTTCATTTTTGCCGCGTCATAGTCGCTTTTGACCTTCTTCCAAAGTTCGCTATCAATTTGCTTCAATTCTTTAAATGCGATTTCGCTGTCGTACAGTGGTAGTGCAACCTGACGTCGAAGGATTTTCGTCACGCGTTCTTTTTTGTCGTCTCCATCGAGTGCAGTTTCGGTCTCACGGTAGATTTCCCAAATTGGAGCTCCTTTTTCGGGATGAAGGCCGACTATAAAAGACACAAGTTGAGAGTAATAATTAGTTGAAAGATAAAAATTATTCTCATTCGATTCTAATTTCGAAAGCTTACCTTGCGTAATTGCTCGTTCACAGAGCCCTCTGAATCTCCCAAGGCCACCTTCAGCGCCGAGCCATCGTAGCGCATATTGGCAATAATTGAGCCACAAATCTGGGCACAAATAGTCTCCCAGGGCAGTTTCGTATAGCTCAACAAGTTTCTCGTGCTCCTCTTCTGACTCAGTAAGTGACGTCTCGTCTGCGATCCACTCAATCCAGAGCTGCTCGGTGAGGGGGAAAATCTTAGCAAATGTTTCTCTGGCAGTGCGTAATTCATCTAGTTCGCCTGATTCTTTGCAGACTTTGATAAGCTCGAGGTGCTTGTCATAATTTGAAGGGCTTGCGGCAAGCTCCTCTTTCAAACTTTTAATTGAAGCATCAGCTGAAAATAAAATATTAAAAAAAAGTCCCGAAAATAATGAAAATTTTATTTTTAATGAGTACTTACTCATTTCTTCGTCTGAGCTGTCATCGGAGCCATCATTTCCGTGGTAGTGTTTGATTTCCTGTTCAACCATATTCTATACTTTCAATTTCGATCTGAATAATGTCAAATTAGATTTGTTTTCTGACGTTTACACGAACAGTAATTTTGTTGAAGACAGCGGGTATGGAAGAAGCAGGATTCGGCGAAGCCGTCTTATGAAGAATGAGATAGAAGGGCAATTTTGGCTTCGTCAGCTTTTTGGGCAATTTCGATCAGTTCTTGGGTTGTGACGTCACCGCCGTGTTGGGTAGTTGTCGACGAGTGGATGTTCTGTGGAATTTGGTACTGCTCGAGAGGCTTTGTAAGATCCCAAACTTGGACTGAACCATCCTTAAGAAAATTAACGCTAATAAAAAATACTTTTAACTTACGAGATGTCCAGTCATAACGAGTCTGAAAGGCTTGAGTCCCATTCTCGGCAAGCTCTCGAAGTCATGGCTCGAAAAAGTTGTAATTGGCGAACCGTTGACGGACATAAGTGTCCCGATTCTAGCGCCTTTGTCCGCAGCTCTCACCAAAAGTGTGTCCGAAAGCTAGGACTTACTTTAGCATGAATTCTTAATAAGAAAAGAACTGACCTGCATCGGCAATTGGCAGAAGATCTGCGTTTCGTCAGAGTTGCCTGCGTCTCCGTACGGTCCGCATTTTAGCGTGGAAGGTAAAGATGGCTGGCTCGTAGTTAGGGAAAAATTAGCGAATGGTGCAGAACCAGGCTGGGTGGAAAGCGTGCCTCTGAACCCTAAAGAAGAATAACGCTAATGAAAAATCCTTATAACTTACGTGTCATTGCCCAAGTTCGAACATGATTTGATGCACAAACGGAGATAAGAAATCGACCCGATAGTGACACACTCGTGACAGGACAACAGTGAACTTTGTAAGTTTGCAAGAGCTGCAAGGATCGCAGGCCGAATTTGTTAAAACCAGGAGATTGAACAACAACGCGCACGGTTCCATCTCTCGTGCCATAGCAAAGTTCTAGCGTTTCCCAGTCGTAGTGCTTCTCTTGAGCGGGGTTGCGATCGTATGACACCGCGAGCGCTTGGGATTATTCATGAGTTCGGTGTTCAAAACGGTGAATTATTTACCGGTTATTGGTTCCTTCATTGGATCAGTATAAAGCTCGGTAACAAGAAGCGAGTTGTCTTTTGTTCGTAATGGAAATTTCTCCAAATCTGTAAAATGGATTCGCCCACTGTCGCATCCCATGTACACGAAAGTGCTCACGCTTTCCAAGCTCAAAATTGTGTCCTCTAGTTTTTGCTGCTGCCACTTTCCCCGTCTCGCAGTGTTCCAAAATGCGATATTTTCGGATCTTTCCGAGACACCCATAAGTTGAGTTCCGATAAAACGCAAATGCTCAACTTTCAACGGAGCAGAAGAACTGATTGAGGAGCTCGAATAAGTCGAAATTGGACGCTTTGCTCTTGAAGGATCGAAATCATGACTGTCTTCTTCGAAAAAATCATCCCCGATGACGCGAAAGATCATGATTTTTGAGTCGTAGGAGTATGCGATGATGCAGTGATCTGCACCATCATTTGAGCCAGAATGCATTGTTGGCGAGTTGCATTTTATTTGAATTCTGCATTCGGCTTTTTATGAATAAAAAGCTATATTTTAAACGCGAAATGGAATAGAGCCTATTTCCGAAAAGGATTGACATCGATAAGTAACCCGATAGAATCATCTGTAAATAGTTAAATCTTGATAAGCCTGTTGTCTTTCAGGCGGATATTGAATTTCTTTCGCGCATTTGAATTGCCAGCCGTGATGCTCTTCGTATCGAAAGACCTCGATGTATTTTGTATGAGCAACTGTAAGGACTGGGCCATGCCCGGCGACCGCGCAGACCTGAATTGTCTTGACGCGTTGAATATGTATCATGTTTATCGTGGCTTGATTGGCGAAATAAACAATCGTGCGATAAAATTCGCACGGGGTTATTCCATGCTGACCCCACGCCATCTTACCGGATCATTTTCGACTTCTGCGCGTTGGAGCATCTCGGAGAAGATAATCCCGCCACAAATCTCTCTCTTGGTCGCCAAACACGGCCGAAGCCTATTGCTCAATTCAGAAATGCCGAAGAAGTCGACTTCGTGGAGCAAAGCGGCAAGATCTGTGTCATTTGGGTACGAAATGCGCCGCGTTCGCAGGAAGTAAAGGATGATTTTAAACAGGCCAGGATCGCGGTCGATAAATATCCGATTTTGAGAGTCGAGCTTCAAAAGAGGATGAAGGAAATTTATTTAAGTGCGTGAGTGCCCGCTTAAATTTGAGGGCAAAAGAAGGTCACGAGCAGAAAATCGGAAAGAGCAACGGAAAAGTTTTTCTTTATTTTTGATTTCATACCGCCGTTAATGTTTTACTGATGATTTATTATTTTATTATTACATAGAAATTTCGCAGACAAATTCAATCATTAAATGAAAATTAACTTTTTTAGAGCCTGTTTTCGAAAATGAAAATATCTACAAAAAGATCATCCGTTCCTTGATTCCGACTCCATCTTCCCGAAATAATCCAGTAAAGAAAGTGCCAGGATGCCAAGTCAATGTTTCCAGACTGGCACAAAAAGTTTCTCCTCCGACATTCAACCAGACTGGATCATTCTTCGACGATTTTCTTCCCGATTCGGTCTCTACTTCCATAATCTTCTTTCAGCAAATCTCTCGGAAAAAATCAGTTCTATCACTAATCGAGTTTAACTGTCTTGATCCATTCCGGTAATTTTTGCCGGAAGTGGGGTCGAAATTCGCGCGCAAAAATTGAACGGAAGCGCGAAATCGTAGTAGAAATCCGAGACTCGAGCGCCAGCGGCCAGCCCACGCGCTTCGCCAAATCGCAAGGAGAAATAATTTCACGCTCAATGGAGGGCGCCTTTTCCAAAACCATCATTTTACAAAATATTTGATTTATTTTTCAAAATTTCAGAGAATTTTTGTAGACAATTTGTATTTTCGTGTTCAGGAGTGATAATTATACAGCAAAAAAATATTTACTGAATTAAAGTGTTCAGAACAGCTTGATGATTCCTTTCGAGAAGAATTTCTTTCTGCAAGTAGGACATTGTTTGCATTTCTTGATACAAGCGTAGCAGAATCGATGACCGCATGGAATTGCTGATTCTTGACGATCCGGCGTGACATAGTTTTCGTAGCAGATCGAGCAAGATTTGTCAGGTTTGTCTAAATAATGTTAGCCACATATATAAGAGTTTGTCTACCTTGATTCAACTCACTTTGTTCGTAAACAATATCATACTCATAAGTGAGGAATCGAAATCGTTTTCTCGCGCTGTCATACTCTTCCCCAGCTGCTCTCACTCTTTTCCGGGAGATTTCATGGTTTGCCTTGATAGCATCATGTTCTTGTTGGGCATCGTCCGCTGCTTTCCTGGCGATTTTTGCTGCTTCTTCGGCCTTTATCGCTGCAATTTTCAATTTTTCGACAGTGCCTCGAGATTTGTAGAGCGTACCAGAAATCTCTTCTCGGACGGTCACTGCAGTTTTAAATGTCTCTTTTGAGTCGCTGTAGTAATTATGAATCACCTTGAGCATGTGTTCTCCATCTGAAATAATATTAATTAACTCCGGAACGCACGGAAAAAAATACCCCTGGAACGCATATCATGGGACGTGTCCCGAGCTATCTAACGCCCACTTGTGACTGTATGAAGGTTGTAATTAACCTTGCAAAATCTTCCTTGGACATTTGTCTTATCATCTAAAAAATTTTTAACCCGACCATTTTATTGGTTCCTGATGAAAAATA
>Ga0115008_10002016_pt1 | contig 16804 bp, 8 predicted proteins | sample FraStrMetagenome_FD_87164 | JGI IMG/M metagenome (GOLD analysis project Ga0115008, IMG submission 87164) | Marine eukaryotic phytoplankton communities from Arctic Ocean - Fram Strait ARC3M Metagenome | ecosystem: Environmental > Aquatic > Marine > Oceanic | place: Fram Strait | collected 2012-06-18
ATTTAAGTAAGTTAAATAATCAAATATATTTTTATCAAAAACAAACAAGTGTTACTCATCAAGACTATGGCTATACTTTGAAAATCAACAACTTTGAAGACAACAAGGACATACCAGTTAGAAACGCTTTCGCAGGCGTACCCGAGAATTTTCTCTGCCGTGGGAGAAATTGCCCAGAGAAAAGAGAAAACAGGAAAAACTCAAAGCAAAATGGTCAGATGTTTACGACGAAGGACAGAGATAATGATAATTACTGCAGGTGTGTCAAGGTAAATTTTTGCTTCATAGGGAAAGCTAGTGGACATGAAATAACTGTTTCTTCAGACCTCTCGGGTATAAACGCGACGAAACTCCTATATACAGCGAAGAAAACAAAGCTTGCGAACTGTCGTACTCAAATTTGAATTGTGCCATTGAGGTATTAAACTAACTCAGTTCAAATCTTCTAAACCTCCTTAGGAGCAATCGGGTTTTTGGTTCAACTCGTGCTCGGCAGTTAATCTCAACGGACCGATTTATAGAACAAACCCAGAGCGCGAACGACAGAAAGCTCTTCCTGCTGGGATGATTTGGGCAACGTGGCAGAAGCAAACAAGTCTTATGTTCTCGAGCATCAAACTACGCCCCAAAAATCATCATGCTTGAAACAATTAATACATGTATCGCAAGAGTCGTTTTAGGAAGTTTATTCCAAGAAAATCGGCAGTTTGAAAGTTGTTCTGAAAGTGAATTAATAATCTTGTGCGCCTTGAGCTATGTAGTCCTTTTTCGCATTTGTCTTCAGCCTTTGCACAGACTCGATCTTCGGACATTCGGTGATTCGATGGCCCAGACCGCCGCAATAAGTACAACCCTGAATATGAAACACTCTTTTAATAGGCCTTGAAATAAAATGATCTACCGTGTCGCCTTCTTGGTGCTCTGGGGCGTCCGGAACAATGTCTTGCAAGAAAACTGGAACAGTTTGATTTGCTTCCAAGATAAGCCCTAAATATCTAACTAGAAATCGAAAAAGAGAATATTTCTACCTCTTAGATCAAGAAGGATAGAATTTTCGCAGGATTTCGAGTTAACAAATGTCGTGGCAACTCCCTGATGATTTCCACGGCCTGTTCTTCCGATTCTGTGAATGTAGTTCTCGATGTCTTCTGGCATGTCATAATTGATCACATGCTCGATTTCTGGGAAATCAAGACCCTTTGAGGCAATGTCCGTCGCGACTCGATTCCCACATTATTTAAATTTGCAAAAATATGCTTACCTAAAACATCCTTCTCTCCTCCGCGGAATTGCCTGCAAGCTTCCATTCGATCTTCTTGATCTTTTCCGCCGTGGATTGCAGCGCACTCAACGCCCTTCAGCAATAAATACTCATGCACCCTTAAAAATTATTTACTTTAACTCAATCAGACTGATTTAATCAGTATCCGACTTACTTGTCCACAGCTCTTTTTCGCTCAGCAAATATAAGAACGGGCGGTGAGGTTTTCTGAAGCATTTGCAAGACCGTTACAACTTTCGCTTCGTCGAGGACATACTCGATGTCTTGTCTAATATTAAGACTTGCAGCTCCTGCGCGACCGACGTTTACAGTAAGTGGATCGACCAGCGCGGACTTCGCAAAGTCTTTGATTTTCATTGGCATCGTGGCCGAATAAAGAAGTGTTTGACGCTGAGATTTGAAATATGAAAGAATAAAACGAACATCTTCTTCGAATCCCATATCCACCTGAAAAACATTAATCATATTTTCAGTAAAAAAATATTGCCATTCTATCTGCTTCGTCTAACACAAGCTGCTTGCACGTTTCCAAATGAATCATTCCTTTCTGCAGCATGTCCATAAGTCGACCTGGTGTGCCAACGAGCACATGCACCCCTTTCTTTACCACATCCATAGTTTCCTTTACCGGAGTACCACCAATCGCAACAGCGACCCTCAGCTTTGAAAATCCACCCGCGTCGAGGTGATCGGCTAAATACTCAAGCTCATGGCCAGTCTGCTTGGCGAGCTCTCGAGAAGGACAAATGACGAGCGAGAAAGGGCCCTCGTCCCGCACAAAGGGCATCTCGATCTCCTGTTCCAGCGCGGCCATTATGAGCGGTATAGAAAAACTAAGTGTCTTTCCTGAGCCGGTGAAGCTTATTCCAATCATGTCGCGCCCCGTGAAAGCCGCGGGAATGCCCTGCATTTGAATTGGGGTAGGTATATTGATGCCTTTACGCTTTAGAGCGGAAATAAGACACGCTGGAATCTTCATATCGCGGAATCTCTTGCAAGGAGCTGGACAACCCTTTCCATCGACAAGGATACCAAGACGTTTTCGCACATCTCTGGCGTATTTATCACCAAGGTCAGTGATCCAACTTGGTGGCTGCCAGTTTTTCTGGAGTGGTTTGTCGTAGATCGTTCCTGCCGCAAGCTGCTGGTCGGACACGAGAGCTCTTTCTTGTCTAACGCCGTCGAGGATCTTCTTCTCCTCCGCCATCTGTTTCTTAGCGCTATTATTTAGCATTTCGTTCTTGGAGTCCTCAAGTCGTGCCGCTGTGTGCTCGTCGAAAAGCGATCGCTGACTTATTGGCGTTTTTATCGGCCTTGCTTCTCTTGGAGGTGTTGCTGGTTTTGGTTCCGCTCGTGGAGGCGTATTCCAGTCTGGTACTCGTGATTCGACCGGCTTCTTTTCTTCTTTCTTCGGCTCCGGAACCTTTTGAAGAGGCTCGGGCTTTTTCGGCTCGTCCTTACTGGTCTTGCGCTTTTGCCCAGAATGAGCTCCAGACCCTGCATGAAGTTTTTGATACATCTCTCGTCTTCGCTCTTTCAGCGGGACATAAAGCGGCTCATCATCTTCCGATGACGAGGAAGACTTTTCCAGCTCCTCCCTGCGATACCGTTTCAATGTCATTTTCTTATAAAATTTCGTTGTGAGCTTTGTCAATTATTGTTAATTCATTTTGAATCTTTCACATTCAGAGTCAAGATATGAAGTAAAGAGAGGTTTTAATCACATGTCAAGTTTCAAGCGAAAATAGGAATAATAAGTTATAAATTTCAAACAGCCAGGATCGAGGTTCAAACAGCTGATTCCTGAGATTTGATGGCGCGAACTTTTCGGGAGAAGAAGATGCTGCTTCCTCGGCTGTGATCCTTAACGAAAATTCTTAATATACAAAAACGGTAATTCACATGCCTTGGCGGAATAAAGCTTTGAAAGAATATTGAGCCAGGTGAGTTCTGGATGAGCGTTGAGAACTGATTTCGTTCCTTGGATGCATTGGATGTTTGAGACCAAGTGCAGTGGGTATGCAACTGAATAAATTCTTAAGTTTATTTCAAGAAAATTTGTAAATACCGCTCGAAACAGCCAGGCTGAGAAGGAGAGGCATTGTCTTCTCCACGACATCATCCGCCTTGTCTTTGAGGGTCTGTTCATACAAGAAGACGAGCGTATTCAAGCCAAAGACTGTGATTGCTAAAGAAAGAATTGTTAAAAGGTTCACTATGGTGACACCACGGGAGGGAGGTCCTTTCTCACTTCGAGCTCTTTTCCGAAGCATTAGATAATTCTGGCCATGAATTCCGACAAGAACGAAAAATTGAGTCCAGAGCAATGCTTGGTAAGCAGTTAGGTTAATTTACAATTGAAAATTTTATTCAGAAATGGCAAAGTACTTTTCTGAGCATCGATTGCGACAAGCTGAGCAAAAAGGAAAAGGAAGAAAATTTAAAAACTAATTGCGAAACACCCTTGTTTCTTTGTGGAGAGATGTCAAGTAAGTGACTTGAAAGTTATACGAAAATTTATAGTTATAAATTAATAATATATTGTCTAAGAGTGCCCAAACTCCACATCTCCGCTTCAGGAGTTTCTTTTCGGGCATTATGAAGAAGAATGCTTCAACGCTACAATCGTAAAACAAGATGAAATCAAAGCTTCCATTCTCGGTATTTCAAATTTGTGCAACAAAAATTGAAAATTCTAGTCGACTACAAAGAATGCGACCGCTTCAACGCTTCTACACTTGCTCCTTGCCGGCTAAGCTCTGCTAATATTACTACTGTGCCGTTTTTCATAATTTTCTTTCTACTTTTCTTGTTCAAATAAACGAACCTTCATGGAGAAGTCGAGGCACCAGCCCAGTAAACCAAGCATTTTCACTTGCAATTCCTTTGAGTCCTTCAATAAGACTCGATTCGTTTGATCCATCGGCGATTGATGCGATTTGCCTGTTCAAAAAATATGAAATTATTTTTAAATGACTAAATACCTGATTGCAATGACGCAAAAAGGTCTGGAACAAATGATCCCTGTGGCTTGGATAGAAAACTGCTTCAACGATTTTGCAAGAACATCGTCAAATGATTTTGTCTTCTCATAATTCTTGTTCAAGAAAAGATCATCGACGACGGGCTCGACGAGAGTCTGTGAGATTGAGCTGATACAAGTCTCTGTCATTTTGGCGACCAGACCAGCATAGATTACTTCTCGGCTCAGAAGTCCAGCGTCCCTGTATTAAATTCGTAATGGATATTTAGCAGCTTGACTTACAGAAGATATCCAGTGAAAACTCCGTTGTAAAAGTTTCCTCCTGGATTGAAAATTTTCAAAAATCCTGCTTCTTTACGAAATGGAGCCGCGGGCTCGTGACCAAGCTGTATCAAGTGCTATAATTTGCTATATACAAATGCAGTATTTTTTGAACTAACTCTTGCTTGCGTTACTGGATGAGACACTGAACAAATGGCGACTTGGAAACCGATTTTACTCCAGTCGATTTCTCCTTTCTTTTTTTCCTCTGGCGCGGACATTCTGAGATAAAATAAAATTTTGTAAATGTTTCCATATAATTTATTTAGCAGAAAAGCTCATTTTACTAAACGAGCTTCGAACAGGAATGCTTGGCAGTATGCAATATAAATAATGGAGGACTGGGCTTTTTTCGTGAAAGCGGATAAGTTTAAAGATTCTTTTGAGATATCGTGGTCTTTCGTAAATACATGTGATAGCATCTGTGAGTGAGGGGCTTTTTGAGGTGAACTCGTGAGTCGAATTTTTGGAGAATGTTGAGAATTAAGGAATGTCCAACAGTTTTCATCAAGTCTTTTTTGATAGCCGCTGCCTGTACTTTTTGCAGCGCAGAAACTTGAAGGGGATACTCAGATGATCGGCGAATTTTTTCAGGTCAACATCGCCACCTGAGGAAACTGGAGAGGTTGTTAATAAGACGATTAAGAAAATGATTATTTACCGAGCGATAATTTATCAGAAAGAGAGCGGATGTCTTCTTTAGTGCGCATGACACCTTGTTCTCCGTAGAAATTCGTCTGTAGTCTTGAAGCTTCGACTGTACATCCTTTGGATGCAGCTTGTTTCGGCGGTGGAAGTCGCGCATTTTCTCCACATTTTATTTTTGTAAGAATATCTTTCATGAAATACGCGACAAATGGAGTCACGTAATCGTCGCAACTGAAAAAATGAAAATGTAAAATCTTAATTTTTATATAAAATAATCTAACCACGCGTTTTGGACATCGGAGTCGTGACAGGCGAGAGTAGAGCTGATTAGTTCTGTGATCTTGTTGTCAGTGAGTTCCATGCTGCAGTCTTTGTTCATTTCCTGACGAATTTCACGGTGAGCTTCAACAAACTCGAGCACGCGGATAAAGACTGAACCACCGAGGACCGCGGCGTTCCACTGATAAGAAGCTGGATCCAGTTTGGTCAGATCCAATATCGTCGCGCAAAAGCAAAGCAGTTTTTCGTTGAAACGTGGCATAACTAAAAAAATTTAAATTGATAATATTAAAATCTTTTACTTTTTTTTTTACAAAATTTAAACAAAAAATATTAAAAATCTACGTTATTGTGATACCTGAATGCTCATTCCAGAATTCGGGGGCTTGGCAGAAGAGAAGAATGAATGAAAGTGGCGTTATCGCCTCTACTCGCCATTTTAGATGCCTCAGCATGTCGAATTCCTAAAGCAACAAGTTATTTATGCAAAAACAAAAAGAAAAATTAAGGGGACACCCGGGTTTGAACCGGGGACCTCTCGATCTGCAGTCGAATGCTCTACCACTGAGCTATATCCCCACAATGGCTGTTCAGAGATAAGGTTTTATAAATTGAATTTCCAGCTTCTAAAGTCAGCTGTTATCAAATTTTACTTACCAATTTAACCAAATCATCAATAGTAACAGCCCCATCAGAGTATTCGACGAGTCTGTAGATATCTGGCGGGTTAACTTCTTCCATTTTCGCGGCCAGATATAGACAGGAAGTGCCCAAAGTCTGGAGCTGGCTCTTTGGGATGATTTTGCGGTAGTAAGTGTACCGGTCCAGCAAACTCATTGCCAGATGAAATGTCGTTCTAAAATTTCAAGTTAACGTTTGTATGGAACGTTAAAATCTTTTGTCCCCTCAAATTTCGCCATAGATAGCTTTAGCGAAGCTAAAATGAGCGAAGAAAACCTTTTCGTGAAAAATCTGAATTTGATAAATTCGACGCGTTAGCTACGCTTCGCGCTTTTTGGAGTGCAACTTTCATACCTTCTATATTTTTCTTCTGTAGCAACTTCTAGAAGCCATTCTATCAGAATCCCGCGATGTCTTTCTGTCACCTTTCCTTCTGTCGCCGGATCATGTGGATTGTAAATCGAGCACGGGACGGTCTTCAAATCGTTCACCATTCCTCTGTACAGCTCCTTTAAACACACACTAATTAGCGACGGTCTCAATCAATCAAAATCTGCCAAGATCAAGGGATCGGTAAAATATCAAGTTTACCTGGTAAGGAAAGCATCGCTTGGCGGATTCTTTTATCGGTAGCCCTTCTGTCGAGTTTTCTTCGTCTGTTTCCGGCGTCAGGAGATTTTCAAGATTCGGTAGGATTGGCTTATCTTCTTTTACTGGAGTTTCTGAAAAGTTAGTTTATTAAAAAATGCAGATAAATTACCTGATTTTTCTTTAATTGAGGTGATGGTGGGAGTCGCTATTGACCTTCTTCTTTTTGCCTTGACTTTTTTACGCTCATTCTCGTTTGTAAAATCTCGAAGAGGCTCGAGTCTGTCTTGAGAACTTCCATCTGCAGCCTGTAGTTCTTCTTTCAAGTCATCAACTCGGACGATTTTTACAGATGAAGGCATTTCTGGACCCATCGAGCGACGCTAGAATGTATTTCAGAGGAATTAAGAATGGTTACCGTACCTTGATCGTTTGCTGCACAGAAGATTCATCATCAGAATTTTGGCGCTTGACAGACCTTCTTCTACTATTCTTCCGTTCTGTTAGTGCTTCTTGAACTTTGACTGCAGTAGTAGTACTTTCACTGTAAGTTGAGGTGATTGTAGCTGTTATAACCGCTTTTTCTTCTATCAGACTCGGGAGATTTTCTGATTCGGAAACTTGGCGCTGAACTTGCGGTGCTCGGGCGACTGAGTCTGTTGTTCTTCGTCTTTAAACGATTCTCTATTGTACATTATCGACTTGCAAGTTCTAGAGGAGTTTAAACCGGTTCCTTCTGAGTCGCTTCCATCTGTTTTTCAAACTGGAATCAGCCATGTTCTCTGAGAAGCTCTGAAAAGCTTGAATGAGCCGCGCGCTATAAACTCGAGTTCTTACCTGTTTTAGGTACAATTTTGAAATTTTGGAAATCACCGAACGCGATGAAAAATTGCGCCCACGCAAATATCGCTAAGCTGTAGCCGCGAAAAGGGGCGAGATCCGCTAAACCGATATTTTCAGATCACGGTGTTCACTGAGCCACGTCCATTCTAAAACAAAAACAATTTCAGGCTTCCATCAAAAACTCGACAAATGAGGAATCACAAATGTCACTATTTACAAAATAAAAATTGAAGAATTATTTTTGGCCCAGCAGGGAATCGATCAGCGGGCGACCATCAACTATTTCATAAAATGCTTCATCCCCATTTTGAGTGCTTTGGTCTTTGTCCGGGCGATGAAGGACTCTTCTTTCGAAAATTAGGGTCACAAAAAGAAAACACCATAATCTTATTAAATCAAACCCAAAAAAAATAAAAAATTAAAAGCTCAAAATTCAATATTTTAAAGAATAAATTTATTCAGCGACCCTATTTCATTATGGCGTCCATCACTCTAATCGTGGCTTCCTGTAACGAGTTCAGCTTGACTGTATCCTTCTCAAAATCGCACAGGGCGTCGAAATGCTCTTGCACACTTTCAAGCGTCGCTTCATCTATTTCCCGGGGTTCTCAGATTTTACGCGCCGCTTGTTTTCTTTCCGGCGATCGATTTCTGAAAATTCGCAAGAATGCCTTTTTAAACCCCGCGCCTTTGGATTTTGCAAAAACAGCGCCAGCAGCACTCTCTGTCTGTATTTTCGCTGCCCAGCCAGCTGCGACCTCAAAGACTGATCCTGTTTCCGAGCAGGACTCGTGACACAGGTACTTTTCAAAAAGGTCAAAATTTATCGCCGAAAATTTATAGGCCCCTTATTCAAAATTCAAAGACATAGAAGATAATTTAGAAAAAACGTTTGGGATTTTTCCGACAATTCAAATATAGAAAATCTGATTTACAATTTACAGAAGTGGTCAATTTTGTTTGTGCCTGTTCTATTTGACCTGTTCGTGACAAAACAAGAGGCATGACGAATTTCGGATCCATTTTCTCGAGCATGACGCTTGGGAACACTTTCTCGGTCATCCGGCTGGCCGCAAGTGGGGCAATTGCATTCGCATGGACGTTGCTCTTGCGTCCCTCAATTGCGATCGACTTTGTCAGGCCAACGAGGCCCATTTTGGCTGCAGAGTAGTTAACCTGCCCGAAATTGCCGTAAATGCCAGATGCGCTTGTTGTGTTCACGATCTTGCCGTACTTGTTTTCTTTCATAAAGGGGAAAACAGCTTGAGAAATCTTGAACGCGGAGGTCAGGTGGATGGAAATGATGTCATCCCAGTCTCTAGAAAATTTATTAGAGTCTAATAATTAGACAGTATTTTTTCTTCGCTAAGCCATATTTGGCCAAGTCTAAGTGTGCTTGAATAATTAAACTGGCCAAGTTTTGGCTAAGTCTAACTCATTGGTTATTTTCCCCGCAAGGGTTGACTTACTCTTGAGAAATGCGGAGCATATTCTTGTCCCTCAAAATTCCTGCATTGTTGATGAGAATATCGACTTTCCCAAACTCTTCCATAACCGGATCAATGATTTGACTGGCATGTTCGACGGATGCGTAGTTTGGCTTGGCTGAGCCACCAGCTGCGATGATCTCGGCGACAACTGCGTCCGCTGCCGATGTTGATCCACCTGACGATAATTTTTTTATTGTCAAAGATTAAATTTGGAGATTTACCTGCTCCAAGGACAGAACCCCCAAAATCATTAACGACTACACTTGCTCCTCTGCGGCCAAGTTCAAGCGCATATTCTTTTCCAAGTCCATTTCCCGCTCCTAAATACTTCACATGAAATAATTGTTAATCTCAATGGGACTATCTAAACAGGCTTCAACCATTTTTTACCTGTAACAACCGCCACCCTGCCCTCGAATCCTAGCGTCGACGTTCTTCTGCTTGAAGCTCTGGAAATTGTACTGGCTATAACTCTCTGAAGCACCATTCTGTAATTTTTAAATCCAATTTTTGAGAAAAATGGAATCTACGCGCGTAAATAGGGATGGCGCCAATACGAAGTCCAATCGACGGCGTGAAGAAGCGTCCAAGCGGGAGTTTCGAAAAAAGGAAATCTATTGTTTGGTCTCCTGCTGAGCTTCCGTGGTCAAGATTAGTTATCAGTTACTAATCAAGCCTGCAATAAGACTAATCAGACGCCGGTTCTTGGGTATAACGTGAGTTAACTTTATTTAAATTATTTTACTTTGAAAGTTGAAAACAAGTCTTGAAGCTCAAGATAGGTACACAATAGTAGTTTATGAAGAATGAACAAGTGAGAGTAAGAGACAGTGTTTTTTCTCATTCGTTTCGCTTCGGGAGTGCCTTCCTGCGCAACACTATTGACTTCAGATTGGCGTAGCGATTTTTCATGAAGTCCTTGACTTGGTCTCGTTTTCGGCGCCGCTCTTCTGTTATTTTTGAAGCTTGCTCGTCAGTTAAATCCGATTTCTGAAAATTCTGGGAAAAGTTTAGGGATAATTAATACCTTCAGAGCTTTTAGCATTCCTTTGAACATTTTATTGAACCAGAAGATGTTCAGAATATCCAATGCAAGAGGCCCGAAGATCCAAAAGAAGTACAGGACGTTTGGAATGCTGAGAAATTTTTGATAAATGGTTTGAAAATCGCATTTTGATTGAGCTCAAGCAAAAGCGGTTTCATTATTTTAAAGAAGAAGCGACTCGAATCAAGCGAGCGTGTTTTTTGATCTCTTGTGAATTTGTAGAGATATCAGTTTTCGTTACGAACCTTGTAACTTTTTTGCTGAAAATCCTGAAAAGCTTACTTATGTGCATGCAATTTAATGATCTACGACAGGATGATATTTTCTAGAGTAAAATGATGACACTAAGCTGAAAGCGAAGTTACCTGCTGAATGCTTCCGTATTCCACACTTTCCAAACGTAGAACCAGTAAATCGGACATGTGCAGATTCGGCATAAAAAGAAAGATGCTGTCATAAGAATGCCGTTTATCTTGTATCTGCGGGTGTTTTTAAGACCAATTGACACAAGAATCCATCTAAAACATCAATTTTTATCATCCTGAGAGGATTTCTTCAATACCTGAAATTGACAAAAGGCGTCGAAAATTCGGAAAGAAGTCGGAAGCAGGAATACCAGCCCATTTTGTTGTACCAGAGAGAAACCAAAAAGGCCGCTGTAGCAGAAGTATGATGGAAAAGAACAGGACCAGTTCCACCAAGCTCACGTGTGTGGACCAAGACGATGTAGTCCGCGAGAAAGTAACCCAGAGACATACTTTGAGTCTTTTTGAGAGGTCACGTGATAGTTTTGGCATTTCGAAAACGTAAAAAAGAGATTTCCTCGAAGGTTATGGCTTCTTGTTATAATACTGTAGCTCTCGGTTAATAAACTCAACGGGAGTGAGAGAACAACTAGAATTAATGACCACTTTCCCATTTAAGAATATTTGAAGTTGAGTCAGGAAACTCCCAAGTCACATTGGGGTCAAAGCAGACAATATACAGTCCAGCGAAAAATGTCAGGATAGCGTGGAGTGTTGATGACGTTAACGAGGTACAGTTGATTTGGTTCGCAGTGCATTCTCTTCGATACCATTTTCCAAGACGGCTTTCTTTGATCATCAAATTAAGAAAAATTTGGACAATGAGAACATTTACCGGATTTTTGAAGAAACCAGGGCTGTAATTTATAGGTGAAAGACAAGAAGAGTACAAACCAAAGAGCTGTGTTGCATAACCAAAAACTGAATCCGAATGACTGTAATTTTGATATCGTAGGATCGCCCATTGTATATCTAAATTCTAAAGTTTGTACTTTCACGGAGGTATTAAAGAAAACCCGTTGTTCATCTAAGTTATCATCAACATAATGCGATGAAAGAGTTGAAATAGATCAATTAAGAAAAATAAAGAGAAGCTGAAATCGATAACTACCCGAAGAGCTGGCGAAAATCGTCTGAAAGGCCTGTCATGTTCGTTCAATTAAATTAGATTCCTCCTCTTCTGATTCTGTGCTCTGTAATTTTCAATACCAATCTGATTAACTGTCTGTCAAAAACGAAATCTTATAAATTTACAAAAAAATGACAGTTTCTTTTAAAATTTGTGTAGTGACTCAGAATCGAAAAGACATCTCAGGGCAGGAAGAGCTCGGGACACTGTCTCGTGATTATTACCTTTATGAGTAGAGAAAGCCTCCCCCAAAGAAATATTCTAGAAAAACATCAGACAAAAATAATTATCTGAATTTCTCCTCGTTGTCTTCAAAAGGACAAATATGAATAGAGTTTTATGAGCAGCGTAAATTTTTTAAGAGCCGGGATTTTGCAACAAAGGTCTTTACGAAAAAACTGACCTGAGTAAATCGATGGAGCTTATAAATACCTGTATTAAACCTGTTGAAAGAAAATACTCTCTCTGTTTCAATTTGGATATCAAAATATAGCCTGCGCCCGAAGGAAGATTGAAATCTCGTTCCTTGACCTAAGGTCACAAAGTTCGCCACGCAAACTATTCAAGTTTGTTTTCAACTTTGAGAATTTCCAGACTTTTGAACTTATACACTGTATAATATACAGTGAAACTTCAACTTACCTTTTTATATAATTCTTTTGAGCTCCTTTTAAAAACTTTCCTTCTTTCTAAATTCTCAGGCTAATTCACCGCCAATTGTTTCTTTTTTCGGTTTCTGACAAAGATGTTCCACGGAGTTCAATCGATTCGCCCCCGCTGTATCTAAAAAACTCAAAGCTAAAGATGGTTGGTGAGTCACGTCAATAGAACTAACGAGTCACGCCCTGAAGGGTTGATCCCTCTTTCAAGTTCGAAATTCCGTTGCAAGAATGTCTACAGGACGGTCATGTCCATTCCTAAATTCATAGACCGTCTGGTAGCCAGTCTCATTTCATGTCAATTTTCCAGATTTGCGATTTTATGTTTCTAGATGAAATTATTGCTGACAATTCTTCCGAATCAATTCAATTTAAATTTTTAGAGCAACAATTTTTCTCATTGATTGCCAGATGTTTAAAATAAGATTCTTCGTTAGCATAACCGAATAACTGTAACTTGTGAAGAATCTATTTTAAATTTCTGATTGTCATATACTCGTCTCTAGAATAATGCATTTTTGCTTGATCGTTATGAAAATAATCGTACCACATGCCAGTTACAGTCAGAGACAGAAATTTCGGGGCTTTCTACAAAAAAATAATCAGGCTTGAAAATCTCTAGATCTTTCTGCCGATTAGGTTTTCTACCGCGCCATCCTGAGATAAAAACTGAAAAACGACGATTTCTGTATATTTTGATGAGTTTTTGTTATCAGTGAATTTTAGTTATCATTTCACTCCTTCTCACTTTCTTCTTGCCATGGTTCGTTCTGTCCTATCGATAGTCCAATCAGCGGCGCGTTTGACTCTTTCCAGACGAAGCGTAAAATCTCAAGACCCCATGTGAACTCGTCGATCGAAAATGGCAAGCTGACGCTTGAATTTTGTACTTTTTATTCAAATTAAAACGGCTAGAGAAGATTCTTTTTTCAAGTTTAGACTAATGAGCGGCGGTCGTAGGTCGCGCAGAAGTCGTTTGGTTGTTCCAAAAGGTACATAACGACCGTTATTATAATAATAAAACTAATTGATGAATTCAGGCGTCGAAGTTGCGGACCCGGGAGAGAAAGAGAACATACTCTCCCCACTGGAAAAGCCGCGCGATGCTCAAGCTGGTTTCGCTCTTCCCCTAAAAGATGACCTCCCCGCCTCTCCAATTGAGAAGAATTTTTTGTCACCAATTGCGCCTCTGCAGGAACATCAAGCGAGCATAAACGCTCTGTCTCCTTTAGAATCTGGCTGCAGTGGAACAGAGCAAAAGAAGCAACAAGTGCTGATAAAAATTCCGAAGAAACTTAACAAGGTAATCTCACTTTTCTCTTGTGGCTTTGAAGAAGCCATGGCTATCATTAACAATCAGTACGAGACAATTTTAAGGCGATCTATCCTCGAATAACAAAACTCGGTCTTCCAAAGCCCGCGCGACCAATTTTCAAGAAGAAAAAAGGCCTCAGTCCTGAAGAGTACTACCTAAAGCCATACTCGCCGCCGAAAGCTCATGCTCTGCCTACGATTATCGACGAGGAAGACCCTAAAGCAGAAAGCCGACCCTTCAGCCGTAATCGCTGCCGCTTTATCAAATTTGCAGAAGACCACACTACGCGAAAAACGAAAAGGAAATTGAAAACAAGGCAGCAGCGTATGTGCTCGAAAATATCTGATGCAGGCGTTTCTCAAAAGCTCGACGAGAAGATCGCTAAGCTCGACAAAGATATAAAAGAGTAAGATTTCCTGCAAAAGTTCTAGCTTATAGTTGCAAACATTATTTACAAAAGCCAAAAAAATAACCTTCAAAATTCCAAAACAACTTCAGAAAACCATATTTGGCTCGTTAAGCTTTAATTAATTGATACCTCATCTTTTGTAAAAATACCTACCATTCCTTCTTGTACTCAAAATATAAATTTGACGACAGTCCAGTTATCTTTCCATTTACCCATTTAGCATGAGATTCGGTTTAGTAAGAATAGTAAATAGAGCTACCAAGCGTTTGCAAAGCTCCAGTTCGGCGAGCAAAGCCTTTGGAGATCTTCAGGACAAGGAGACAAGACAGCATATGGTCAGAAAACAGGCGGACAGGGAACGAGTTGCAGATTTTACTGGGTTGAAAAGTGAGTCCATGTCTACAGTTACCGTAATTTAATTTTACTTTCAGCCAATGTGCACTTGACAGACATTTCCGAAGAGCTTAATGCGCAAAAACTTCAAGATCTGGAGAAACAAAAACGTCTTGACGTTATGGAACAACAAATCATCGACGAACTTTATGTAAAAGACACTTCTCAGCTCGAGAACGCGGCTGAAAAGATCGCAGCGCTCAAAGAGAAAATGGCTCGGGATGAGGTGCAACAATCCATTTATCAAGAACAGGCTTTGAAAAGGCAACGCGAAATGCGCAAAAAAAGCTTCAAAAACCTGCCATTTACAATTTTATTCACCTTTCTTTGCTACGGCATCTTTTACAATTATCGCAACAGTATAGCGATACCAACCGGTGCGCTTGGCGATTCTTGATTTAGTGTAATTCAAATTATTTTTTGTAAAAATAAAAAAAAATGTTTAATTAAGACAGATAATATTATCAGGAATCCAATTCGGGATGAGTGACATGGACGGTCCAGTCAGACCAGACTCTCCCGTGGAATACTATCCGGTCAAATATGTCGAACAGTATAAAAAGAAGATTCAACAGCTTCATTTGGAATTGGCGAAAGCTCAGGACTGTAACGCTTTGTTCGATGAAAACAAACGACTTCGGTGAGTGTCCCGAATTCTTACTAAACCGAATCATTAAATTAACACTTTTTCTGGGGAGTTCTTATTTGTTTGATAGGATGAGGATCGCTGAGCTAGAGCAAGAAAAACGTGCAAGAGAAGCTACGGAAGCCTGGGAAACAAGCCTTTTACGAAAGCAAGCTACTCAGGGCTACATGTACCAGAACCCTGAAAGTCGTCTTCCGAGCCGATCCCACATGACGCCAGTGACTATGGCGATGGAAGTGACTCCCCTGAAACCTCCTGGTTCACCGTCGAAGATGGTCACTGTGACCGTCGCTATGCCCGAGCCACTGGTTAATGGCGTGTCCCATTCCTCTATTTTGAATTCATTTGGGAGCTCTCCAAGAGATCACAATAATTCAAGCTCATCAGGTAATCGCATTTTTCATCAGCTTTTCAACTTATTATTTAGGTGTCATTATCAAGCCACTTGCTCAGCAAGTTGCTGATCCAGTAGCGAGTTCTATAATTAGTCAAGGCCCCATCAGCTCTACTGCGACGAGAAGAATCTCTGCGCCCATCACCTCAATGCCGATCAGACCTGAACCTCTGCACGAGCGTAAATTCGTCCCTCACATGCCTTCAGCACAACAACCGCTTCTGACTTCTGGTGTTGGACTGAAGCCAATGCCGATCTCTGCTCAAGTAAATTTATCTAATGCCAAGCCGCGAGTTGCTCATCAGACTGCCACAGCTACTCCAGAGCCCGAGCTGCCTTCTGCTACAGACGAGCCTCTTCGTATGACGGGCGTCGTTCTCCCTCCAAGCTTGATTTCTGCTTCACATAATTCAACAAGCGCGCCCGCACGAACAATCGCTCGACAGAATTCGAAACCCGAGTCACGTCCAACACCACCAAAACAACCTCAAAAGTCACTCTCTGCTGTTGTCTCTTCTCTCAACAACAAGAGGAAGGCGTCAAGCGAGTCTAATAATCCCCTCGCTAAGCTCAAGAAACGTGCGTTGAGCACTGCCGCGAAAAACAATCAGCCAGTCGGTATTTTCAAACCAGAGCCGAAGAAGGCCTTTTCTGAAATGTTCTCGAAGGAGAAAAAGAAACCAGAGCCTGCAAAGAAACCCGAACCAGTAAAGAAAACTGATGAACCTGCGAAAAAGAAGCCAGCAAGAAAAGGAAGAAGTGACGAGTGGATCGCGGAAAAGATCAAAGAACTCGTGGTCAAGTACGACTATGATTTTGATAAGATACCAGCAGCTGACTTCATAACGAAGGCAAAGCAGTGTCAGTACTCGAAGAATCTTTGTATGAAACGAGCGCGAGAGATGATTGCAGCGAAGAAAAAAGAAGATGAGGAGAAGGAAGAAGAGGAAGAGCTTGATACTGGGGCTGCAGATCTTGACAAACTTCTCGGACTATCAGCTTCGGACTCGTCAAGCTCTGATGGCTCATCAAGCTCGGAGTCAGAGGATGAAGCTCCAACAAAATCTGTCCAGAAAGATGTAACAACGCCGAATGATGATTCAAAAACAGAAACCGCTCAAGATAAACACGAGGCGAACGAAAACGATGTTCTCGGCTCAATCTTCCAGCAAGTCGAGCAGCGTCCGGACATGGTCATGACTCCTCTTCAAAAACGTCCTGTGAAAACAGGAATAACAGCTCCTTTTGGTCCTGCCCCATCCCTTGATTTGGACAAGAACGCCATAAAACCAGAATTAGCGAGTGCTTCTAATAAAAATAATTCTTCCGAACTGTTATTAGGTGAAGTCAAGTCATCTAATGATCAAAAAGCGACTAATACGGAGAAGAGCTCA
>Ga0115008_10002018_pt1 | contig 16798 bp, 6 predicted proteins | sample FraStrMetagenome_FD_87164 | JGI IMG/M metagenome (GOLD analysis project Ga0115008, IMG submission 87164) | Marine eukaryotic phytoplankton communities from Arctic Ocean - Fram Strait ARC3M Metagenome | ecosystem: Environmental > Aquatic > Marine > Oceanic | place: Fram Strait | collected 2012-06-18
CCGCCCCCCCTTCCCCGTCGGTGGTTCCCTCGGCGTCTCCCACGGCGATTCCCGCGGCAGCCATGTGCGCTTCAAACGCGTCCGCGTCCAGGTTCGTAAACGCCGCGTGGTCGCACGTGGTTAAGAAGTGCGTGGCGGATACCAGGTTGGTGTAGAAGTACGCAGCCTCGGACACCAGCCTGGACTCGAGCCTGAACCGCGCGATGTACCGGAGGTTGGACTCGAGCCGCGGCGGGTTGGCGAGCATCACGACGTAGATGAGCACGGGGAGGAAGTCATCCGCGCCCGCCGGTCTGTTCCCGGCGGACACGTTCAGGAGGTTGTTGATGACGCGGCACGTGTTGAGCACGCACACGAGCTTGTCTCGTGGAGCCTTGAAGTTGTTCACCTTGACGAGCTCGTTGCGGGCCAGCGCCAGGGACGCCTCGACGCGAAAGCACTCCGGGATGTCCAGGTGCTCCGGTCGGATGAACGTTCGCAGCGCGGCGATGCGCCGCCCGAGGACGTCGTCCAGCGTGCGTTCCTCGTTCACGACCGCGAATATGTTCGGATACAGCTTCGTGCTCAGGTATTTCTCGAGCCCCTCTCCCGACGCCTCGAGCTCCTCCTCGGACGCGCCCCTCCAGGCGGGGTGCCCTCGGAAAGCAGCCTCGGTGTCGCGAAGGAAGGCTTGGATCCTTCGGCCGTCCTCATCCGAGTCCCGCTGCGCGTTCCCCGACATCTGAGCATCGCCGAACGACGATATGAAAGCCTGCGTGGATTGGAAGAGGGACGGAGCGCGGGGGTGAGACGGTCGGGTCGGCACGGAGAGGGGCGACGAATTAAGCAAGTATCGTCCGGGTCTCCTCACCTTGATGGACTTCACGAGCTCAGATGCGCTGGGGTGCCGCATCTTCTCGAGGAAGTTTTGGAACGTGAGCGGCATCCCCTGTTCGCCGTCCGCCATGGCTGCCGAACCGCACTTTCAGGGCGCCCGGCGCGACCAAATGTGTTGGATGACGATGCTTACTTTAGTTCAAAAACTGACAGGACACCGTGGGGTGTAACAATGAGGGTGAACTTGAATCGGCGCGTTTGGACCGCCTCGAAACTACGACGTACGGCACTACGCAGGGGGTCTAATGGACGATGCACCCGCGAGACGGGTAGACACACACGTTTGGGAGTACGACTGAGTTCAGCATTACAAGAACCAAAAAAGCATATTTATGATGAAGTAGGAGCGAAGCGCGTGAAGGAGTCTTCAAGCGCTTCGATCGAGGTCACCTGAAGGCGCAGATGCACATTCGAGATCGACGCTTAATCGAAGAGGTCGAAGTCCATGGCCTGAAGGGGAGAGAAGAAGGGACGAGACGGGTCAGCGTTGGGTTTCTGTAGGCGGAAGAGGGCGGGTTCGCAAATCATCCATCGGGGGCGCGGGTCGTCCTGTCCTCGCGGCGTGACGGACGCATGAGTATACGGCGCGTGCCATCCCTCCGGACGATCCACTCTAACACTCTCCATCGAGCGGGGGACCGACTCTTCGCGCGCGTCGCAAAGGTCAATCGGGTGGGCGAAATGGGATATGGGGTTTGAGTCTCACCTCCTCTTCCTCCTCCTCCTCGGGCTCGGGCGCGGCCGCGGCGGCACCGCCACCGCCACCACCGCCGCCGCCGCCGCCGCCGCCGCCACCGCCGCCGCCGGAGGGGACGGAGGCGAGCTTGGCCTGGCCTTCCTTGATGAGCTCAGCGACATCCTTGCCGTCGATAGCGGCGAAGAAGGACTTGAGCTTGGCGTCATCGACCTCCGCGGAAACTGAAAAATAAAGGGCAAGCGGGATGATGTCAGTGCCGGGGAGCGGCGAAAGGACGCGGTCGCGACGTCGTTCGGGGCGATATTCGCGCGTGCACTTCAAGATGTGATCGGTGACGTACCGGAAGCGAGGACAGCCTTGACATCAGCCTCGGAGGGGGACTCCTTGCCGCCCATCTGGGCCTGCGGAACGAGGGAAAGAGGTAGGTTAGAAAACCCTAGGAGCCAAAACCCGCGATGAGAGGGGACGATCTCCGCGAGAGGGAGGGGATGTGGGGTCGCCGCGGCGTCGTACTCACCAGGAGGTAGGCAGCGACGTACTTCATTTTGTCTGTTTGTGGTGATTCGCAGGCGGCACACGAGGTGCTTTAACCGTAAGGGGCTTGCGATGCGTCTCGAGGAAGGGCTGAGGGAAAGGCTCGGTCCTCTCTTTACGGTCCGCCGGTTCATTTTTTTAAGTCCACACCGGTTGCTCTGAAAAACAAACTGACTGACCGCCATACGAGTCTTAGCGTAATTAGGGTAACCGGGGAATTGCTATTCAACGATCTCTGACTGACCGTCATACATATGAAAATTTGCCTCTGGTTGATGAAACACATACTCCCAAACACACGATCACCGGGGCGCCTCACTTGAGAAGGGCGCTTGCGTAGAACGAGTCGTCCCAGTCGCCATGTCTTGGTTTTACGTGGCCATGCAGCGCGAGCCGGTGGTGATGTGGAGCTGCTTCATCGGTTTCACGGGTGCGTCCCCGCCGAACCCCGCGTCCGTCGTGTCCCTCCATTCAGAGACGTTGCCCATACGGAAGGGTTTTTGCTCCGTCCGCCCGATCCGTCCCGGCGGGTCGCCCGTCGTGGATGAACGGTGCATCGACTGTGACCGCGGTTCGCACGTCGTGTCGATCGTCCGCACGCGGGAGCGACGACACTCGCGTCCTGTTCTTCCGAACCCTCGCTCGCCGCCCTTCGAGCTTCAACTGACGATGATTATTTCCTCACCTCTCTCCTCTCCCAGGCGTGATGTTGCCCGTCGTCGTGCCTCCCATCCGGGACGCCTTCAGCAGCGGACCGAAACCCAAGGCCCCGCCCAGCCCCCACGCGGTGGCCAAGGCGCTAACGGGGAAGTGATTCGCTTTGGAGCGTGATGTAACGATAGCCTTTGTAGTTCCTATGGTACCTTAGTCTGCCAAAACCGCGTCTCGCAGCACTTGGATCTCGTCCTGTCCAGAAAGCGCACTCGACCGCGAACAAGTAAAGTCGTCGGTCGTTCACGATTTTCTTCCTCCGACGGTCGCAGCGCCCATTCTACGGGCGCGGAAGGCCAGCGGGGGACTTTCGACGTCATCTAAAACCGCGAACCGATAATGGTAGACATGAATAGATAGTCAGCGCCCGTCGCGACTGTTGTCGTCGACCATGGGAAAAGGGGGAGACGAGAGGAACGCATCCCAATTCGGGGCGTCCACATCATCTTCTCCTATGGAGGGCAGCGGAGCCGGTCCGGCGGGATCGTCCTCGGTGGCGGAGCGGAAGAACCGACTGGCCGCCGTGGCGTACGGCGGCGCCAAGCTGAGCCTGATCGGTAAGGAGAAGCGCAGGAGGAGACGCTCGGTGGACGTGCCGGGAACCCGCGCGGAGTCGACGAAGGATCCGCCCGTCACAGGAGCGACCGACAGCAAGTCTGAAAGGACCACCCTGCGGCCGAGACCGCCGGCGACTCGGAGCACCGTAGGCGATGGCGACAAGGGCTCGAGGAGGCAGGAGGCGTATCGGGCGATCGTCACGCGGGCTCGGGCGGTCGAGAGGGTTCGCGAGAGCCTCCGGGAGCGGGGCAGGACTCACGCGTCTCCGACCCGACGCCGAGACACACCGCCGGTCGAGACCCGCTCTCCTTCTCCGCCACCGCTGGCGCCAATCGTGACGGTGGAGGAGCTTCCCGCGGCTTCCGAGGTACCCCCCGCGCGACGCAGCCCGATATACGTGGACTCGAGCGACGAGGACGACGCTCCGAGGTACTCGGACGACGAGGACTTCGAGGCGGAGGAGGTTGAGGTCGAGGAGATTGAGGATGAAGAGAATGAGGTTGAGGAGGAGGAAGAGCCGCCGCCGGTGTCGACGTACCGGGTGCCGGCTCGCGAATCTCCTCCCAGGCCGGCGGTGGTACTTACACCTGCGACCCCTGAACCCGTCGATTGGAACCAAAACAACGAGGAGGCGCCTCGAAACGCGCATCGCCGGCTCGTCGCCTCGGAGGCGTCTTCGGCGACTCCGAAGCCGACGGCGATGGCGTCTCGGCAACGCGAAACACCGCCGGCACCTTCGCGTTCGGTGTCGTTACCCTCGTTGAAAACTCGGCAGCCACAGCCGCGATCGCTCGGCCGACAAGGAGGTTCGAACGAGTCGTCGCCACCGTCGAAGCAGCTCGTGAACGAGAAGCTTCCGGCGCTGCCCGGGACATCGACCCCGACCGCCGCGGCGAAGAACCGATTGGCCGCCGTGGCTTACGGTGCGATGGCGTCGAGATCGTTGGTACCGACGCCAACGCCGGTGAAACCACCCGCCCCACCGACGACGCCGCGGGAGCCGGGTTCTCAACAAGGGGTACGTGCGGCGAGGGTACAGCAGAGCACCGTCATCGCAAACGCGGTCTACGAAGATTTCAAGAAGGGGTTCGTGCCGCTGAGGGAGCTGGTGGCGCGAAAGAAAGCCGCCGAGAAGAAGGTCCTACCCCCAAGGAAGCCCGCATCAATCGGACAAAGTCTCTGGATGGTCGCCCTGTCCGCGGTGAAATGGAAGAACTGGGTGCGACGCGGTAGGGCGGACGGCGTAAGGTCACCTCACAGGATAAAATCACCCGTGCGAGTGCTCTCACCCGTGCGAGTGCTCTCACCCGTGCGATCCAGAATTCCCAAGGATGAATGGGCCCGATCGCTGGACCTTGAAAAGAAACGGGTGAACCTCACCGCTCGCACACCGGGGACCAGGCGACCGCGGAAATCCGCCGTGGTGCGACCGGGGGCGTTCGAGTCTGAGCCAGCGCCGGTCCATCTCGGCGCGGCGGCGGCGGATCATCGCGCCGCCGCCGCATACTCCAAGACTAAAATCAAGGTCTTGACCAAAAGCGAAGTCAAGCGAGCGCCAAAGAAGGCTGACGACGAGACCGAGTCACCGCCAATCAGCAAGAGCGCGGAGGTTGCCACGCCGCCGCAATGGATTCAGAACCCTCTCGCGCAATCTGCCGCCGCGGCGAGGAGGCGCAGATTTTTGGCAGAGATGGCCGTCGCCGACGCAGATCCGGAGCTCTCCCGTCCAGTGTCTCGCGCGCCGACCAGACCGTCATCACCGAAGCTTGGTAGACAGAAGGAGAGCGCGTTGGATCGCCTTCGTGGCGCGGTGACGCGCTTGATGGAACATAATCGGAACATCAAGAAGAAGTCTCTGCCGAGCCCAAAAAAGCAGATGCCCGTCAACGTGCGAGACGTCCAACAGCGTGCGGAGTGGGCGCAACGGATGCACATGGAGGAGCAGGCGGCTGCGGGGGTGGAGGAGCGTTCAAGGAGGAGGGTCGACGTGTTCTCTACATCATACGTCAGGCCCGGCGCGTTCGGCTCGGAAGCTTCTCCCGTACAGTTGGGTGTCGACGCCGCCAACCAGAGGGCGGCATCCGCTTATTCGATGCTGACAAAGAAACCGACGCCCCGGAAACTTTCACTCTCTCCGATTGCAGAGGCTAAGAAACCCACGGATTCACCGCCACCGCCAAAGCCTCTCATCGCGTCACCGTTGACACAAAAGCTGGTGGAGCGCGCGAGACAGCGCGAGGCTCAGCTCAGGAGGCAACGACGGAAGACCAAGCCTAAGAGAAAGGGGTTCAAATCGACGTCGGATCCATCCGTCCGAGGCGAGGAGACCCCTCCTTTCTCGGTGGGTGACATGCGCGACATCGACGCGCAATACCGGTCGCAGGCGCGCAAGATACCGGGCCAAGGCCGGGCCGGGGTTAAGCGTGGAGGCAAGTCCGAGTGGGCCGTGTCCCTCGAGCGGGATATGCGGGTGGCGGACGAGGCTCGAGCGCGAGAGGAGGCTCGGAGGAGAGAGGCGTCGCCGGAGCACGTCCCGCGGAAACCCGGGGTCTTTGACGTTACCCTCACCCCGGTGGAGCTGGGCACGAAAGCGGCGGGGAAGAGGGCGGCGGCGGCTTACATGAAGAAGACACGACGGAAGAAGCCCGAGAAGGACGACGACGCGTACTCGCTCAACTTTGACTCGGACGAGCTCTCCGAGGACTTTGACTCGGACTGGGACGACGACGAGGTGTACCTGTCGGCCGAGCTCGACGCTCACTTCGAGGATGTCTCACCAATCGTCGTCAGACCACCTTCCATCTCGCCGGAACCTCAGACCGCCTTCAACGCCTTCGCGCGAGATATCGCCACCGATGTCCTTCGCGACGCTTGCGAGGCCGTCGCGCGGGACGTCGCGGTCGAAGCACTCCGCGAGGCCTTGTCAAAGACTGTGGCTGACGTTCTCGGCGAGATTTCCGACGCCGCCGTCGACGTCGCCGAGTTGGACTCCGCGTTCGCCCACGGCATCATCTACTCGGCCCTCGACCTGTGCGACATCGAGGAGGCTGCGATCCAGGCTGTGTACGACTGCGCCGACGACGCGGCGGATGCCGTGGAGATTGACGCCGTCGTGTACGGTCAAATGGAGCGGGCGGTTCAGGCGTGCGAGCTTGACGGTTTCATCCTTGACATCGTCTACGACCTGGTGGAAACCGTCCCGGCGACGAGTAAACGCTGGGAGGAGGACAGGGCGTTCGAAGCGGCGGCTGCGGAGAGGATGGCGTTCGTGAAGAAGCTGAAGGACAGGGCTGCGTCTGAGAAGGAGAAGGAGTCCCGTCCGTCGAGTCGGGGATCCCGCGGGGAGATGGACGAGCTGCAACAGAGGCTCGACGCCTTACGCGAGCAGCATAAACAGGTGCACGAGGACATCCACGAGCAGAGGAGGTGGGGTAAGTACCTGGAGCACACGCCGAAGCACATGCTCCGCGACAGGGAGTTCTCCATGGAACAGAGCGACAGAATCTGGGACCAGGAGCCCGCGGTGGCGCTGCGGTACCGCAAGAACCCACTGTACGATCCCGTCTTGGCAACCAACGACGACATCCTGGAGTGGGAGCCCAACGATAACGACGCGTTCGAACTGCCCGAGAGCGTCGTGGACTCGGACGAGAGTACGGGGGAGGCGGAGGCGGAGGCTACTCCGGATCCCCGTCGAGAGCGTGTAAGGGCCAGGGACAAACTCGCGGCGCGGGCGTACGCAAACAAGCAGCAGCTCGTTTCGTCCCCCAAGGACACGCCCACGAGGCGGACGAGGCTGAAGGATGACCTGCCCACGACCTCTGCGATCAAACGCGCGGAACGCGCTGAGCGCATCGCCGAGAAGACGAAGCTGGCACAGGAGAGGGCGCTGCTATCCTGGACTTGGGCGCAGGGAAAGCGGCCGCCGTCTCCCCAACCCTGGGAGGACGATGATGCGGAGGCGGATCTGCACGCCATGTTAGAGGAGGAGGCACGGATCAGGGAGGCTGAGCTGGCCGTGCCTGGTACCGAGGAGCCGAAGACGCCGTCCAAGACCAAGATTTACGGCGGCGGGAGGGGATCCGTCCCGCCGAAGAAAATGTCCGTCGCGGCGATGCGGCAGGCGCAAGCGGATGAGCGCCGCGCGCGGGGTCTGGAGCCCCTCGGTGACCCGAAACACCGCACCCCGCCGCCCGGGCAGAAGAGGAAGAAGGTGTCGCTCCAGAGGTTGCAGCGGCCGCCGTCCCCCCAACCCTGGGAGGATGATGATGCGGAGGCGGATCTGCACGCCATGTTCGAGGAGGAGGCACGGATCAGAGAGGCTGAGCTGGCCGTGCAAGCGGCGGAGCAGAACGCGGCTGCGAGCAGGATTCAGGCGATGCACCGCGGCAGGATGGCTCGCAAGCACGTCGAGGCGAAGAGGGCCGAGGCGGCTGCGGCTGCGACGCCCGCCGACAACTCTCCCGGGTCATCGCCCGGGCAGGAGAACCACAGCCCAGGGAGCAAGAAGAAGCGCAAACCCAAGACAACTCCGCGGACCAAGGCGATGTCTCCCCTTGAATCCGTGTACTCCACCTCCGGCATGAGACGGAAGGGGAGAAGGAGCTTAGCTTAGCTTAGACATAGACATAGACACTTGCCAAAATCAAACAAGGCAAGTTCCACAAAACCGAATCTCGACCGAGTGACACCAGGCACAACGATGGACCAGTACGCGCACGCGGTGGCGGAATACCTGAAGGGGCACGTCGGGGTTCAGGACGTCAAGTATGTTCCGGGTGAACCCGCGTCCATGTCCGACATTCAAGCCTGGGAAGACGCCAACGCGCCCTTCAAGCTCCCCGAAGATCTCAAGGCGTTCCTGCTCAGCTCCAATGGGATGAAGATGACTTGGGACGTCTTGTTCAAGCAGGAGGTGCATCACCTGGGAAACATGCACATCAACTCGCTTGCGGAGATCGAGATGGTGCCCATGGCGCTCGTGCCCCACGACGACGAGGAAGATGAGATCCTCCTAGTCCCGCCCGGGTCCGTCTGGGATCCGCGACGCGACGACGACGGCGAGCGCGGTCCAAAGGATTGGAAACCGCCCGTGCCGTCGGCGGCGTTCGACCTCGATTCCTCGATCAGGCACGGTCGCGTGGCGCTGGTGTTCGTCCCAGCCTTTGACCCGTCGTCGTCGGGGTCGAACGTCGGCGACGAGCTCACCCCCACGAGGTCCGTCCCGCACAAGGCGCAGGTTTGGTTCCAGGACATATCGACGCGTTGGCACATCGTGGCGGACTCCTTCGGCGAGTACTACCGGCTGATGGCCGCGCACCTGGGTCTGCCCAGGTGGCACTACAAGATCATGGACGTGGGGATGGATCGACCGACGACCCAGTGGTTCAACTTCTTCAAGCCGGAGCTCCTGGCGATGGACCTGGACAAAGGGAAGCTTCGAAGGCAGGAGATGAAACGGCGATACTGACGAGCCGTGTGCGATTGGGCTCTTGGAAGCCGAAGGATCGATACCTTAGCACTACTTATAGCTAGCTAGTTCCTAACGTTGTACAACACCTATGAGATAGCCTCACCCCGGTGACGACACCCCACACTCGCCCGTTTGCGTTCTGTTCGCTACTGCATGGTCGTCAGTTTGGTCTGCCTACTCTTCTTCGCGACAAGATTCTCTGGCAGCACCGCGTTCACCTGGTCCACCACCGCGGGCATCTTCCTCACCGCGAGCAGCACGTCATCGTGGGTGATCACCTTACCCTTGCGGTGCTGCGCGAACGCCGCCAGATCGTTCGCCAGCGTGTGCACGTACGTGCTCGTCAGCTCCGTCAGGCACTGCGCAAACTGCGGCGAGATCCGCACGCTGTACTGCCTCGAAGCCTCCTCCGCGATCTTGACCACCTCGCACTTGAGCCTCTCGTTCAGCTTCTCCTTCTTCTTCTCGTTGGGATCATCCACGTAGTTCTCCGGGTCGGCGATGGCGCCCCCGTGCCCCTGAAGAACGAGGTCGTCGAGCTCGTCGTCGTCCATCGCTGCGCGAGCTAAAAAGTGATTCAAAATCAGGGTGCCAACTTCTGGCAGTCATGATCAACGTCAACGAGAAAGGGCCGCGCGGGTCGTGGCGACTCGTTTCAATAACAACGCTAGCGGAGAGCTTCTACGTTTCTCAGTACTTCTTCCTCTGCTTGGCATCCTTTGCCTTCTGGCCGGTCATGATACCGATCTGGCCCGTGTTCCTCACAACCTTGGCCAGGCCCGCGCCAGCCTTGGCGCGCTTGCTCGGCCGCCTGTTGAGCATCCTCGGGTCCAGCTGCCAGTACGCGTAGGGCTCGAGGGCGCCGTTCATCCTGTCTCCCGAGGCTCCCTTCTTCGCCTTGTACCTGTCGGTGCTGTGCTTGCCGTCGCCCTTCTTCGACTTGACCGTCTTCGTCGTGGCGCCGGACTTGGTGGTGCGCGACGTCTTGTTGGTCCGGACCGAGCGGCCCGACCTCATCGTGAAGCCGCCCATCGTCTTAGCCGTGCGACGCGACACGCCGCCCAAGGACTTGCCGCCGACGGAGCGTCCATCGTCGAAGTCGTCTTCATCGTCACGACCGCGCTTACGACCCTCCTTCTCCTCGACGATGACCAGGCGACCTCCCTCGTCGCGCTTGTACCCGCCGCCGTCGTCGTCGTCAAATTCGCCGCCGCGGCTCTGGTTGAGCATGTGCCGGCGCATGGCGCTCTCGTCGAGGAGGTTGAGCGGCTCGGAGCCGGACGCAGCCCCGGGCAGCCTCGCACCCCCGACGGCGCGAAGCGCGTGCGCCGCCGCCGCGCTCCTCGGGCCACCGCCGCCCGCGTCCCTCCGCGACGTGGGAGCCATGGAGTAGGCGCCCCGGCCGCCGCCGCCCACGGTGGATCGACCGCCGCGCCCGGTTCTCACCGTCTGGCCGTCGTCGTCCGAGAAGACCTCCTCGTCGTTCCACGCGGACTTGCGCGCGGTGCGGGCGGACTTACCCGCGAGGGACTTGGCACCGCCGCCGAACTCGCTGCCGGCGACGGACGCCTTCCTGCGCCTCTCCGTTCTCACCTCCTCGCGTCGCATGTGCTGCAAAAGCGCGGAGTGAAGCTCCGGGGTGACAGCCTCGACGGCGTCCCAGCCGCATCGCTTCACCAGTCGCTCCACCACCACCCTCACCTTGCTCCTGAACCTATTGAAGCCGTCCTCGTCGTCGCAGCAGTGCAGCAGAGCGGGGACCAGCGTGGGGAGTTGCGCGGCGAGGTCCGTCTGGGGCAGGCGAACAGCCGCAACCTTGATGAAACCAATCGCACCCTTGATAACCTCGCGGTTGCCAGTCTCCATGAGGGCAAACACCGCGGGGAGAAGCTCCGGGACGGTGGACACGAGCGCGGCGCTGAACTCGTACAGCAGACGCGCGAGCGCCATGACCGTCGCGCTCTGCATCGTGGGCGTGGCTCCAACCACGCCCGCGAGAACCGTCATGAAGAATTTGCGAACACCCGCGCCCATCTCCTCCCCGTCCACCGCGTCCATGCCGTCAAACTCGTCGTCGCTGTTGGCCGCGTCGGGAGCGTCGTTCTCGTCGTCGCTTCCCTCGGCGAGCCACGCGCCGAGCATACCGCCGCCGCCGCCCGCACCCCCGCCGATCCTGCCGGACCCGCCCGCGCGGCCAGCCTTGCGCTCCATGCTCCGGGGGATATCCACCAGGAGCCTGAAAGCCTGCTGCCGCGTCCTCGCGTTGGTCTCCTTGGTCGCGACGATGAGCTCGCCGAGAAGGACCGCGAATGATCCCTGGCTGCCGCCCATCGCGGCACCATCCTCGGCGTCATCCTTCTCCGCCTCACGCTCCATCAGGCTGGGCAGGATCGCCGCGACGCAACGCAGGCGGTACCTCCTAGCCGCCGGGGCGCACATGCCGGACCCTTCCACCAGCGCCTCCTCCGCGGGCTCCGCGTTGGCGACGAGCCAGTCACCGCCCAGGTTGGCTCCGGGACCGAGTGCGGGCTTCATGAGCGCCGCGAGGAGCTTGTACGCGCGCTTCTGCACCGCCGCGTCCTTCTCCAGGGCGGCGGGTCTGGCAGCCTTGAACACGAGGTCCCGGGCCGCGTTGTCCAACCCGGGCACCATGGCCAGCGACAGGTCCATGAAGGTGCACCTCCTCGCGGACTTGGTGTCACCGCCCTCCTGCAGCGCGTCGGGCGCATCTTCGGCATCGGACGTCACCTTGACGAGCTTGCGAAGGACGGTACGGAAGAACCCTCCGAGAGCGGCCGTCTCGGTGATCTGCGCGAAGCACCCCACCGTCGCGCTGAGCTCGCCGCGTCTCTCGGGCGGCGCCGCGACGAAAAGGTTGAAGAGGATGGGGAGGAAGTTTCGGGCGTACTTGGCGACGGTCGCCGCCTGCCCCTCCGCGATCTGTGCGGAGAACCAGTCCGGCCGGTCCTCGAGGAGCAGCGCGGTCGCGGCAGCCTCCTTAGCCTTGTCCTCATCGTCCTCGTCGTCCTCGTCGTCCTCGTCCTTGTCAGAGTCGGCGTCCGCCTTGTCAGCGTTGACCACCGCGCGCGCCTGCTGGATGAGGCGACGGAGCGCCTCGGTGAGCGGGCCGCGGAGATCCGCTCGCGCGGAGAGTGCGCTACCGAGGCTCGGCGCGAGGCCCGGGAACGACTCCGACGCATCCTGGGGCCAGCGGCAGAAGGCGGGGAGGAGGCTCCACAGCGCAGCCTCGCCAGCCGCGCACCGCTGCGCCTCGAACGCCCGACCCGCCGCCTTGGCCTGCGCCGCTCGCGCGCCGAGTCGTCGCGCCACGGGCAGGATCTCCTCGGAGAAGTATGACATCCTCGCACCCTTGAGCGCCTGGCGGAGGAGGGGAACGAGCCACAACCTGGCACCCGCGGCTCCCGCCACGTTTCCGCCGTCCTCGTTGAGCTCGGCACCCGCGCCGATGTCCATGTCCATGTCGTCGTCGCCCATGCCGTCGTCGACGTCGTGACCGTACTCGGACTTGGCGGCGATCTCGGCGTCGATACCTTCCTCGAGACGGAGGGGCAACACGCCGAGAACCTGCTCGGGGCCGAGAGCCTTCACTGCGGCTGAGAGGGTTTGCGTGAGCTGCCCTCGGCACGCCAGGCCCTCCGCGTGGGCGCCCATCTCACCCAACGCCTCGAGGCACCCGCCGAGGATGGCACCAGCCGCGGCACCCAGGCGCTCGAACGCGACCGCCACGACGGGCAACGCCACGGGCCACGCCGCGCGGTACCTAAACCCGAGCGACGCCTTCAGCGCGGCGGCCACGCCGATGACGGGGGGCGGCCTCGCCGGCGCCGACTTCCCCGCCGCCCTCGCCGCCGCCATCGCCTTGATCCCCTCCCGCACCATGTTCGTGTCCACGCACTTGGTGACGAGGGACGCCAGGCACGTCGCCGCCTCCATCACCACACCCTCGTGCACCGCGTTGAGCATCTTGACCAGCTCGTGGCACGCGAGGGGCAGCGCCCGGGCGCCCGCATCCGCCGGGTCCAGCTCGTGCAGCCGGCGCACCGCCGCCGCGTGCGCGCGGATGAGGGACACGGCGAGCGTGGGTCGACGCGTGGACTCGTTCTGCGCGGCGGTTGACAGTGGACCGATCGCCGCCGCGGCCGTCGCGGCAGCCTCGCTCGACGCTCCAACCGCAGCGCCAATCGCGGACTTTCCCGGGACGCCAAAGCCGGTGTTACCAGCCGCAGCAGCCGCAGCAGCCGCCGCCGCCGCGGTGGCGCTCGCGCCCGTGGGCTGGAAGAGCGCCACGAGCGCGTCGCACGCGTGCTGTGTGAGGAGGGGCTCGGCAAGGTCCAACAGGCCGGTCACCGCACCGGAAACCTCCCCCGCGGACGACCCGTCGAGCTCGCCGAGGATGAGCTTGAGGGCGACCAGCAGGTGGAGGGACTCTTGGGCCGCAGCCTGCGCGCGCTGCTCCGCCGCCTTGGCGCCGGATGCGCCGTGCATGTTCGTGAGTTCACGCGCAGCCTTCACCGGGGCGCGCGCAATGGCCACGGCGACGGTCGCGAACGCGCGGCTCGCCGGCCCCGCCGCGGATGTCCCCCTCACCGCGCGAAGCGCCTCCGCGACGGACGCCGCCGCCTGCTTCCGCACCTTGGGCCTGGAGTCGACGCAAAGGTTGGAGATGGCGCCGAAAGCCTTGGCGCAGTGCGGCCACTCGTTCGTGCCCGGGTCCTGCGCGTCCCTGAGCGCGGCGACTAGCTGTCCGATGCATCGAACCACGCCCTTGAGCGCCACGGGCTTCTCCTGCGCCGCGCGACCGGTCTTGAGGAGCACCTGCATCGCGTGGGGCAATCGGCTCAGCACCGGGCCCGTGGGTGCGTGCTCCAGCGCCACGCCCAGCACCGTGAGCATCGCCGCGCTCGTCTCGGGGCTCGCCTCGGTGTCCGTCCGCTCCAGGGACGACAGCGACGCCGCGAACACCGCCGTCGGCGACGGCTTGATTCCCTCAGCCTTGAGGATGGATGCCACCGCCTCGAGCACCGCCGTCACATGCTTCGAGTCCGCCGACGAGGACATCAGGTGCCTCTCGTACAGCTCCGCCACCGGGTCGCCAGTCTCGAAACCTTCGAGCTCGACCATGTCGTCAGATTCGCGCCACGAACGGCCGACCTACTGTCCGTCAGAGCTCCGCGCGTTGTGTCCAACACCTTGGCGGCGGAGCGCAGTCCAGAAAGTCGGCGGCGAAGTGGTTTTAATTATTTTTAACATCAATTAGCACAATTCTGTTACTGAAATGACATACAAATTGAAGCCCGAAATGGCCGATATTCCCCTCGGAAGCGCCAACAAGCAGTAACGTTATCAGCAAACGAACCGCGGTGACGTCGTTCACATGCCGACCGAGCGGCTCGTACGGCAGAGTCGAGAGCTTATTTTCTCGTCGCGGCGCAGTATCGCTCCTCACCGGTGTCATGGCGAGTACCTCGATCGCCGTGGAGGATGTCAAGGTCAAGGATGCGGCCGGTGAGAAGGCGGCAACGAACGCACCGATGGTTCCTTTGACCCAACTGTTCAGATTCTACGGACCTGCCGAGAAGGCCATGCTCGCGGTGGGCATCCTCTTCTGCATGATCGGAGGTGTTTCTTTTCCGTGCATCAACATCGCCTTCGGAGAGCTCCTGGACTCCACCGCGTCCATGTCCAACATCGAGGAGACGACCAGGAACGCGGTTCTGTTCATGGTCGGAGTCGCGCTCGTGCTCGGCGTCTCCTTGTTCCTCGGCCTCGGCCTCGTCAGCTGGGCAGCCACCCGCGGCGCGAGCAACGTGCGAAGAGCTTATATGCAGTCCATGATGGCGCAGGACGTTGCCTTCTTCGACGCGGCCAAGGCTGGTGAACTGAGCGCGGCGACGAGCGAGAAGGTCCAGATCCTTCAGAACGGCACCGCTAAAAAGTTGGGCGAGCTCGTGCAGGCCACGTTCACCGGCGTGGGCGGACTCGGCGTGGGATTCTACTTCTCGTGGGAGCTGTCGCTGGTGATCATGGCGGGCGTGCCCTTGCTCGCGGGGGCCCTCTACTTCCTGGTCAAGGCTACCACCCAGCTCACCGCCGCCAACCCCGAGTACGAGAAGGCTGGAGCGGTGGCGACGGAGAGCCTCAACGCGTGCAGGGTCACCTCGGCTCTCAACGCCCAGGGCCGGGTCGCGGAGCGGTACGAGTCACACCTCGGCGACGCGGAGAGAGTGGCGACCAAGAACCTGTGGAACATCTCGTTCGCCAACGGCGGTCTGTTCGGAGTCATGTTCATCATGTACGCCGGAGGTTTGCTCTTTGGCGCCTATCTAATCTCAAACTCCACGGAGAGCGCGATGAGCAAGTACCCGCCCCCCGCGGGACTTCTTGACCCGCTCGACGCCACCTGGGGCCAACACGCGAACATCTCCGCCGTGTTGTGCTACGAGGCGAAGAGCGGTGATGCGTACGTGGGCGATGCGCTGCGTACGTGCGCGTGTGCCCTGGACTACTCAATCATGGAAACTGAAACCCGGCTTACGAACCCAAACTGCGGGTGCGGGTACCGCAGCGGCGACCTGACCTCCACGGGCCTCAGCGCCGGTAGCTCCCCGTGCATGACCGGCGGGACCGTGATCATGGTGTTCTTCGCGGTGCTCATCGGCGGCTTTTCCTTTGGCATGGCTGGCTCGTCCATCGAGGCGGTGATCAAGGCGAAGACGGCGGCGCACCAGCTGTACGAAGTCATCGACAGGAAGCCACAGGGTGGCGACGGCGCGGATGCGCGCGAACCCAAGGGCCTCGCGCTCAAGACCCCAATCAGCGGCGATATCATGTTCAACGCCGTTCACTTCTCCTACACGACGCGACCGGTGTTCCGCGGGATCGACCTTCACATCCCGGCGGGTATGACGGTGGCGCTCGTGGGCGAGAGCGGGTGCGGCAAGTCCACCGTGACCCGCCTCCTCGAGAGGTTCTACGACCCCAGCGCGGGAACCATCACCCTCGACGGCGTCGACATAACCAAACTTCGCATCGACAACCTCAGATCAGCCATCGGCGTCGTGTCGCAGGAACCGCTTCTCTTCAACGCCAGCATCGGCATGAACATAGCGGTGGGCCGCGCCGGGGTCAAGCACGCGACCGACGTTCCAATCGCGGAGATCGAGTCCGCCGCGCGAGCCGCTTCCGCGCATGACTTCATCGCCACATTCCCCGACGGATACGATACCGTCGTCGGCGGCAAGAACAGCAAACTCTCGGGCGGACAGAAGCAGCGAGTCGCGATTGCCAGGGCGGCGCTGCGCAACCCGCCGATTCTCATCCTCGACGAGGCAACCTCGGCGCTCGATACCGAGAACGAACGCCTGGTGCAGGCCGCGCTCGATGACCTCGTCGCCGGTGCCCACGGTAGAAGGACCACCATCGTCATCGCGCACAGGCTCACCACAGTGCGGGGAGCTGACAAGATTGTCGTCCTCGGCTCGAAGGACGCCGCCGGCGGTCTCGCGGGGGGTGGCGGCGCTGAGGGTTCGGTGGTGCTCGAGGAGGGGACGCACGACAAGCTCATGGAGATTCCCGGCGGTAGGTACCGCGGACTCGTCGGTATCGGCGGTTCCAAGGGCACGCCGTCCGCCTCATCCGTGTCGCTCGCCGGCATGGACAGATCGGCTTCCCAGGTTGATCTCCAGGCGAAGAAGGATTCGGAGGATGAGGAAAATGTAAAGGACAGCAAGGATAACAAGGACGCGAAGAAGGACGTGCCGAAGGTTAAAGTGGCGAGGATCTGGGCGTACAGCTAGCCCGAGTACCCGGTCCTCGCCTTTGGCGGTTTGATTGCCCTCGCAAACGGCTGTGTCTTCCCCTCCATCGCGTTTGTCTTTGCGGAGATGCTGTCGCTGTTTTAATCCCACGACACCGACTACATCATGGAC
>Ga0115008_10002019_pt1 | contig 16791 bp, 12 predicted proteins | sample FraStrMetagenome_FD_87164 | JGI IMG/M metagenome (GOLD analysis project Ga0115008, IMG submission 87164) | Marine eukaryotic phytoplankton communities from Arctic Ocean - Fram Strait ARC3M Metagenome | ecosystem: Environmental > Aquatic > Marine > Oceanic | place: Fram Strait | collected...
AACCTGATTGGCTTTGATAATATCTCCATTGGATGTTTCAATTTGCGTCCCCTCATGATCCCTTAACCCCGTGAAGAATTCCTCATTTGGATCTAAGTGCCATGATGCCCCACTATTCAAAGCTCTTGGTACACACTTGTTGTTTCCACAGTAACAAGGTGTTTTGCTTGTCTTCACTGCTGACCATGCTGATTGTCTTTTGTCCCTTGACTTGTCTTTTAACTTTGGACAATTACGCTTCCAATGACCAGATTCGCCACATTTATGACACTTTCCTATGAATTGTGTCTTCGCCTTGAATGCCTTTGACTTTTCTTTCCGATCGAACCTTCTCGTTCGATCCCTTGATTCATCTTCCCAATCACCAATATCGGTAGATACCATTTGTATCTCCTGTGCCACTTCATCCAATTTGAATTGTCCAATAATATTCCGAATGGCTTCCCGTCGTAGTTGCGTTCTAGTTGCCTGATAAATACCCGTTGATGGAATGCTCTTGATCAGCTTCAACAATAAATCATGATCATCTAATTTTCCACCAAGACTTTTGTATTGTTCTACCAGATTCTGAAACTCTCCAACATGTTTCTCCATGTCTGAACCATTCTTAAATTTCAAATTTTCCAGCTTTGTAGTGATGCGATCTAAGGCAAAATGTATATCTCCTTGGATGTGAGTTTCCAATTTATCCCATATTTCCTTTGCAGTATTGGCATTCATCACGATTCCAGCATTCTTATCCCCAAGACGCTTTAAGATGTCTGCCATAATGCTGTATTGTTTCAATTGGTATTTCTCTTTCGTATTGTCCTCTGTCGGTTCACCCGTAGTCCTATTGATCAGTCCCCAATCGCCTTTACCTTTGAAGTGCAGCTTGATAATCTGCGACCATCTGTTCCATTGATAGGCGGTAGTCAGTTTGTTCGTGATTGTTTTCTCCGTATTGCTCATTTCCGCTATGATGGCTGTTAATCTGTTGTGAATCAAGTATATTCTGTTGTGAATCAAGTACCGTATATTGAAAAGTGAGGGGTTTAATATCTATTTATACGATGTTTTCTAGAAGCTTCGATGTTCTCGAAGTTTCCATCTTCTGCTTCTCGAATCTACATGATTGTTCTCGAAACTTCTTTCGTAATTGTCAACATCCTCTACTACCACAGACTCGTGATGATGGGGAACTTAATGGAAAATTAAATAAGCTTTACGTGGAACACTGGATAAGAGAATTTTGTCGTATGTCCGAACTAGGTCCGTGGAACAACATCATTTTATGCAATGAGAGTGATCTCGGATACGGAATGATCCTTAGCTTCAGCTCAATGTGCAACGAATATCACTTGACGACCCCAGATCACGAAACCAATTTATCATCAATTGATGAACAACATAATGATCCCAACTTTGCTGGATTTATGCTGATTGGATAGATTAAGCGGGGATCAATTACCCAGTGCTTGTCGAAAGATTTCGGGGACATATCAAAAGAGCATCTCGATCTGATCTACACCGAGGTAGGATGCTTCAATCATAACATGAAGTGTCCTTCCTGGTACAACACGGATGAGATCAGTACTCAATTCCTCCGAGCTCTACCCAACAGAGACGGTATTTTGAAGAATGACGTATTCGTCGAAGCCGTTCGTTGTATTCTAGGTGTACCGAGTCATATTCTTCATCTCTTATGCGGATGGACATCACTTCATCGGACGTAATGCAACATTGGTCGACGCATGTGGTATTGTGGTGTAGAATGCAATGTTAATCAAACAAGACTATCATCGTATACACGCAAGTATTCAACGTCTGTTTATTGATGTATTTACGAAAGCCAAAATATAAAATATGGGCTATTCGTGAACCCTTATATGCGTTTCATGCCTTCACAAGGGTTGGTGTTTGGTGTTTGGTGTGCCAAGTGCCAAGTGCCAAGTGCCATCAACCCATAGACTGTCCGTCAGTACGTCACCTCTATTCGTGAGGACACACAGGAAACGGGAATAATCATTTTCAGTTTCTCCTAAAGTATGTACCAAAAAAATTTACCGACACGTAAACTAATTCATAATTCATATCATTTATCATTTAATTCATCAATCTCAAGCAAGCAATCAATCTCAAGCAATCAAGCAATCATACTCGTATAAGTGTAAGCCAATCAGTATTCATTTGTTGCCGTCATGCCACCGGCCGCAGCTTCTCCTATCATCGCTCCGAGCACTCCAACCGGCAGCAGGAACAATCAGAGAATCATGAACAGATGTGACGATGATTGGACGCTCAACTGCCAAATCATCAATTTACAGCGTCTTCTATATTGCATGACACAGAAAGATAAACTTCGTGAGCTCGTCGAGAAACGTGGTGTTAACGAGGTTATTCATCAGGTGCAGTATGCTCAATCTTTGTTGCGGTTGATTGAGGATGGGGTTATGCAGCAGCAGAAATCGGGTGGTCAAGTTAGTAGTGAAAATGTAAAGGCGTTGGGAGATGAGGTTCATAATGTTTGTCTTCATGCAAATGAGTACGTGAAGAGTTGTGGTGGAGAACCGGTTGGAGGGAGGCGGGATGTAATTGATGATATATTCTTCACATCGATTGAGGACGAGGAAGAAGATAAGGAAGAGGAAATGGTTGAGGTTCTTGAAGAAAATGAGGACGATTGCGAAATTGGTAGTGAAGACTTTGACACCCAAAGTACCGATAATGAAGATGTTGATGCTCACGATATTTCTTGTACTGCCCAAGAATATGCCAGTGCAAGTCGTATCATTAATGAGGATGCCCATAAGGCTCAAGAAGATATGCAGCATACGCTTGAACTTGAAATTTCCGAGATGGCATCCCATTTAAAGCAGTCCTTCGAAGCAATGAATGAGAATTTGAAAGAACAGAATGCTAATATGGATGACATGGCAGAATTAACTGAGTCGCTTCAGAGTGGAGTAACTGATGTTACACATAAAGTGGAGGATCGTAATAGGAAACATGGATGGCTCAAGACGTTGAGCACATGGTCATTGCTATTCGTTATCACTGGGTCTTTTGTTTTTATGTTTATCATGATGAGGGCGATTCCGAAAAGGCCTGAAGCATGTATATTCTTTTGTTCGAATAAACAAACAACGATTAAGGATGATACTACTATTATGAACTTCCAACAAGACGACATTTTATCTTGCAAGAGTGGGAATTGTTTGGAAATGAACACTGTGATTAAAGTAGAAAATGAAAAAGTCGAAGGATTTAATGATTTTATACAGAGAGAAACACTAAATGTAGCACCTTCGGAGAATAAAATAGACGATGGGAGTAATAATGACTCGGCATGTTCGCAACAAGAATGTGAGAATTTTAATGAGGTTGGGGATAACGATGGTTTGGATGAGTCTTTCTGTACAGGAAGATTGTGCGAGGATGTAAAGGACGACTGGGAGGATGAATATGTGCATACAGTGACGGAGGAACAATACTCAGCAGCAGAAATGTTCTTAAAAATGAGAAAAGCCGTTTTAAGTAATGATCCAAATAGTTTGGATGAGTACTTACGATATGCCCCAAACTCAAAAACTGCATTACATAGCTATGACGAGAATGGATGGCAGTTGGTTCATGAAGCAGCACGATTTGGTCATGTAAAAGTCCTGCGTATTCTTAATGAGTACGGTGCTAATTTGAGTGCGAAAACACCTCAGGGGTGGACACCACTACTTTTGGCACAGAATAAATTGCCTCAGTCTCATCCAATGAATGACTACTTAAGTATGATGAACTCAGAGTAAAGACAACATTGCAAACAACTTCTTGCAACTAACCAATTAATTATTATAGCACGCAGATTCTTGAAAATTTCCATTTATTGTCCTTTCACAATTTTTCCTTACGTTCAAGTATGGAATGACGCACATTTGTTGTAATGTTTTTTCGAGTGATTAAAATGAGACTCCAAATTGTACAGTGTTTTTTTTTAAACTGTATGCTTTTATTTTATTAACTTCTACTTTTATACCTATTGTCGTGATATCTCTACATGTAGCAGTACTTGAGAACGGTTTTGATTGGGTACAAGCAGCTACGATATGATTAAGGACGCGCACACCAAAAACTTGTATCCTTCAGTATGCGAAATGATAGAATATCTATAGTAGTCGACGTTCTAAAACTAATACTATCAAATCGTGACAACGCAGGTATATCAATTAAACACGCAATTAAAAAATTAAAAACGCAATGTACTTTTTACGTTAAATAAAAACATCTGCTCGCAATCCATTGCGGTGACATCTCCACTTCTGCCTCAGTAAACTCTTAAAAACTTCTTTTTGTGGGATAAAAATTAAGTACAGACTTACATAATTAAGAATGCTAGGATTTGGTCATGACGGTGGACTCAAGTTCAGTACTAGCGAAGGACAGAACATTGAAGGGATAAAAAATATAATGTTCAATGCGCGTGTTGTGAGAGGTAATACATACGCATCGCGGGTCGAGACGGAGTCAGATCGAAGAAAACAATATATATTGGAGCGTAATCGCTCAGATAGGCAAGATAGAATAAAGAGGGAAAGGAGAAGAATAAGTAGTTTGGTAAGTTATCGGAAATAATTTTGATAATTCGAAATAACTCTAATATTATTTGATAATAAAGAAAGTTATAGAAGGCGTTGATGCTGTAGATGGTCGAGAACATGCCTCAATTCAAGCAAATGAAGGCATCGTATGGGAAGCACTTCCAAATTATGCAACAACAATGGATATGAAAACGCAGACAATAGATGACAAGATGCGTCCTTTATCGCCTCTCTTCATTCCAGCGAAAGTAGGTATAGACAAGGCTGTACAGGTTTATCACCAGCACACAAAGATTTCTAATTCTACGTAAAACTATAATCAAAAGAAAGGGATTTTTTACTCTTGTGTCTAAACTAAACTGCTTTTTCATGCTGCATACTACGTATTGGTTATTGTTAAATGGTATATTATCATATTCATGTAGAGATAACGTCGATGGTGCGAAAGTAAACTTCGGTTCAATGTAGAGTCAGAAAAAACGATACGTCTTTCTCAAAATAAGTAATGCTAAATGGAAGTAACCGTACGGACTATTCTTCGCAAGAGTTTAATAGAAGCCCCATGGTGGGCATAACTTGTTGTATGATTGCTCACTAACGACGCAACAGTTCAAAAATCACACTGGACATTTGTTTACAAAACAAAACAGGTTATGAAAAAATATATATTCTACTAGCCAATGTAAGTGCCATGATGAACATCATCCTTTCTGTTACATGCTATTTTCGATTCTACTAGCGAATCTCAATGCCATGATAAAAAGCATATTCTCTGTTACATGCAATTGTTGATTCCATAGTAAAATGGTAGACGCAAGTTTCTGGTTCAGCAGCTGATATCACGCGATGAGTAGGGCCGCACGTAATATTGATGATAGCTGATCGAACTACTCCGTTCCAACAACGTAAGCCGTTTTCGAACTTCATCATTATTGAGCCATCTTCCGGACTTTTAGTTATGTCAGTATACGCACCAAGTTTGGTACCTTTGTCGTTTACGTGAGCGTCTTGATTGTGCTGGGTCACCTGATTGTTTGGGCATATAGAATAACGGTATTCACCACTTACAAAATTGACACATACGTGTCCATGAAATGGATATAACTCAGGAATGCTTGGAATTTTACTTTCAACAGCTGCTCTCTTATCCTTAAAAGAGCTCAGTTCCTTATCTATATCGGAAACTTCTTTTTCAAGTGTAACTAGTGCATCTGATTTGGGAGCTTGTTCATGTAAGGCGCTGAGTAGTGATTCCATGGGGTCTTCTGTGGCGCGCATTATGAATTGAAAATATCCCAAATAGCCATCCGATATTTTCGTAGGAACAATAACGTTACCATGAATGTCATGCTCGTCAATATATCGAGAATCTATTTCCTTGCATCTTTCCTCCAACTCTTTTACAAAAATATCTGGTGGAAATATTGCAATATCTGAAGTGTTCCCATTTCGTTGAACGAATCTCAACGGGCACATCAAGTTCAATGATTCATTGCTTGAATGTCGATATTCTTCGAGACTTGCAGAGATTATTGTAAAAAAATCTACTACGCCAATCTTCGAATCAGTCAAGAGTGATAATATAATTTGAATCAGATCATTGTTCCAGTTTTCACTTTCCTTGACCATTATCTCCAATATTATGCGCGCTGAATTACCTGACTTCTCTGACTTCTCAATCGTTCCAATTCTCTTCTTCAATATGTTTGATACATTGTCCAATAATTCCTCCGATCCAAGTAAATTGCTAACTACCATCTTAAAATGTGTTCCGATTGAACCAACATATGGAAGTCCTAAAGATTGCTCACTACTCTCTTGACAAGTAGAAATTTCAGAACTTTCTTGCCTTCCATCTCGATAATTTTCGTCATCTTCAGCGGAATGGAGATCATATTCGACCATGTAGTCGTCCATATCGTACAAATCATAATCGTAATCGTAATATTCCTCTTCATACATATCTCCATCATAGTGGTCTAAGCTCTCTTCAACACCCTCGTGCAGCGAATTCATTGCATTTTCATCACATTCATTGCTATCCTGTTCGTGTTCTCTTTTGAGTATGTTGATTCTTTTTTTCAAGTCAGAAATTTGTATTCCTAGAACGTCTTTTCCAGCGTTCTGGAGGTGTCTTTCCGTGGACGTTACGTATACTATTCCTACAACCAAATCTTCAAGCTCATCTATACTCATAGCTGAAAGTCCGAGTTTCGATATTACTTCATGATATGCGACATCATATTCTTCGGCATTTCTTTTCTCGTATTCATCTGTAGCTTTGGTCAGAGCCTCCGTTTTTTGTTTTAATATTTTCTCAAGTCCCTTTGACTTGATCTCACCATCAATAACTGCAAGTTCTTGCGCAACCAACTTCTTTTGCTGCTCGAATTGCTCGAAATCGTTCATATAAGCTGCATATCCCAAACGAAAGTTTTCCTCCAGCGCTTTACGTTGTATTTCCCGCTCCTTCAACATGACTCCACACGTATCCGGACAATCATGCGATCCCGATGCATTATCAACAATTTCGTCTGATCCGTCACAACAATCGCAAATGGAATCATTCAATTTCGACGACTGTAAAACAGTTCCTTCTACGGCACATACAAACAAACTTCGATCACTGTCATCATCATCGCTACTCTGCCGATGACCTCCCACACCAGACCAAGTCCCCAGCCCCGAACATGCCGAAGTAGCATATTCATCAGCTCCATTGGCACAATCACAGTATCCATCATTCACATAAATATCCTGTACCACCTCACTACCAGATGATGCTGAAGACCCAAATACTATACGTGGACACACAATCTGTTCGGCTGCTGCTATTGTTGTAAGTGTTGTATGGAAAAGGTGTCTGGATGATAACAGTGAGGACAGTAAGATAATCATTGTAAACCTCATGTTGCAATGAAATTGAAATGATGTCATGTTATCCATTCAGCTTTTCAAAAATATGTTGAGGATCTTAGGATGGTATGTAGAGAGGAATACTATACAACAATCAATCAATTATGAATACGTGACACCGTATATATATATATATATTATATATATATATATCACGTCGTAATTGGAAGTGTATTGCAGCGGTTGGGTGTCTGTATATGGATATGAGTTTGGACTTTGGCCGGGTATATATGAATGGAGAGTGCTTCCAGTAGTGACAAGTCGAGAGGCTTGCAAAGTTGCTTGCAGAAGGATGGGAGAAGTCCTATCCAACAGTGCTCGAATGAATATCGCTCTAGTTTTAGAGCAACGAATCGGTGCATTTTAGAGGTTCTAGGATCCCTGTGCCCTGTGAGCCATATGTCGAATCGCTTTCGTTGGGAAGGAGGTGCGGGACTTGGATTTTGTAAAGTGATAGTTCGTTCGAGACTTTACATGTCAAGCAATATTTGAAGATCCGAGTAGAGTTTCCAATACAACTGAATTAGCCAAATGACTAACACAAGCACCGAACCTCGGTTACATAAAGAATTGTACGAATGTAACGAGTAGCGAGATGAAAATTAGCGTAACACGTGACAAGTCGAGAGTCGATACCGTTAAGCGCGGGGGTCGAACCCATGACCCTTGGTTATTCACTTTTATTAATATTTCGGAGAATATCTAGAGAGTCCCTTTCCGCTTGTTTCGTGTTGCTTTCACGTTTCATGGTGTGTCATTCTTATGGAATTCGTTTTTGTACGTTATAGTAGGTTCTGATGCATTACATGTTATTTATACATGCTGTATCGACTATATCGACTATCGACTCTATCGAAGCATGCGCAGCGCAGCGCAAAACCAAAATACCGGTATCGTACGGTTCATTCCTTTTCTTGTGTGAGTCTCTATTCCTATCCTATCCTATGCATCCATACCATTACATCAGTTTGTGTACCTGTTACCATTATAAATAAAGGTATATTGATTGGTCCTTTGGATTCATTGCAAGTTTAGGCTGAGCTCTGGTTATACTCGAGTTTTGATATCTCTAAACAGAGAGGGAGACAGGAGTTGAACTCTCACTCAAACTTATCTGTACACTACGGCTAATTTATATTTATCATAACAGGTACTTTCACATGGTGAAAGCGCTTCGGTGTTGGGTTAACAGTATATACGAACCGATACATAGAACATCATCATGGTGGGCACTAAACGAGGAGGACGAATGCTTTCTTCACGGGCTTCGAAACAGCAGCAATCACGTCGCGGTGGCACGAACGATAACGGGAACAAGTTTACGATTCCTAGGACCCATTTGGATCCGTTATTATTGTCCCGCGGTATGACAGGGCGCGTGTTGGGCGCGCGTATACCCGAATTGGAACCCCTCAGCAGCAATGAAGTCAAGAGCGATTTTTATGAAATCGAAAAGCTCAATGCAGAATGCACGCAATATGCCCAACGACTGTATATATATCGTAATCGCCTCAATGTATCGACGCATTCCTCCTCAGATGTGACAAACAGTGCACATGCGAGTGCACACATAACGTCAGCAGGTAATGGTGTCAATGCGAATTCAAACTCATCTTCTTCTCTGTCCAGAGGAAGTGGTTCTAATGGTAGTGGAACTGCAGAAAGTGGCAAAAATGATAAAGCCTTGACTGATCCTGAGGAAGAGAAACGAACATCTCATTTACGTAAAAAAGCCGCATGGAACGAATCCAAACGTGAAGTATTAGAATCTCAGTATGTCTCATTGCGAGCCCATTACGTTCATGAATGTCAACGTCTAGAGAAAATCGAAACTCATAGTGATATGAGTTTGTTACTGCTTCAGACGTTGGTAAGGAAACGTGCGGAGATTTTGGCATTAAAGAGATGTCGTAATGAATTATGTTCCGACATTCTTAATCCAGCAAATGATTATAATCATGACATTGATAATGTGAAGAAAATGTGGAAGCTGTTGAATCATCGAATTATTAATGCCGAGGAGGAATGCGATCAATTCGTGAATCGTATCGATGGAACATTTTTGTATGATTCTCCTTATCATAACCATCACTCAAACACAACCAATAAGAACAACAGTAAAAATAATAAACCAAATACAAGAGGAAGTACTAACATAAATAAATCAGATGAGCATATCCGCATAAATTGGGATTCCATTAAGGTTTCGAGCACGACACGAGGTCTTCCGTTATTACTCAGTCCTTTATCTCGTGCTCCTGATCGTATGGCCGCTCTATGTTATGGAGGACTATTTGGAAGCTCGATCAAAGATATGGTCTGGGCCGAAAAAAATTTGCCATCAAGTTTAAGTACCCTTACAAATTGTGATAGCAATAATGAAACCCAAAATGATGTTGATGCGAACGAAGAAAGTCTGCTGAAACATTTACTGAACGAAAGCGAAGAATTAGAAAAATCTTTATTGGAAGTTCGCAAGGATAATGTAAGGATGAATGCAGAACTTCGAGAAAGTAGGAAACAAAGTGATGCGATATGTTCGAGAATGGCATTGCTCCGAACAGAAACCGAAGCTGTCGTAATGAGACATAATTTGGTATTAGACACTCCGGAAGCGAGAGCTCGAGCCGATGCATTGGTTGGGGAGGAAGAGGATGATGGAGAGGAAGAGCAAACAAAGGTAATTGAGGAAAAAAAGACCAAGAAAAAAACGAAGAAAAGGAAACAGGATTTTGAGACAAATGAGGGCCCACAGCAGCAGCATTATACCAGCAAGGGGGCTAAAAATGAGAAAAACGACGACGATGACGAGGAGGAGGAAATCGGTGATCCCACAGACTCACCAGCTGTGGAAAATGCCGACGAAAGTAATGTTCATCCTAATTGGTGTGAAAGTTCAAACGAAGGTGAGGAGGACCTGTCTCAAGAAGATGAAGAGGAAGATGATGATTTATCTCAGGACGATGAAGAAGAAATCCGTGCTAACAACGAGGATCTTGCAAGCGACGATGGGGAAGATGATGAAAGTGATGAAGGCATTGATACGGATGTAGATCAACAAGTTATATCGTCGAATATTGGTGATGTTATCCGCGATTCGAATGAAGATGAAGATGAAGAGGAGGAAGAATCTTTGGAGTGGGGTGATGATGATGTGCAGATAAAGGAGGCAGAAATGAGCACCAACAAAGTGGTAAACAATAAAGTTGCAAAGGCACGTATTCGTATTTCTCGACATTTGAAAACTAGTCAAGATGTTACTGACGTCGCAGAAGATGGTGGACTCGAACTTAGCAGAGGTAAAGCTAAGCGTGAAGGAGAAGCTTTTCTTTCGAGCGAAGATCATGCAAATAAGAGGGCCCGTAGGAGGTAGTTGTCATTGTAAAGTTAAGTGAACATTCGATGTAGTACTAAATATTCCATTTGTTTTAGACGATAATTTGCCATGTTAGAAAGAAATAACGATAAAATAGAGTAGTAGAAAGAAGAAACGGACTTAAGTATTTGAAAAGCCTCATTTTATGGAGTTTTAAATTCTCAATTTCGGTTTGAATGACGTCGGCGATCCTACCTTCCTTCCTTCATTTACAGATTTCATAAAATTCATGCATGTGCATATTTCGAAAAGTTTCATCATTAGATTTTTCTGACAGCGGTATGTACGAATTTTCGAAAATCAAAAATCAACGCATCAAAATTCGAATTGTTATTTTCTCTGATATCGGAATCGAAACAACGGCAACGGCAACGACACATCGGCAACTCGACACTCGACGACAATTCCTCGGTCACTATCTTTCTTCTGCAGAGATGGCAAGACAATCGTACTATTCGATTTCATCCATGCCTATCTATACACTACTATCATCACTCTGGACACTAGAAATCTCCTTATCTAAAGAAGAACACTTCCACTGTTTTTCCCTCTCTCTAAAACATCTTCTATGAGCTAGCAAGCAAGAAAAAGTTCTTCATCCAGTTCATCAATGAAGAGAAGAATCGTGAAGAGTTCAAAAAGAGAATCGATTACATGGTTGGGAAAGATGCCTACACGATTGTCTCATGCTCTGTTGACGGACGAGATTTCGATGGAGAGTGACATGATTTCGATGGAGAATGGCATTACCGATGAGGAAGGGTTATTATCCGAAGAATCTATCTGTGATCAAGATTTGACACAATGTGCACCTCCTACGAGAGCAAGTAATGACCTTTCATTTTTCTCCAGGTGGCCTACTTCTCCATGGGTATCCTATAGAGACAAAGAGATTTTATCAAGCTCGTCCTGGGAGAGCGAATGCACTGAGATGAAGTTCACGATGGCATCAAACTTAGCTTTTCTATTAGGTGCCTCCATGCAAACATATACATCGATAGTCGATTTTATAGATGTAAAGAACGATGCTATGGAAGATGACGATGACAATTACGATGGTCATATGTCCTATACTTTGAGTGATAAAATGTATTACGTTTTTTATTCATTGGGCCCATTCTTCTATATCATCAATTTTATCATCGACGTTTTCTGGCTGATGTCACGGACTGGATCACTTTCTTCATTGACATTCCAATTCCCTTTCATTCATTTTGAGAGCAATGAAATTCCAACTCAAGTCGAATATCCCGAACAGCAAGCGGATTACCGCCGCGTCACTGAAGTTGATATGAATATTTGTCAAGACTCTGACAGTTTTGACGATGAAAGCAGGTGTTCGACAATCGAGTCCTCGGCTGGTTCATTTGACCAAACCAACATCGCCTGGGAAATTGCAGCTTTAATATTTTTTGGACTTGGTGCTTTTCTTGAATTCTATGGAACTTTACTCGATGACTATTTCGCCGGCGAAGACGGCAAGGACGATGATGCTTATCTCATAAACTTGGAAGAAAAAAGTACTTGGTATACTTCATATTACAAAATCGAATTTCTTGGAATGCATTTTTACTTACTCAACGGACTCATCATGTTGATGTCGCAACGTAACTCTTATCGCAGTGGCTTTCAGTTTGGAGGTTGTCGTTCCAAACACATATTTTCCCAAGAATATAACGGCGAGGCCGTCAACATTTATATGGAGTCAACCAATCCGATGGAGTCTTCAAATCGGCTCGCACAATTTTTTATGTTCTTAGGAGTTATACTGTTTGTTTGTGGGACACTTATGGATTGCAGCATTGCATGGCTATCCGATCCGGAGATCCGAAAGGACTTTGGTTTGAACACGAAGTTCGTTTCAGATTTGAACAGGGTCACGCTATCTACATTTGACTTAATATCTTCCTTACTATGGAATATCGATGCTGTTTTGTACATCTGTGCAGATTTTCTGCTGTACTCTCTTCACAAGAAGAATAGTAAGAGACGAAAATGACTTTTGAATGATTGCGTTTGTTGTGGCTGCGAAGGGGAGAACGACAAATTGGACAGTATCAATCTGTAGTGATTCGGAGGATGCATATGGTCACCCAGTTTTTCAAAAGCCAGGGATTTAAGGTTTAAGATGGATGGCGAAAGACATCAACCGGATTTGGATATGAAGTTTAACTAAGTTGAAACTGCACGTGTCATGACCTCGACCTCTATACTCTATATTCTATATCTTATTTTCGATGCTCCTACTTATGCTCCTATTAAAAGGTCTCAAAATTCGCTTATATGATTATTATTTCACTCTACTGCAAATGTTTTAACCTCTTTAGCTAAAATCACATCAACCGAAAGTTGACACGCTCTACTCTCGAATTGATGATCTGCAGCTGCAGCTTTTTCACATAATACCGGTATGTCCCAAACTCACTCACTATCTCTCTCTCTAGAGGCATAAAGTGATTGGAAACTCCTCCTCCTCCCATCGCATTACACCACCCAAACCCCACAATCTCCTAACGCTGATCAAATTCTATAAAACAACGCCCATCAATTATTACACTTACTTGTCAGTAATAAACTTTTCGTTGGCTTTAACGATGACAAATCGAAACATAACCTTCATTCACTTGGATCTCGGCATCGGCGGTGCGGAACAACTAGTCATTAATCTTGCTATGGCTTCATTAAATGATCCTACCGTTCCTGACTCTTCTACTTCGAAATCCCATAATACAGTGAAGATATACACTTCTAATTGTGATCAAAGTCATTGCTTTGATGAAGTGAATATAGAAAAGAGAGGCACGTTGGCGGGGTGCGTCCGGGTGAGAGGCTCATTTTTGCCAGATGAAATTCGGGTGCCGTTTACTAACAAGAGCATGGGAGGAAGGGCGCTGTGTAGTACTATTCGCATATTTTATCTGTCACTCTGCGCTATATTTGACTATTGGTTTTGCAGTGGTAGCAATTGTAAGGGTGACGAGGATACATTGTTTGTAATTGATGTTTTACCTACTTCCATACCACTGATGAAGTTGCTCTTGTACCCAGCTTCGTACTTGAAATCAAAATTTGTTGGGATATTGTTTTATTGTCACTTTCCGGACAAACACCTAGTAAGAGATACTATCAATGGGGAAGTTACGAACAAAAATCGTCGCAGTTTCCTAAGGAGCACCTATCGATATATATTGGATTATGCGGAAGAGGCATCGATGAGCCATGCAAATTTTGTGCTCGTAAATAGCAACTTTACCAGAGAAGTAGTTTTAGAAAGCTTTCCGAGATTCACTTTACGTGGAGTTCCAACGAAAGTTTTGTATCCGTCAATAAATATCGAAAATTTTGTCCCGCCCTCCGAAAATGACAAATCCTTGTCGATTGGACCGATAGTTTCTCTTAATCGATTCGAAAGGAAAAAGAATATCCAGCTTCTTCTCGAAGCAATTAAAATACTTACAAATAGATTACCTTCGAACTTGATTAAAGAATTGAGTGTGGTAATTGCTGGAGGATACGATGTGCAGAATGATGAAAACATAAATTATTTAAATGAATTGAAAGAACTTGCAAATAATTTGGGCGTTAAAGATTTGATTTCTTTTGAAACATCAATATCAGATGAAAGACGTGCAACTCTTCTCCAGAGTGCCCTATGCGTGTGTTATACACCGCATCGTGAACACTTCGGAATTGTCCCACTCGAAGCCATGTATGCAGGTTCGCCGGTAGTTGCCGTGAAAAGTGGCGGACCAAGAGAAACTGTGATTGATGGAGAAACGGGATATTTAGTAGAAGGGACTTCGGAAGCTTTTGCTGAAGCCCTTAGTACTTTGATAACGAACCCAAATAAGGCCAATCAGATGGGACTTGCCGGGAATAACCATGTGTACGAAAATTTTAGGGCTGAAAATTTTTGCCGGAAATGGCTGGCACACGTCGATAAGGCAATGGAATTCGCCAAAGTCGAAAAATCCAGGAGTATTTCCATACAATTTGTTTACACCTTCATTGGAATTTTTGCACTTTGGTCATGCTTCGCCATCGGTAATTGCTATTCCTAATTTGTTTCTTTGTTGTCGACTTAAATCTGACCGAAACTTCAAGCAAATGAATTTATCTTCTGCACACGTCTATAAGGCAATATAATTCACTAAAGCCGAAAAATCCAAGAGTATTTCCATACAATTGGTTAACATCTTCATTGGAATTTTAGTACTTTGGTATTGCTTCGTCATCGGTAATTGATATTCCTAATTTGTTTCTTTCTTGTCGTTTAAGTCTGACCTAAACTTTATTCCTAATTTGTTTCTTTCTTGTCGTTTAAATCTGGCCTAAACTTCGAGCATAGTATATCTTCCGCATTCTTGATGGCGATTAGATTCAAGTTTCTGAACATCTCAATGATCGGTCGCAAACAATAATCTTTGCTTTTGAACACTCTATATCAATAACAAAGCACATTTTCTTTCACATCAACGAGAGAATGAATCAATACTTCACACCTCAAGTTTGAATGACTTTTAATCTAATTTCAGACTATAAACTTTTGCTCACTCTGTTCTATGTAGAAAACGAGAGAAATTATGTCCATCTAAACTTACACTAAATTACTAAACACGACAGAAAGTTATCCGTGACTTCCTTCCATCACAAGCGTGCTACGTACAATTTCAATATACATCTTAAAATACAATAAATTACTATTAACTAGTGGCTAACTATCGATGAAGAAAACCAGAAAGTTCCGAGGATAATTTCCGTCGATACTTATCAGGGAGGTAACTTTGTACATTCAAACGTTGAATTCGTGTTTCAGATTTTTTTTTGCTGAACACATTAGCGTCGAACTCAATATTTGGCTGAACATTATTATTTAAATTCACAACTTCCCAACTTCCTTTCCAATCTGAAAATTTTATTGTAATTGTTAGAATGACCAAAAATTTGGCAATATTTGGATAAGATACATGCACCTACATTCATCCATTGAATTGTTAAATCTCTTCATTATATTTGTAGCATCGTCGTATTCCTTCGAACCATAATTGAGTACCAACGATGTTTCAGACCTTTGAAATAGTTTCTCACTATCCAATAGCGCTTTTGTACCCTTTTCCTGATTGCTTAGTTTCTCGAGAGCTTCTTCTGATACATCAAACACATCGTATGCCTTAGATTCTTTCGGATGCAACATATCAGTTACTGTTACACCTGCCATCACGCACGAAACGAATCCATTTACAAAGGCTCTGCGACTGTTCACCTCTTCACAAAATACTTTGGTCAGAAAACGATGAGAGGATAACGTTTGCTGAGTGCTCACACTATTTATCGGCGAATGATACGGGGAAGCAAACGTTAATGAAATAAACCCATCACAAGACCCCACAAAGAGAATAAAAGCGCTCATGAACATCCAGAAAGCAATCATTGCGCAGATAAATTGCATCTAAGCCAAAGAATATTTATTTTGTTTACCTGACAGGTGAATACAACCACTCGAACATTCAAAGCAGATAGAAATATTTTTATCAGTTTGCAAAATTTGCAATCCAAAGTTGATGGGTGTGAGAAGTGAGAAAGTGATGGTTGGCTCTCAAGTTGAAGTACGTGTCCATTAATAACGGTCTATAACCAATTTAGATAACTACCGATGCTTCGAAATTAGAAATCACGTCGGTACTCAAGAGGTAGCAGGTAGCAGGGATACATATTATAAAATGTGGTGCAGTGGGGTAATTTTAGAGTAGCAATGTAAATTGATGTGTAAAACAAGAAAAGTGAAATTATAAGATTATCAAAATACAGGGTTTTGAGAGTGGTTTGAACGAGAAGTTCATATTCTCCGGCCTCCCAGCGATTCAGTTGACGGGAGATATGCCTACGAATGTCGGAGTATGAAGTGATGCCTCTTACTCTGTGTAAGAT
>Ga0115008_10002020_pt1 | contig 16791 bp, 4 predicted proteins | sample FraStrMetagenome_FD_87164 | JGI IMG/M metagenome (GOLD analysis project Ga0115008, IMG submission 87164) | Marine eukaryotic phytoplankton communities from Arctic Ocean - Fram Strait ARC3M Metagenome | ecosystem: Environmental > Aquatic > Marine > Oceanic | place: Fram Strait | collected 2012-06-18
GAAGGACTCGTCGTATTCGCAGTCCTTGCCGGCGAAAGAGACGGTTTGCCCCTGGCTCGACGACTGCACACGCTTCTCAAGGAGCGGGTCCAGCAACGGGTCGAGCGCCTCGCCACCGATCCCCTCCAGCAGGAGTGGCAGGCCAAACGACAGGGCGTCCTCCACGCAGTCGTGAAAGAAGCGGTCGGTAGGTGACGAGACGCGCAATTGATTGCACTTCTCGCGAGAGGCTATCCATCGCTTGCCCTGTCCCTGAGGGTCGATGAGCAGCGGCCACCGGCGGGATCGGATGACTATGACGGCGTTTTGGATCGCAAAGTCGTCGCGTGTCAACCCTTGGCTGACCCACTCGCTCACCGCCGCCTCGCAGGACAGCGTCTCATGCAGCGTGGTGGCAGGCGTGTGGGGAATGCCTCGCTGGACGCAGTCGCCCGTGAGCCGGCCCTTCAGCACGCCGCGGAGCCGCGAGTTGAAGGGCCCGGCGTAGGAAAGTAGGGCGCAGGCGTGCGCCACGTCGCCCGCCAGGTGCCGCAGCCGCTCCTCGCACGCCTCGGAGGTGGTCTTCCACCGCGAGTACTCGTGGCTGAGGTCATCTATGCACCGCTGCACCGCGGTCATCTTTCGCCTCCTCGTATCGGCCTCCCTCCGCAGTGCCTGCTTCTCCGCCATGCACGCGTCGAAGGTCACCTGCATCTTGTCCAGCTGAGACTGGATGGAGCTCAGGCCTCGCCGCGCCCTGGCCACGCTCGCATCCTCGACCTCGAGTGCCTTCTCCTGCTGCTTCAGGAGCTCGAGTTCTGGCGAGACAGCCTTCATGAGGACTACGTGAGTCGCCATGGCCTCGCACCATGTATAGAGTCCGGCGATGCTGCCCGAGTTCTGCCTGATGCCGCCCTCCGACAACGACGCCGCAGACGGTGGGTTGATGGCGTCGGTGGCCGACAAAGGCAGCCCGATGTACGGGAAGAGGAACTCGAGTGTCTCGTCATTGGTCATCTCGGCCGCACAGCCACGAAGCTCTGCGTGGAAGGTTGCCCGCGAGACGACGCGCTGCGCCACCGAGAAAGAGGGCTCGAGGATCAGGCCCGCCTCGCCCTCGCAGGTGCCAATCGGCAGCATGGCCTCGTGAAGCAAGAGGAGGACGCAGTCAAAGAGCCGGCGCGTTGCCTCGGGTGCATCGCCGTCGAGACTCTTGAGGGCATCCACGTCCGGCTCTGTGATGGCGGCCAGCGCCTCGACCGCAGCATCGATCACCGGCGCGCTGACAGCGTTGATACGGCGCCGCTCCTCAGCAAAGCCGCCAACCTTGGAGGCGAGGGCGTCCGTCATGGCCTGGATGGCAGCCTTCTCCTTCTCGGCGCTCGCTTGCGCCCCGACGATGTCTTGCAGTAGCGCCTGCACCTTCTCCTCGATCGCAGCCACCTCGGACTCCTTGTCGTCTAGGCTGGACTGGAGGCCATCGACCCCTTCGATCGCCTGCTCGAGCCGGAGCACAGCGTCGCTGAGAGTGGCCGAGTGCTGCGTCACCTCGTCAACCTTCTGCGGGTAGGCCTCAGCCAGTTCGCGCAAGAAGTGGTAGTATGAGCGGAGTGTCGCGCAGGCACGACCAGACTCGTTGGCGGTGAGGGTGGCAAGTGTGTGCGTCTCAACGGCGTGCTCGATCAACGCCGCCAGTGTCTGCTTGGCCTCACCCCCCTCTAGCTCTAGCGGCTCCAGAAAGGAGCGCGCTATCTCCGTGAGAGACTCTTTTGGCCAGGGAAGGATCCAGTTGACCGTGCAACCGCTGATGATCGCGGGAAAGCGCTTTCCTTGCTGGAGGAGGCTGGTGCCCCCAGGCGGGGAGCAAATCACCAGGTGCAAGTTGTTGCGGGCGCGCTCGCTGAACCACGACCAGACCTGCTCGGGAAGAGGGTGCTCCCCGTTGGTGCCGGCACCGGCCTTTGACCACGCGAAGGTCGCGCTCTTGAGGATGTGAGCGCGCTCGTCCGCGCCCTCAAAAGTGGGGAAGACGCCGGTGCTTAGAAAGCTGCTGACGTTTTCGGCGACCACATCCTCCCTCAGATCCCGTTCGTTTAGCAGTAGCATCACGGGCCTGGCCGCGACGCCCGCCATGCGGTATGCTGGCTCCAGATCCGCCGCCAGCGTGCTCGCGGTTTGATCCGGGTCTACCGTGACTGGGTGGAAGAATCTGGCGCCCTCGACAAAGGCAGCCAAACGCGCCAGCGACCCCTTGCCCGAGCCGGCGACACCAACTAGTAGCATGCAGCCACGCGGGGTGCCGAGGACGCGAGTGATTCGCATGAGATGGTGGAGCGCGTCGGTGAAGAGGACGAGCGGCGTGGCGCTCGAGGGGTACTCGGCGCTGAATCTCTCCAACTGCTCTTGCACACACTCACGCACGGCCTGCAGGTCCTCCACGGGGGCATACACTCGCTCCGCAGCGCCGGGCTCCGGGCTCGACCCGTCGCCGCGCATGAAGGCGACGAAGTGTGCGGGCTGGTTGAGGACGCGTTCCGCGCGCGTCTTTCCGAAGCTGTCCTCTAGCGCCTTGTGCATCACCGAGGCGAACAGCGTCTTGTCTGCTTGGTCAACCAAGCGATCGGCAAAGACTCGAAGGCACTCGTGCGCCCACAGGGAGGCGACCACTCCCTCAGACTCCAGTACCTCGAGCACGGGGCACGTGAAAATACCCTGCAGCACACGAGCGATGTCGCGGAGGCCAAATGAGTAATGGAACTTGGTGGGCGTGGGCACGAGCTTTTGCTTCAGCGCTTGGCAAAGCAGGACCGTCATGCTGGTGAGCTTCTCGGACGCTGCTAGCACATCTGGCGGAGCCCCACTCTCCGGGGAGAAGTGAGCCCTGATCATCGGGCCAAAGATCTGCTGCATCGCGTCAGCGGACGGCTCAGACACCCGCACCGTCAGGAAGTGGCGCTTCAGGCGGTTTGGGACGTCCCTCCCGCCCTCTCGCGCGCCGAGCATCGCACCCACAAACGCGACGTCCTGGATGGACTCCCAGACGCCGGGCCTGGTGTGGCTGTAGACCCCGGCATGCTCCATTAGCTGTCTCATCGCTTCGAGCGTTGGCCGATCGCCGCAGGAATCGGCCGCCAGGGACGAGACGTCGTCCACGAAGCACAGCAGCGACGCCTTGCCGCCCAGTGGTCCGTAGGCGCGGCCCGGCCTCTTCTCCACAGCGCTCTGTATCTGCGCCTGGAAGGCGGCGGGTGTGGTGGCGCCGGTGGCGGCGATGCGTCGCACGCACGTGGTGACGCGGTCTTGCCGTGCCAGCATCTGGAGCGCCATCGAGGTCTTTGCGACGCCAGCGCCTCCCACGAGGAGCACGCCACGCCCTGCTTGCCGATGAAGCTCCTGCAGGTGAGCATTTCGCACAGAGACGGCGGTCGGGACGAGGAGCGACGGGAGGGCCTGGTCCAGCTGGATGCCAGCCGGGACCTCCCAGCGTGGCACGCGCGACGACCAGGGCACCCAGTCCCCCGAGACCTCGTCGACTCCAAAATCAAAGACGCAGCCCGTGGGCATTTGCCGCGAGTGCTTACGGAGCTCCTGGTCCAACTTGACCTGCTCGGCCGCAGGGAGGGCACCTGCGATGCCCCAGACCGAGCAGAAAAGGAAGATGCGAACGAAGGTCTCGGCCCCGATGTCTACCTCCGCGAATGCGGCGAGCATGGAGTCGAGCAGGCAGAGGGTGGATGCCAGCAGCGCTAACGGCGACGGCCCAGCGCCACACTCGCAAGCCATCTCCAGCAGTGGCGAGAGGATGGACTCGACGAGGGGCCGGAGCACCGACTGTTGGACGGCCTCACGCGTCGACAGCCAGGTCTCCACCAGCGGCATCCAGCCGAGGTCGGCCAGGGAGAGGTGGACGACGCCTGAGTGAGCCACCGTTGCGGGAGAAGCGTTTCGGAGGTCTTCGGCCTCAAAGTGGAGCGTGACGTTTGGCCGAAGCATTGGGAGGCGGTCGCTGTTGGCAAGGGTGAGAACCGGATTGCTGTCCAGGACCGTGTTCAGATTCTCCGTCCACGCATCGTCGATTGGTCCATCGAGCACCACCCACGTGCAGTGGCATCTGTCCTTGTTGGCCTTGCGCCAGAGCGACGCGAAGACGCCCTCGGTCCACTCACCAGTGGTGGTGTCAAAGGATCCGAACATCTGGGCTACCGAGACGGCCTTTGGGTTCATCCGTAGCTCCTGGTGTTGCTGGCCCAGCGCTGGATGTGTGGCGGATGCCGCATGAGACTGAAGCGCAGTGTGCAGCGCCCGCACAAGGGAAGACTTGCCCGTGCCGGAGAGGCCAACTGTCACGATGAAGTGCCTCGCGAGGGATACATCGTAGAGCTGCATCACCCTCTCCACCCACGCAACCTGAGCCTGCAGCCCTATCCCTGGCAGAGCGGAGATCAGCTCCTGCTGCACGGTATGTCGAAGCGCCGCCTGAGATACACTACGTGCAACCTCTGGGGCGGGCGGCTTGCCAGCGGCGCTATCCGACTCATGGGTCCCAACGGAGCCAAAGACCTCCCCAACCAGCTCGAGAAAGATGGGCTCGTCCTCTTCCACGAGCGCGGGCAGGAACACGCTGCGTATCGATTGCGCAATGAGATCCGCCTCGGGGTCGCTCGGACGGGTCCGTTTCGAGTAGCCGGCAGCACCGGCCACGGCGTGGAGGTTAGGCAGGCCAAAGTCGTAGTGGGCCTGCGGCGATAGCTGCTGCTCACACAGCGAGAGGAGAACGTTCGCCCTCGCAGAGAGCCCCTCGCTGTCCTCGTAGCCCGCGGCGACCAACAAGGCGCACAGGATGAAGCGCCGGTCGGGAGCGGGCATCGAGACGCCTCGAAAGAGCGCCCTAAGATTGTCGGGCATCTCCTGCCGTTCCACAGATGGAGCAGACGTCGCAAAGACGCCTAGGCGCCTGTTGACGTGCACTAGCTCCCCATCGACAAAGGAAGCCGTTGGCCGCCCATCGCGTACCGCCGCTAGCACGCAACCGACCTGCTGAGCGAGAACCGAAAGCACGGCCGGGCTCGAGCGGCTCAAGTGGTCAAAGCAGCCCCAGCATCCCACCTGCGCCACGCCTTTGAGAACCTGGCCCATCGTTTGGTGACCCGTTTGATCAGTGCAGTTTGCGACCAGTACGTGCTGGCCGAGTAGTGCGCCCAAACACCGAATCGTCTCCGTCTTCCCGGTGCCGTTCGGACCCACAAGGGCGCCACCCGAGAAGGAAGCCAGCGTCTGCGAGAGCGCGATGAAGCAGCGGCTGGTCAGTGGGGTGATGACGTGGCGCGCAGTAGCGGCGAGATACTCGTTGCAGTAGTCAAAGGCGGTCCTGGCAACCGCCACCTTGGCCACATTCCGCTCCTCTTCCCAGTAGCATCGCATCTGCTGTGACCACGCAAAGTCTGTGATGCCAACCCCCTTTACTGCGTATACGTACGCAAAGCTGTCGCGCTGGTGCAAGCCCATGAGGACCAATCCCTCAAGCTTCCTCCTCGTGTGGGCGCTGAGTGGATCGCCGCTCGCTTCGCCAACGCATCGGACGAGCTGCTCCAGACGTCGACCGATCTTCTTTCGGCACGCGCTCATTGCTCGGTGCTCTGTGCAAGCTCGTAGGATCGACTCCTCCACCTCGAGGGTCCACAGCAGCTGGAGACCGAAGAGCGACGCCTGCGCGATGTGCGCGTGCATGAAATCCCGGAGGGCTGCCACGTCGACGCGCGCGTCGCCGCGCCCATCGTCGTGCAGCATGGCGGTCGCGTTGAGTACAGCCTTGTGCACAAGCTGCCCCACCGTGCTCTGCATGGCTTGCGTGAGGCCCATAAGCCACTCCTCGGCCTGCCGATCCGTGCTCACTGGCTGGCACAGCGGGACAGTATGCCCGTCACCGGACGCGATGCCCACCATTCTGTGCGCCGCGTCAAACTCGACCCTGTCGACTGTGCTGAAGAGTGGGGCGAGGTGTGGCCGGAGGGTGTGTGGGCGGGCCTCTTGGGACACGAGCCGCAGCAGCTGGGCATCGGACACAAAGTAGAGCCGCGGGCACACAGCACGCTTCAGAGCGAGATGGCTCGAGATCGTCCGCTGGCACACGCTAAGCTGGTTGAGCAGGTGGGACAGCGTGCTCCGAAGCGAGTCGTTGCCTGCACAGTGTTGTACGATCTGCCGGGCCTCCAAGGCCTTGGTCATCAGCTCTTCCCAGATCTTGCTCAGCTCGCGGAAGTGCTTGGCCGCCAGAGGGAGCTGTATGGCGATGTCGCTCGAGCTGTAGACCGCCTCAACGTACTTCCACATCGCCTGCACCTCGACCCACAGCTCGAGCGTCTCGGCGACAGCGGAGAGCTTCAGGGACCAAGCGTCCACCTCCTCAACGAACGGCCCGATGTGTCGCGAGCTCATCGCGCTGCTGAGGCGCACCCGCGCCTCCTCGAGGTCCCGCATCATATCTGCCATCACCGCGTCGCGGAGCAAGATTGGCCCCCGCGCCTTGAAGTGGTCGAAGGTGAAGCGTCGGTTGGACCATTCCTCCGACACGTCAAGCAGCACCTGCTCGAGCGGCTGCTCCTTCGTCGCGGTCTCAACAATATCCTCTATGCCATCGGAGAACTCCACCAAGCTCTCCTGGAGCAGATCGGACAGGCGGAAGCGGTCCGACATCACGTTGAGAGTGCGCCCAGTCACGTTCACCAGCAAGCTCCAATGCCTGGGGCGCATGCACGGGTGCGCGAGGCGCACCACGAGCGGGAGGGCGTCTGCAAACTCGTCAACAGAGCGTTTGAGCTCCAGAAAGGCGAGGTATCTGTGCACCTGCTTGGGTAGCGCCTTGTAGGACCGCTGGAGCTCGCCCGCTGTGGAGGCCATCTCGTCCACTCTGGGCGCGACGTCCTCCCAACGCAAGTTGCCGTAGGCGCCAAGCTCCGTAGCGACTCGCGCATGCAAGCTGTAGAGCCCTCCAAGCACACCAAGCTCCTTCCTGGCTTGAGTGAGCTCGGGAAGATCGGTCACAGGCAAGCCGAGCAGCTCCTCGTTCGACCTGTACTCTTCCCACGCCTTGCACTTCAAAGCGCACTCCCTCTGGAAACGGAGGAGTCGATCTTGGCCGTCTGCTGGCGCCAAAGTCTCGTCGGCCGGGCCGTTCACCGCAAACTCGTCGCAGAACTTGCTCGCCTCGCCGATGAAGTGCTTAACGTTGAGGATCACGTCTGTCCTCAACGCGGCGCTCCGCGCGCTCACCGCCTCAGAGAGCTTGTCTGCCCGGTGGAGCAGCTGCCTCCAGCGCGGGGCAAACGCAGAGACCGCGGAGGCCTCGTCCTTTGGAACGTGCGCGCCGTGCTTGACCAGCAGTGCGTACATCTCCTCGATCGGCAAGAACTCCTTCGCAACGACTCCATCCTTCTGGCGGACCACGCGCAGGTGGTTGGTCGCACTGCGGATCGAGTCGAGGTCGGACACCTCGATGCGCAACGACGATCCCAGATCATCCATCGCTGCCACATTGGCATGGAGTGCCTTCTGGGCGCGAGCATGCAAGATCTGCGCATAAGATGCCTTTCGTGCAGCCGCCTCGGCACATAGCGAGTGCTTGAAGGTCGCTGCACTGAGCGAGAGAGCCCCGATGTTTTGCACAGGAGGGATGTTGTGGATGCTAGCCTCCAGGATCGAGTATTTTCGCAGCGCCGCATCCAGCTCCTCGAGCGTCAAATCGTCACAGGGCAGTGGTGCCCCGACCGCGTCGAGGCGTGTAAATGTTGCGTCGTCGCCACCCCAGAGCCACTCGTATGGGGCGGCGAGGCTGGTAAGGTGAGCTTCAACCTGCTGCTTTGCGCGCTCAATGCTGCCGGCTAGCAGCAGCACCATCTTCACGACGCCCATATCCTTGAGGACGGATCTGTTGGCGACGCTGCCGCAGTCCCACTCACTGAGTGGGAGCCGGGACGCCGCAATCACGGCACGGCAGCACTGGTCGAGCGCAGCTTGGTACTGCTCGAGGCTCGGAGTCATCGAGACCCCCGGGATCGTCAGCTCCACGTCCACGAGAAAAAGCGGCGGCTGCAGGAAGAAGATGCCGGTGGCGAAGCGGCCCACACGCTTTGTGACAGCTGCCAGACTGGCCATCGTGCAGGAGCGGACGGCATGCAGCATCGAGCGACCAAAGTGTGATCTGAGCCGATTCTTCTCCTCGCGCAAGGGGGTTGTTCCGCACGCCTCGAGCTGAGAAGCCTCTATCAGCTCGAGCAACCTGCTGGTCGCCTCGGCCGCCTCCTGGGACTTAGCCGCCACGGCTGCCATCTGAGCACTCGCAAATTGCTCTTGCGTCAGAACAAACTGCTCGAGGTGGAAGATCTGTCCTGCCGGCAGATTCACGAGCATCGTACCTGCGACTGCCCGGACGTTGCTCTCGATGCACTCGAGAAGGTCACGCACCGCGCTGACCAAATCCTCTAGTCGGAGGAGCCCCTCGTGTACCCTGTGGAGGAAGCCGTCGATGTTGATCGACGACCAAGTCAGCGTCACCATCCCTGGTCGTATCCTGCGCATCAGCTCGTCAAGCTGCGGGCTGAGGAGCCGGCTGGCGGTGGCAGGCACCGCCTGCACCACCGCGTCGTACTTTCGCAGCGCGTGGGTGAGCGTATTGTGGTACATCTTCAGCCGCGCCTCTTGCTGTAGGACCGCGCGTGCCGACTTGGGCACCTCGAGCCCATGGCGCATTAGGCACTTTGCCTCTCGGATCAGGCAAAGGAGCTCGCGATCAAAGTTCACGTAAAGTCGGTTGTCCGATGGGTGTCGAACGATGAGCGTGGCCGCAAGGCCCGCCTTGGACGCCTCGATCGACTTGATCCACGCGACGTGCCAGAGCGTCTCAAAGCCGACGATCGCACTAGCGACGCGGTTGTATAGCTTGACGATCTTGCGCGCTTCCCTCGTCCGCATCAGGCCTGGGCTGGCTTGGAACTGCATCATCGGCTCCTCGATGCGGCGCATCAGCTGACGCGCCCACAGAATGGCGCCAGTGGTGGGTGGCAAGTTCCTCGCCACGGGAGGCGACTCCTTCCCCTTCTCGTACAGCATCTGCACCGCCTCTAGCTCGACAGCATAGCTCCCGAAGATTAGCACGAGCTCGTCGCGGAAGGCGTCGCGTTGCAGTACGCCCTGTAGTTGCAGCAGCAGCCGCTGTGCCTGCTCCGAAGAGGCGGTGCCGTCGAAAGCGAGGTGGATGGAGTCGCGCAGCATCACCTCGAGGTCCATGATCCGCGCGGAGAACTCGTCGTAGTCTGTGTCGAACTGCGTCACCTCTAAGTCGAGCAGGGCGTACGGCGCCGAGCGCAGCTGAGCAGTGATGCCGCTAAACACCCGCGAGGCGGCCACCATCCACTCGACCTCCTCATGCTCTGCCAAGGGAGAGAAGTGTGCAACCGCGGTGATAACCTCGACGAGCTTCTCAAGGCGCCTGCTGAAACGGTCCGCTATCTCGAAGATCGTGCTCTCTGAAAAGTCAAAGGGCTTTGTGGCCGCCCCACTCGCTGCGCGCGCTCGATCAAACTGATCGTCGCGCGCTCGATAGTAGTGCTCTCGGAAAGCGTCGGTTAGGGAGAGGCTGGCCCGCATACGCTCAACTAGCTGCAGCGCCGGCTGATCCCACAAGCTCGCCGATACATCGCCCCCGGCAATGTACTCCATGCACCTTGAGGTCATCCCGTGCACAACCTTCCGGAGCAGCCGCGTCATGCTCCTCGCCGAGCTGTAGCTGCGCGCTGCATTGTGCAGCGCCTTGATGCTGCTCATCAGGTCCGGCAGGACCTCTGCCGCCGTGGACGGGCTCCCACCGAAGAGCGGCTGGAGCGGCTTCTCCAAGGCCGACAGGTGCCTAACGCTGTCCCTCGCCTCGCTGGACGCCTCTGAGAGGGCGCTCTCTGCTTGCCTCCAGCGCCTCAGAGCCCGCGACTTTGCGCTCCCCAGCACGCCGATCACGACTCTGCACTCGCGGCTGCGAATATCTTCGGCGATGGAGCCCATTCGCGTCGCGAGCTTACGCCAGTGATCGAGCTCAGACTCGGGCCCACCCTCCTCTCCGGGCTCCTGGGGAGGGGGGGGGGGGCGGCGCGATCAGACTACGCGCCTTGTCAGGCCAATCAGCGTGCCAATGAGGGTGCAGCTACCAGATCTGCGACGAGCAGCTCGATAGAGCCACACCACTCCTCCACAGCCTCCTCAAAGGAGGCGACGATGTCTGGGTCCTCGGCGGCATCGTGGAGAGACGACGACTTGCTCTCCACCAATGACGCCTAAAGTAGCGGATGGAACACGGTTCCAAAAGTAGGGAGAGCAAGTGCGATGGCTGCGGCGGGGTAGGGCCTGCTGCGGCTTGCGCAGGATGGGGGCCGAGTGCCGCGTCTGTACCGCCTCCTTCATTGTCTCGCAGGCCTGGGAGAGGGTCTTGAATAGGTCTCCCGTTGACTCACTCAGCCGCACTGCCTCGTCCCAGCCCTTCGAGGCATGCGTGATGAGCGGAAGGTAGAGCTCCGAGATTGCCACCTGCGGCACACTGACAAGGTTACACTGCGCACTGCCGACTCGGCCGCGGTGCAGCTAACCTGAAGGTACCCCAGAGGGTCAGCACCCTCCCAGATGGCTCCAAACGACAAGTCAGTCTCGGCAGTCGTCACAGCCCTCGAACCTTCGACGACGCGGAGGAAGTAGACACCGCGGCCGACCTTCTGGCTCGGAGGCTGCGTCGTCATGACGAGCTCTGCTGCCGACGGCGGCGTGGCCACCAGAGATGTGCTGCCGCTCTGCGGCTGCGCCACCGCACTGGCACGAAAGAAGAATAGGCGCGTCAGAATGCTGTCGGCGGCAAAGAAATCTGAGAGCGTGCGAAGCTGCTCATCCCCGGCGACGAACTCTTCGATGGTCAGCAGCGGCAAGTCCAGCTGCAGCTGCACCACCTGCGCGACATAGCGGTGCCGAGCGTCCATGTGTTCGAGCGCCTCATGAACGTTTCGGCGGACGTTATACCAGACACCAGACATGGTGGCCTCGCTCGACTCGCAGTCGATCGACGCAGATGAGGCATACCGGCTGATGTTTGACAGCGGACCGCAGGCAGCTACTCCCGCTGCGAATGGCGATGCGACCGCAGTCGTTGGCGAATGGGTCGGGAATTCGCCCTTACACAGCGGGAGTTTTGTCGGCATGCGTGCTGCCGTGGGTCAACTGCGGTCGAGGCCAAAGACAGGTCGCTCTAGTTCGCCGGGAAGAACGGAGGCGACGAATGAGACGACGGGGGAGCGGACTGAGGCACGTCGAGAGGCCTTGGCGCTCCACGACCGCGAGCGTGCCGAGCGAGCTGCGGCGAGGCTGCGAGAGGAGACACGGCTGAGGAGAGAGGAGGAGGCGCGGATCGACCAGAAGCGAGCTGCGTACGAGGAACGGCGGAGCGCACTGCGCGCGGAGCGCGCCACTCGAGCGCGCGCACTCGCCGCCAAGCGCGAGGCCGAGGAGGAGATCATTCGGCAGCGCTTGGCGGCGACGGTGCGCAAAAAGCAGGCTGAGGCGGCGGCGGCAGCGGCGGCAGCGGAGGAGGAGCGGCGGCGCGCGAGGGAAGTTGAGCGTGAGGCTAAGCAGAGGGACGCCGAGCGCGCCGAGGCTGAGCGCGCGTCACGGCGGGCGCACGCTCAGGCCGAGGAGGAAGAGGCGAAGAAGGACGCTACGCTGGCTCAGTTGGAGGCGGCACGGAAGCTCGAGGCAGCCCAGACGGAGCTCAAGGAGAAGGCGCGCCGGCAAGCAGAGGAGTCGCGGCAGCGTGCAGAGGCAGCGGCCGAGGCGCGGCGGGCGCTCGAGCAGGAGAAGAGGCGCCACGCCGAGGCAGAGCAGCGTCAGGCCGAGCAGCGGGCAAGCCAGGCGAGCGACACTTCTGCCGAGAGACGCTCCGAGACGTTCTTAACACCCACAACCCGACAGGGCCACTACAGACGCACCCCATTTCTACCTAACCGAGCTGCAACTGCTCTGTCCCCCAGACTCATTGGCTGCCACCTCACGCCGTGTGTGTGTTGGCAGGCGCGAGCCGAGCGCGAGGCGCTTGAGGCTCAGCTTGCGGCGGCAAAGACGCGTGCGGAGGAGGAGCGGGCCGAGGCGGAGGAGGCGCTGCACTCAGCGGCGCTGGCCCGGCGCGAAGAGGTACGGCAGCGGCGGGAGCTGGCGCTTCTCAAGGCGGCAGTGCGCAAGCCAAGTGACGAGGCGGTCCTGAGGCGTGCAGGGTCGACCAATGCAGGGTCGACCAATGCAGGGTCGACCAACACCGTGGAGAGGACCGACGCTGTGGCGGCAAACGCGCCATCAGGCAACGCGCCGGATGCGCGTGCGCACGATGCACGCGTGGCAGCTGCTACGGCCGATCGCCAAAAGCAGGTGGATGCAGCGCGGCGAAAGGCACACGCAGAGCTGGCTGCGGAGCGGCGGCGCGCAGCAGATGAAGAGGCGGAGAGGCGGCGAGCAGTGGAGGAAGAGGCAAGAGAGCGGGCGCTGATCCACGCCGATGGGCGGCGCAAAGAGGCAGCCTCGCAGAAGATCGCCCAGATTGTGCGCACGCGCGAGAGAGCCAAGGCCATCCAGTCTGCGCATGCGGCCCAGCTTGAGGCCCAGGCCGAGCAACGGCTAGCGCAGCTGCGGCGCACCCAGTCTTTCCCCCGCCAAGGTCAGGTCACCAACGCGCCGACGGCTGCAGGGCACGTGCAGCCAGACTCACCGGTGCCGCCCGGACGCCGCACAGTACGGCATGCTTGGACCAGCGTGCCAAAGGGCGGCGAGCCTGAGGGCGCTTCCTCCCAGCCGGAAGCCGCGATCGGGCCTCCTGTGGCGGGAGGCCCCAAGCGGTCCTACCCATTCGGCCATACGGACAGCAGTCGCGCGAGGAGAGGGACACGCGGCGCCGCTGTGAGAGCTGCCGCGCCAGCAGCCTCATCGCCACCGTCAGCCAGCACCCGCCAGCCTTGCACCCGCGGTGCAGGCTTCGGCGATGTTGCGCCACAAGACTCGCAAGACACTGGGGATGCGACGGGGCGGAGCATAGCAGCAGCGGAGAGCAGTCGAACTGTGGACGTCACTGGGGCGGTAGAGGCGTCCGAGACTACTGCTGATGCGGTGGCGGCGTCGGCGATGGCGATCGTCGGCAAGGAGACGGAGGCGCAGGTGGAGGCCACGGCGGAAGCGGACACCGAGGCGGAAGTGGTGGGAGGGGGAAAGGCAGAGGCGGAGGAGGTGGCGGACTCGCAAGCGGAGGCGGAGGCGGTGGATGGGATAGAGAAGGCGGCGGAGGCGAGGGCGGAAGCCTTCATTGCTGAGGTGCAGGCTGAGCCTGTCCTTGCGTCTTTCAACCGACGCAACACCTCGCCACAACTGCAACGGCACGCTAAGACGGAGGTGGTAGTGGAAGCTGCCATGCGAGACGAGCCGAGCAGCCCCAAAGCAGCTGCAAGCCCTGAGGCGTTGCAGCGGCGCGCCAAGGAGCAGGCAGGTGTCTATCTGGCGGCGAAGCAACGCCTGGCCGACGAGGCTAGGGAGCGTGCGGCAAATCGCACCGCTGAGCGGCTTGCCCGGGAGCAGCAGGAGCGCGCCGAGCGAAAGGCGGCGGAGCAGAGGGTGGCCGAGCAGAAGCGGCAACGGGCGGCGGCGGCGGCCGCTGCAGTTTCCGAGCGGAAGACGCGCGAGCTGAAGGCGAGACAGAAGGCGCTCGCGGCGCAGGAGGAGGAGGATGCGGACCGTGCCGCACAGCTGGCGGAGGGGGAAGCTGTCCGGCAACGAGCGGCGGAGGCGGTGGCTGCAGCGCGCGACGAGACGGACGATGCGGCACGCGTGTCCGCGCCCGTGCACCAGATGAGTGCAGATGAGCGCCTAGAGGAGGAGCTGGCGGCCGCACAGAGAGCCCACACCGAGCGGCGGCGGAGAGCGGAGGCGGCGCGTGCCGAGGAGGCGAGGAGGGAGGAGGGTGCACAGAAGAAGCTGGCAGAGTCTGCCCGGCTGGCGGAGGAGGCGCGGCGGGCGGCCGAAGAGAGGGCGTCTGCTCAGCAGCGCGAGGAGAAGGAGCGGGAAGAGGCCAAGAAGCGGCGTCAGGCGCAGACTCGGGACGATCTCAAGCAGCGCGAGCTGCGCCGGCGCGAACAGGAGAGGGAGCTCTCGCAGCAGCGGGCCGAGCAAAGCAAGAGGCCCCCAGCATCGCCTTCGAAACGAGCTGCGTCGTCCCCACTCAAGCCGACGACGCCGGCAAAGCAGGGCCGCCCGCAGGCGCCGAGCTCCGCATCACCGGCCGCGAGCCGCGAAGAGGCGCCAGCGAGCACAGGTGACGAGGGAGAGGCTGCGGCGAGCGGGCCGCCACGGCGCTTCGCGGCGGCCAACCCTCAGCTGGCTCGGGCCCTGGACCCCAAGTCTGGGCTCGCAGATAATTACTCGCTGCTGGGCGTCCTTGGCAAGGGGTCCTACGGCGAGGTCAAGCTGGCCATCCATAAGCTCACCAAGCGGCGCGTCGCCGTCAAGACCATCGCACGCGCCAAGCTGACGGATGCGAAGCTGCGCCGGCGTGCAGAGGCGGAGGTCGAAATCCATTCGCGGCTGCGCCACCGGCACATCGCGCGCCTCTTTGAGGTGATCTACTCGACGCGTGACATCTGCCTCTGTATGCAGTTCGCGCCCGGAGGCACGTTGCGAGAGCTCCTCGACGCGTCTGGCCCTCTGAGCGAGGAGCGCGCCCGCCGCTATAGCCGGCAGCTGCTGGGTGCGCTTTGCTATTGCCACGGCGCGCAGCTGGTTGTGCACCGCGATCTGAAGCTCGACAACTTGCTGCTCGACGCAGACGACAACCTCCTGCTGGCCGACTTTGGCTTCGCCGCCTCGATCGCCTCGACGCGGCGGCTCAAGCTGCTCTGCGGCTCGCCCCACTACTCGGCGCCGGAGATCTTTGCGCAGCGAGAGTACGTCGGCACGCAGGCCGACCTGTGGAGTACGGGCGTGCTGATCTACACCTTCCTCGCCGGCCATTTCCCCTTTCAGGCCGACTCGATGGACGCGCTCGGGCGCAAGGTCCTGCGTGGCAAGTGGGACAAGCCGCTCCCCGCGAGCGACGCCGCTCGCGATCTCGTGCGCCGGATGCTCGCCGTCCCCGCCGTTGAGCGCGCGACGCTCGAGGAGGTGTGCTCGCACGCGTGGGTGCTCGACGGCGCACGCTCCGCCGCCGAGGTGATTCCAAGCGAGGGCGAGGAGGAACGCGCGTGCGACGAGGCGGCGGTAGCCGAGCTCGATGCGATCGGCTGCAACGCGGCGCTGGTGCGGCACCACGTCGAGCACGGTACGCGCAACCACGTCACGGCGGCGCACGAGGTGATCTGTTTCGCGCCGCCGTTGGAAAGTTGACGTATGACGAGAGCCAGCGACGGCGAACATACACCGAGAGATGAGAGAGTCGAGCATTCGGGTATTACGGCGTAGAGCTGCGCCTGCGGCGCGCGCGTCGTCACGGTCAGAGTCGTGACACGTGACTCGTGTCCGTCCCACATAAGTGAGATGTATGAACAGCAGCACCTCAGCAGCAGGCTCTGAGCAGCGACCGAGCGAGCGCACAGGGCGCCAGCAGCTCGGCCACGGGCCAGGGGCGAGGGGGGCGCGCCCACAGGCCACACAGCGCACACCACAGACCACAGGTGCACAGGCCACAGCTCGGCGACGGGGCGGTCTGTCTCTGAGGCTTAATAATTTTGAAGAAGGAGGAGCGGGGTCGCTATAGCCGAGAAGACTTCTTCCGCACGTGTTATTGTACTTCCACGCCCCGTCTCGCACACTATCGCTCTCTCACTTACAAAAAGTCAGACATGGTCGCGCCGCCGAGCTCCTTCTGGTCGATGAGCGGCGCGTCGCCCATCCCGCCACCCTCCTCGTCTGCCTCGTCCAGGTCGAACTCCTCGTCGAGCAGCCCACTCTCCGCGCGCGCGCCCTCCTCCCCCTCCTGCTCCGGCTCAGAGAGCAGCCCCTTGCGCGCAAGCCAGTCGAGGATGCGCTCGGGCGGCTTGAGCGGCAGGTGCAGCGTCTGGCGGGCGGGGCGGCGGTCAGTCAGCCCAGGAAATGGGCGGCGGGGCGGCGGCGAGTCAGCCCAGGTGCGCGGCGGTGGTCGCGCGGACACGTCTGCGAGCGCGCCTCGTCGAGATGCAGCCTCATCACATTCTCGTTCGGCCGGTCCTTCCACATCTCGACCACTTCGTCAAAGTCGTAATTCTCGCGCTTCAGGCCCGGCTTGAATGTGCCGGGGAAGTCCGGATCCCACTCGTAGTCCGAGAAGACCTTTTGAGAGTCGTCGGAGGCGTAAAACCACGTCAGGTCGCGCTCGTCCTCCGCTGCAGTTTTCCGCTCAGCGCCGCGGTCCCTGGGCGCCCCCGCGGCGCCCTGCATGCGCGGTGTCGGCGAGCGCCCGATCGCCGTGCACGACGGCTGCGGCCGGTGCAGCAGCGCGGCGCACGACGCCGCGCACGCGGCCAAGCTGAACGACATCTCTCGGTTAAAAAAATGGCGGCGACGCTGCCAAGCAAAGCCTTCCAGCGGCGGTCGGCTCGGCCACTGCGGGTGCGACGCACGATAGAGCATGCTGGGCGCTGCGTCATGTACTTACCGCTCCACACCAAGGCGCGGGGCGGCGGTGCTCGCCGGCGCTCGCGGCGCTTCGGTGCTCGGGCGCGCTCGCCATTGTGGTCGTTCAGGGCGGGTCGCACAGCACACGCACACGCACACACACACACA
>Ga0115008_10002022_pt1 | contig 16788 bp, 30 predicted proteins | sample FraStrMetagenome_FD_87164 | JGI IMG/M metagenome (GOLD analysis project Ga0115008, IMG submission 87164) | Marine eukaryotic phytoplankton communities from Arctic Ocean - Fram Strait ARC3M Metagenome | ecosystem: Environmental > Aquatic > Marine > Oceanic | place: Fram Strait | collected...
AGGCATATATAAAGCGCACGATTTATTATCGACCTTTTGAACCACAGTTGCACCTTTTTTATATAAGGCTTTGTGTGCGGTGAATAATATAAAGGGAGTACCTTTATCAGCTATTTCAATAGGGTACCTTAACGGCCGCATGGCCAGTTGCTTATTGTTACGATTACGTGGCGGCATTATAAATAGCTCCATACAGTTTAGAAATACTACAGGACTATTTATATGCCCAGAATGACCTACAAAGGGAAATATCGCCCTAAAAACCGACAAAAATACAAGGGAGATCCTGATAAAGTTATTTATAGATCCTTATGGGAAAGAAATACGTTCAGATGGATCGATGCAAACCCTGATATTGTTGAATGGAACTCAGAAGAAGTAGTAATACCTTATAGATGCGATACAGATAAACGTATGCACAGATACTTTGTCGATGTATATTACAAGGATAAGAACGGTGCAACATATCTTGTAGAGATCAAACCTAGAAAAGAAACTATGCCTCCTAAAGTTACACGTAGATCGCGTAGAGCTATTACAGAAGCATTGACATATATTAAGAATCAATCTAAATGGAAGGCAGCAGAAGAATTTTGTGATAATCGTGGATGGCATTTTGTTATATGGCATGAAGATGTTCTTAAATCTATGGGCATAAAGATCCTGAAATAAGGTATAAATAGTAGTATGGAAAATTCATTGTTTCACAAATTAGAGATCGAAGCATACCGTAAAGGTCTGCGTGCTAGATCTGTCGAAGCTCGTCGCTGGTTCCGGGGTAAAACCAAGGAATTAGGTGGGACGAATCGACGGGCTCTATTAAGAGATCCCGCGCTCAAAAGTCAGAAGAGGCCTGAGCCTGGTGACATGTACATGTATTTTTACGATCCTAAACATCGTAAAACACTTCCATACTATGACGCTTTCCCTCTTACCCTTATGGTTGAGCCTACTAGAGATGGTTTCTATGGCTTAAATTTACATTATCTCTCACCAATGTTACGAGCAAAATTCCTTGACAAACTTATGGATACTGCAAATAATAAAAGGTTTGATGATAATACTAAACTTGGAATTAGCTATCAATTATTAAAATCAGTTGCTAAGTATCGTGAATTTCAACCATGTTTTAAACGTTACTTAACAAAAGGTATTGAAGGCAATGTTGTTAAAGTTGAACCGCCTGAGTGGGATATTGCTATATTCCTTCCAACCGAACAGTTCCGTGGCAAGAACAAGACCCATGTTTGGGGCGCATCGAAGAGGATGATATAAATGGCATTACCAGCAGGTATAGACACATTAAAGGCCACTATAGGCCGTAGAGGTGGATTGGCAAAAGGCAATAGATTTGCTTTGTACGTTACCCATCCAGGTAAGAAGCCATCACTACTTAATACAGACGTTGAAGGTATCCTTGGCAATGCAGCCCGCTCAGTAATTAGTGGTGGCAGTTTATCTCTAGGAAGCTTTATTGAAGATCCACGAGATATGTATTTGCTATGTGAATCAGTAACTATTCCAGGCAGACAGATTACAACTCAAGAACATTTTGTAGATATAAAAGCTGTAAAGAAACCGAATGGATACCTTAATGAAGATGTTAGTTTAGTTTTTCATCTTACAAATGATATGTACATTTGGAACTTTTTTAATACCTGGCAACAATTAATAATTAATCCATCTGGAAATAGAGCAGTATCGTTTTTAAATGATATAGGATCAGAAGTTCTTATTCAGGTTATGGGAAATACCGACTACATTCCAGTAAAAACAATTAAATTAAAAAATGCGTTTCCAACAACGCTATCTGCAATAGAACTTTCTAACACAGCAGAGAATCAAACACTTCGTTGCAGCATTCAGCTGTCTTATGAAGATTGGGAAGAAGTTGGAACACTAGACGGCTTTTCAAACCTGGCAGGCCGTGCAACAGATCTTATAAGTAACTCTGTTAATCTTGTAAGAAATATTGGCAAGAGTTTTTAAATTATTTTAGGAGTGATGTGAAATGGCTTTACCTAAGCTAAATACACCAAAATATAATCTCAATATCCCATCAACAGGTAAAGAGATTACTTATAGACCGTACTTAGTACGTGAAGAAAAAATTCTTATGATTGCGATGGAATCAGAAGATATAAAACAAATTGAAATTGCTTTACTTGATATTATTAGTGCATGCACTGACGAGTCTTGTAACACAGATAAAATGACACGATTTGATACCGAATATATCTTTTCGAAACTTAGATCTAAATCTGTAGGTGAAACTTCAGAAGTAGGTATTAAGTGTGAAAAATGTTCGCATGAAAATAAAGTTGTAGTAGAAATTGATGCAGTACAAGTTACAGAAAAACCAGATACGAAAATTGATTTAGCTGAAGGTACTGGAATTGTTATGAAATTTCCTTCTATGAAGGATTATAAAGAACTACAATCAATTGAAACAGATAGCGACGTTGATGCTATTTTTAATGTTATTATATCAAGCATTGAAAGCATATACCAAGGGGAAGATCTATTTCAAGCAAATGAACACACTAAGCAGGAACTTCACGATTTTGTTGATAGTTTAAATACTGTACAATTTAAGAAGATCCAACAGTTCATTAGTGATATGCCTCAAGCGTATATTAACGTGAAGTTTGATTGTGAGGAATGTAATCATTCGCATGATCATGATTTGAAAGGTATGGCAAATTTTTTCGGATAGCCCTTTCTCATAACAACCTGGTCAATTATTATAAGACAAATTTTAATATGATTCAACATCATAAGTATAGCTTAAACGAATTAGATATGATGTTACCTTGGGAAAGGGAGATTTACGTTGCCATGCTAGTTGATCATTTAAAAGAAGTAGAAGAACGAAGTAGAAAAAGGTAAACAAATGGCCGATATAACTTTAGCAGATGTGGTAAAAAGACTACGAGCAGAAGGAGACTTAAGTCGTAATTCTGGCACGCATTCTATTAAAAGCCTTAAGCAGATTCTGCTTGATGAACAAAAGGCAACTTTAGATGATAAAGAAGATCGGCGCGAAGATAGGCGCAATGCAGAAAAACAACTAGAAATATTAAGTGGCCTGAAGGGCGGAGGCGGATCAGGCGGCACAGATCCTGTGGTGAGCAAATCCAAAGGCGGCAAAGGCGGATTACTAGCTGGATTGGCTGGCGGAATGCTAGCAGGCATCGGTGTTGGCGGTGGAGCTCTTGCGGCTGGTATTGGTATTATGGCCGCCGGCGGTGGATACTTACTAAATGAAATAGGTGAGATGGATGCCGAAGCAATAAAGAAAAAAGTCGTAACATTAATATCGATCGGTGATAGTTTTAAAGACGAAGGCGATTGGGCTTTTGCGAAAAAAGGTGGAGCCTTTGCAATTGCAATGACTGGAATTGGTGCAGGTCTAATAGCATTCTCTTTAGGTGCTGGATTTGCTTCAGCAATTGAATATTTTACTGAAGGCTCAACATACGCACAATCTATTAAAGACAACGTTAAAATTCTAATGAGTATCAGTAAAGAAGTCGCTGGAGAAGGATCATTAGCTGATTTGGCCTTTATAGCCAAAGGTGGATCGTTCTTACTAGCAATGACCGGTATAGGATTAGGCCTCGGTGTATTTGGTGCAGGAACAGCCGCTGCAACTGCTGCAGATTTCATCTCAACTGAGGGATGGTCTCAACGGATTAAAGATTCTGTTGTAACTTTAATGTCTATTGAAGAAGAAGTTTCAGGTGAAAAGGGATCTAGTTTTATAGGGAAAAGCGCAAGGTTCTTATTAGCGATGACAGGCATAAGCGCTGGTTTAGTTGCATTTGGATTTGGTTCAGCAGTCGTCACAACATCAGAATCCCTTGCTAAGTTTACTGGACAAGAAGACTGGGCCCAAAAGGTTAAAGATAACATAACTACCCTTATGGGTATTGAAGATTCATTAGGAGGAAAAGCTGCAGCCTTTGGCGAGGCTGGAACATTCCTTGGTATAATGACTGGTATAGGTGCAGGACTTGCTGCATTTGGATTTGGCTCAACTGTAGTTGGAGTATCAGAGTCTCTTGCTAAGTTCACTGGCCAAGAAGATTGGGCCGGCACGGTAAAAAGTAATGTTAAGAAGCTTTTAAGTATTACCGACCTAGGCTTAGATGGCGATGGTGAAAACAGCAAAGCTGGGTTATTCGCAAAAGGCCTTGCCAAAATAGCCTTAGGTTTAACGGCCTTTGGTGTCGGTAGTTTTATTGGTACATTATCTAATGCAGCTTCATCAATTTTATCGCTATTTGGTGGTGTAGACAAACCATTTGACCAAATCATGCAAGTATCTAAAGAGGCCGATCAGCTAACAAAAGGCGCCAATGCATTAGTAAAAATATCTGAAGCTTTAGATACATTTGCAAATATTAGAATATCAAAGGTACAATTAGATTTTAAAGACTTAGCTCTAAATTTAGCAGAAGCTATACCATTTCTTACGGCATTAGCCACCGGAGGAGCGATAGACGTAAGCTGGTTACCAACAGGTAAAACAAGTTTTGGTCCTGAAGGTAAAGGTGGACTTCTTAACCCAGATCTAAGGTTAGACGAATTAACTACTGCAATATCAAAAATTAACTATGTTTTAAGTGGCGGCAAAGGTACTAATCCATTAACAGTCAAACAAATAAAAAAGCAAGCAGCAGCAACAAGCGTTGCGATAAGCGAGGCCCAAATAATGGCTGATAAAGCAATTGCCGACGGTTCAATTGGTAGTACTGTTATAACTGGTAATGGTTCTACAGACCAATCCACAACTGTTACTAATTCGAATACCTATATAAATCCAAAAGGTGGACGCTCAAAAATGTTTGAAAGATTCGGCCCACCAAATATTCAAAGATTAACTCCGGAAGCTTATTATGATTTAAATTAAAAAAAGGGGAGCAATTAAGCTCCCCTTTTTCGTTGGTGATGGTTAGTAATTTAACCAGCAGCAAGTTTGTTAAAGTATGATAATGAGTCATCATCATCTACTGCGTCTGCAACTTGTGGTGCAAAGCTAGGTTGTTGCGGAGCAGGCTCTGCAACTTCACGATGCATTGGAGCAGATACAGTTTCATCAAGAGATACAGACTCAGCTGTAGTCATGACGGCACCTTCTTCACCAAGTACACGATTCAATTTAGCTTTAAGTTCTTCATAGGTTTTGAAGTTCTTAGGATCAACGATCTCTGACAAGCTGTACAGAGTATTGTAGACAGACTCAAGTTTAGTATCATCTTCAGACAATGCTTTTTGAGCAGCAAACTCAGACTTATCATAGTTGCGATAACCAGCAACCTGTTGAATCTTAAGTTTGAAGTCAGCGCCTTCCCAGAAGTCATACGGATTAACCGGAGTTTCATCTTGGAATTGTGGCTGCATTACATCCATAATCTTATCAAAGATCTTCTTACCGAATGTGTACAAGAAAGTCTTGCCATCATTCGAAGGATTAGATGGATCAGATACGATCATGATATTAGACACGTAGTGCAAGCGACGCTTACGATTACGAGCAATCTCTTTATCTTCATCACGACCAGAGTTCCATAGAACGCTGTTCATTTCAGACACAGGATCATCTTTACCAATAGTAGTCAAAGAGTTTTCGATGTACCATTGACCAGTTGGTCCTTTAAAACCGTGATCCCAGTAACGAACCCATGGGAGTTCTTCACCTTCAGGAGCAGGTAGAAAACGAATAACAGCATAACCGTTACCAGCTTTATCTACTGTTGGTTTCCAGAAGCGATCATCAGCATATGAAGCTTTTTGACCACCGCCGACAGCTTCCGCTGCTTTGGTTAGAGACGCGATATCAGCACGATTTCGTTTTAGATTTGCAAAAGACATATTGTATTCCTTATATTACAGTGTATGTTTGTATGATTTGATATGTACTATTATAACACATATCGCCTAGGATGTAAACACTTTAAATACGATTTTTTTCATTTTTTCGACATTTACATTCATTAGCAAGCTATATTTCCGGATCTTGCGTGACACATCTGGCCACAGTATAGGATCCGAAACCTTCTTGTCCGCCCTACCCATAAAGTTAGTTAACTTATTTAGAATAACCACCGACTCTATATTTATATCGCCAGAAAGGTAGGATTCAACAACCTTTGGATATTGGTTGCCGATTTCAAACAGCTGATCAAAACTATCAACGTTCACTTTATCAAGATCTAGTTGAAAGTTATATCCCAGGGACTCTGTTCTTTTTTGCCAATCACGATATACTTGTTCATTGCCAAGCATATCGCCAACCCAATTATTGTCTGCAACAAAGTGTGCAGCATAATAATTGATCAGCTCGGGTGGTGTATCGAACATCCGTCCAATCTTTGCAAAGAAGTACTTATCTTTGCGTTTCCAAAAGGACTGTGGTTTAACAGATGTTTTATAATTATACTTTGGTGCATTATAAGACTCTTGCTCGAAATGCAGCTTCAAAGACTGGTAGTATCTAAACGCTTCAAAAGGTTCCATTATCATCGTACTTCTTCATCCTTATTGCATTATCTAAATAGAATATATGCCACTCTTTAGAGTTAATATCTAGAGCTGCGATAGCCGGTGATCCACCTCTAAAGTCAGCAGCTTCCATAATACTATAGAAACCTTCTGGCATTGCATCAAGCTTACCGATAATATCACGGTTAAGCGTAAGGCACCTTGATTGTCTTCTATTCTCATTGTCCATATAGGTTATACTATACACACCGATTTCTAGTAGTTCAATCAGTTCAAATTTGTCGTAATGCAAACTCATATTGGAAGTCGAGCTCCTCCGCCTTTAATAGCATTCACTTCAAGAGCTTCAGCTTCAATCTTATCTATAATGACAGGGCTCAACAAACGTTTGATGTCCTCAGGTGGAAGCTCTCGCTCTTCACATACAATCAAGACTGCTTCGATATATGCTACACGAAGATCTCTAACCTTTTCTTCAACCATAGTCGAAAAACGTTTCTTTGTAATAATAGGAGCGGCTTCAACCGGGTTGTCCCCATTTGTAGAAGTGGTGGTCGTCAATAGTTGTAATATACTCAATGGTTTTGCTCCAATATGGTTTAACGTTTTTTGAATGATAGTGCGTGCTTCCGTGTGAGATATCGAACCCTGTATCATATAGATGCAAGGCCGATAGAGTTCGATTTAATGCATCAAGCCATGCATGATTGTCGCGTGGCTTATCTGATAGGCCATCACAATACCAACTAAATTGGCATTTGTTTCTTCTAATTGCTCCACTACTTGTCAGTGATGCATCTTTAACAACATCACAAATAGTATTTGGATATCGCTTATCAGCTACTCTGTTTAAAACCACATGAGTCACTGCAATGCCACCATTCGGTGATTGATTACGTGATTCAAAATATGAATTCAACGCTAGGCAATGGATGTCTTCGGATGTAAAATCAGTTGAAGCATCTTCAACTGATTGTTGCGATTCAATATCAGTGGTTCCAACAGCATATGCAGTAGAACCTAGGAATAGTATTGCAGACGCTGCTGCCATATGTTTCATCATTTATCTGCTACTCTCATTAATACACAGTCTGCATTGATGCGACCGTTTGGTTTCGACTCTTTTGTAGTCAGTTTAGACCAAGCATTATCGATTTGCTTAATTGACTTGTTTTGTACTATGCTCAAGAAGTCAGCTGGTTTACGTAACCGAATCTTTCTAGAAACATCAAGGTCAACTCCCTGTAGAGTCGTACCCTTTACAGAGAACCCGCTCGTTGTTCCTGACACATATTCGGTGATTTCACGTGTCTTGGAATTAAAGACATAAAGTCTCATCATTCCAACTATTGAGATAGGATTGATAGAGACCAGTTTGTTCTCACTATCATCTTTCCTGTACTTCATTTTTGCGACTTGCTTATCTGCCGACTTCACACGAGGTTTACGAACCTTACGTGTGGCAGCACTTGCAGCTTTCAGTTTATCACAATCATCTAGCATCACTTCGACGTGTTTAATACGCCGTCTCATAACAGAACGCTTAATGTGTGAATAGCCTTCCACGGCCTGGTCACAGCGCTTGTGATAAGAGTCGCTAAAGTCAAGAAGCCATCCCTCAAGGATCTTACGAACGGGTCCTGCCGCTTTACCTGTAAGTCCATGGAAGCGAAACCTGTTGTATAAGTCAAACTCAGGTTCTTCGCCACCGATCCATAGATCTTCCAGATCGTCCAGGTCAGTTAAAATTGTGTCATTTAACTTTTCCTGGTATCGTTGAAGTGGAGTCAAGACAATCACATTAGACTTTGCACTGGTATCTTCTTTCTTAGCTTTAAGAATTTCTTTACCAGTCTTGGTCGCTTCTTCAATGAAACGACTGATAGCCTTATGCCCATCATAAAAGGACTCTACTTCAACAACCTTGGTGCTGCCGTCAACCAATAGCTGGTTGCGTTTAATGATTCGGCGTTCAAATTCTAATCCAAGATTTGACCACTCCATACATGCAGCAATATGTACCCGAACAGTAAATACATATTCGGGATTCGCTAATATAGCGGTAGCATCTGATTTTGAACAATGCTTTTTAACATATGTTTTCATCAGCTTGACAGCATCTTTACGATCAACGTCACCTTGAAAATAATTCCTGTAGTATTCAAAACCTTTGTCAACAGGTGCTGCTCCAATGCCAGTCCGTGGACGGCGTGGAATAACTACTTTCTTTTTAGTGACTTTTGCGATGCGTCGTGTTACCGCCATGTTACTCTCCTATGTTATTATGATACCATTCTATCACAGTTGATAGAGGATGTACACAGTTAATTTCACTTTATACGACTTTTTTTACTTTGTCGACTAAGAATGATCTCCACCCTTGAGCATTAACGTCATAACATTTGACTGCTGCAATAGTAGCATCAACACCTTCATTGTATGATATATTGCCATCAGTTTTAGGATGTGCATTAATAGGAATGATATCCATATTAAGAGTGCAATCCATCTCGCGCTCATCACCATTAAGTTTGGTAAAGGTGACAGTGATTACTCCTTCGCGAAGTTGTTTTAAGATTTCTTCTCTATTCATTTGATATATGTCCTTCTAAAATTAAACGGTGTTCACAATATTCTCCGTAACTTACAGAGAATTCTTCTTTTGATTCAGGCATACCAGCCAGCAGCCATTTATCACGCAGGAATACCTTAGCGTTGTATACCCGCTCTTTTAATCTTTCTCCTGCGTCAATCATTGATTGAGCAGTGTTCATAATCTCATCTACGCTTTCATCTGAAGATGAGATTACAGAAATCATTCTCATAGAATCATCAGGATCATATACTAAGTCACCAGATTGTAGACAATGCATAGTAAACACGTCATCTATAATTGTTTCCCAATCGGTGGTCTGTGTAGCAATATGATTATCGCTTTCGGCGATATAGAGATCAGATGTAACCCCTTCCATACCGACGTTAATATCTAGATCAACATCTAGGTTTACTTGTTGCATTAGTTTCTCCTCATATTAGCAATGTCTATTGCTTGGGTTGTTCCACGCATAATTGGTACTGCGTTAGATTTGTGCATTTGTCCGATTCCAACAATGAGATCTCCTGTATATGTTGGGTTTTCTTTTTTGGCACAGGCGCCTGGGATTGTATCCGACGTTTGGAGGCTTCTATACTCCTTTGTGTTGCTGACATACGGTTTGGTTGGCGCATATTCTACAAATTCCTTCTTAATCTTTGGCATGTTGCCTGTGATATAATCAACATAATTCTGCAATGTTTTGAATTGCAGGCTATGCATATTTTTACGGCGCATGTCTTTATTATGTGCACGCCATTGCATTTCGACAGCTTTCATATCAAGCTTCTTAGATTTCTTTTTAGTCTTGCCATGGACTTGAACGCCCTGGATCATATGCATACTCATAGAGTGTACTCCTTAAATGATATCATGATATTACTAATACCCCATTTAGGTTATTAAATGATACTATGATATCATTTATCTTCTAGTCTGTCCATTTGCTATCAACTGCAGACGCATCCCAAACATACTTGTTATACTTAGGATCACCTACAACAACAACATCGCTATCGCCAACTTCAGTCCAGACACGATCATCCATCCATTTGTGATAGTATGCTGGTCCACCAAAAACCCTACGAGCACGCTGGTAGGCATCTTGATCCATTCCAACATAGTGTACGGTTCGCATTTTGTTATCTTTTCATAGCAGCTATTACTACACCTTGTAACCAAAATGTGGCTAGCCATGTTGTAATGTTAAATTCAATAGTGGTTAAAAAAAGAGTATTGATTGCCCATAGTGTAATAAATGGTCCTACTACAATTCCTAAAGCAAACATTGCTGTAATATATGTTTTCATATTGTTCTCCAAAACTATTTAAAACTACTTAATACATACGCCCAAGCCAGTATCTCCAATCTCCCCGCACGGCCTTATTGACGTTGCCGCTCTGGTTTGACCGAAACTAACATCCCTTTCGAGATAGTGCTTTTAGGTGGCCTGCCCTCTACACAGACGCATGTATTAAATAGTTTTCGTGGGAGGGACTTTCTGCAGTGCCCCTCCCCTTATCTACTATCCCGCCAGTAGAAGGCGCCTGGGTTTCCGTCGGTACCAGATGGTCATACCTACCTAACAGACCTTGTACATTGGTTGTTAGGATTTTCGAAACAATTAAGATTAATCCCAATCGTTATCGAATCTTGTTGTTGCACGCATTGTATCACCATAGTACTGATCTGCATATTTAGATGCGTCAGTCCACTGATTGTGATTCTCATCCATCTTATCGATAGACTTGAAGAATGCTGCAGTTGCATCTTTAACTTCTGATTTACGAACTTTGTAATCAGAAGACGCTGACACAGTTTTAGACTTAGTAGTTAGCTTAGTCTTGAAAGCTGCGTTACTGCGTTTCTTAGCATTTTGCTTTTCAGCAATAGTTGCGATTAGTGCAAGACGATCTGCTTTTTGTAAAGGTGTCATCATAATATAATCTCTTTCATTTGTTATCATTAATAGTATTCTAACATAGTTAGATAGGTTTGTACACAACTAAATGCGGCTTATATCATTTTTATTTCTGCTTGTGACATATTTGTCACACTTTTCCAACCAGTATCAATCATCCATTCGGCAAGGATACCTGTAGAATTTTGACTCGTAACCCAAGTCATAGCAGCATTGTCAGACGAGAACTTTTCCGTTAGCCTAACGTCGTTCATCAGCTTGACAGTAGCTGTAATTTGATTTTTATTTTTCATAATATAGTTTCTCCTCAACTATTATGTAACCATTATACCACAGTTGATTGCATAAGTACACACTTATTTTGTAAGATTATGTAAATAATTATAATATGTGATATAAATGTCACACTATAATCCAGGCTTTCCTACCCAGATATTCACGTGTGCAATTGTGCCTTCAACCCGAGTAACCATGTAGTCTAGGCCATTCTCTGATAACACTTTACGGAGAAGTTCTAGTTGAGACTTATCAGTGCGATCATCAATTGGCATTTAAAATTCCTTGAGCTGCAGCGATATCAACAACATATGCATATGAATCACTAGGATAAATGTTACGAGAAATCAAACCAGCATCAACAAGCTGTTCCATCTTTTCACAATAGCGCTGATAGTTTTTAGAAAAATTATCTAAGCAACCAAAGCTATTTACATGAATAGGCTTTTTAGATCCGAATTTTTTTTCAGACCAAACCGCATTTGCAAGAATCTCGCGTTGTATTTTTACTAACTTCATATTGTTTCTCCTCAATTTGTGATACTATTATACCACATTAAAATTCATTTGTACACAGCTATTTTGTAAGATTATGTAAATAATTTACCAAGCCAATGAGTGCAATCATCACAAGGATCAGTACATTCCATTACGCAGCCTTCCAATCTTCTTTTAATTTCATTGAGAAAGGAACTTTAGTTTCCAACCAGCGAATAGCAAGGCTAGGAGTATCAAATTCCATTTCATCACAGATGCTTAGATCTTTAGGATCTTCATAAGAAGCAACCCAACCGATACAAGCTACTTGCTGTAAGTAACAAGGTATAGATGAGTTAGTAGCAACATAGAAGTTATCAAACTTAGTAGTTGTGAATTCCATCATTGAGTTAAATACGTTCTTTTTCATAATATGTCTCCTCAGACTTTGTTTATCTCTTGATACCTTTATACCACATTAGAATGGGTTTGTACACAGTTAATTTCACTTTTTTGCACTTTTTTTGATAATAAGCGCAAAGTGTATCATTTATATCACATTCCTATTATCTAACAACTTCTGTTGTTACGTCAGCTGTAACGAACCCATACTCGCCATCAGCTTCAACCCATGTGATATAGTCTGAAGTCGTATTGTCTATGATATATTTGTCAACACCTGATTGTAATATATACTCAATAGCTCGAGCCATAGCTTTTTTCTTAGAAGAGAAGATTCCTAATAGACCATCTTCTGAACCATTTACCATATATACGTTATACTGTCTTGACATTTTATATTCCTTATTTTTATTTGTTACATTCTTTATACCACATTTCTCAGCTAATGTACACAGTTAATTTCACTTTTTTTCATTTTTATTCAAATAATGCAATTATGTTACATATATGTTACACTGTATACTATATGGTAAACTCTACATTACATTATATGGTACCTCTACCCTCAGCAGCATACTCTCTTATTATACCACACTTGGGACAATTTGTACATCGTTAATTTAGGTATTGAGTAATTAATTTGTATAAATAAGAATGACTAGCTAAAGTATAGGAGAAATTATGGATATTTTGACACTAGTTGGTGAAGTTGGTTTTCCGATCGCAGGGGCGCTTGCGGCTGGAGTATTTGTTTTTATTACGTTGAAGTTTATTTTGGCAAGTGTTACCGATTCGGTTAAGACTTTACAGAATATTATTGGAGCGCTAGATAACCGAGTTCAGACAATGAACAACGATCTAGTTAAAATTGACGCACTTCTTAGTTATGCACTAAATGTCAAACCTAATATTGACCGTATTGCTGCTAATGAAGGCAAGGATGATGCAAGGCGAGACTAAAATGATTTATAAGAATTTGGTACTATCGAAGTTTGATAATGGATTTCGGATTCTCAATGAAAAGAACCTAGATGATAAGTTTTTCGTTATTGATGATGTGAATGTTGAAATTGGAGATGAGTTCAGGGTAGGTCCTAATGGATACTTTGAAAAGATCGGCAATATTAATAGACAAATGGCAGATGTTGATGACAGCTCATATGCCTCTATATTATACACTAGTAAGGATTCAGACTTTGCTGTGGGTTGATTATAATATACATCAGGCTGGTAAAAACTTTCGTATCGAAGGTAATTGGCCAGGAGAAGTAATGGGATTATCTAAAGACGGTAAGTCAAAAGATGGTAAAGAAAATCCTTTATACAAACCTGGTGATGTATTTCGAGTAGAGGATAGTGGTTGGCTAATAAAGATAGCAACTGCTAATGGTGCAGTTAAGGATTAAACATGGACATTGATATAGCCAAGGCAATAAGCGATTATGGTTTCCCAATCATAGCTGCAATGGGCATGGGCTATTTCATCTTCTTTGTCTGGAAATGGGTTACAGAAGAGATTGATCCTGTACTAGGTCAAACCATGGGCACGTTGATCAAACTGGTGGATCGTGTTCGAATGCTTGATAATGATATGATACGACTAAATAGTAAACTTAGTATAGTACTTGAGCACCGAGGTATGGATGATGAAGTTGCTAAATTTACAAGTCAAAGTTCTACATTTAATTCGACAGGTCAAACAGATGTTAAAAAAGAAATTACTGATACCGCTACTGATACTAGTACAAACTGAAAGTATTAGTGCCGAGCTTAGTTGGGGATTTAAAAGTCCTGCTTTTAATGGTAATGGCTATTCTAGTCATGTATTAAGCACTGAACAGCTGCTATTCAACAGACAATCAGAAATTAGAGATAAGGCTGAAGCAGAAGAACGGCGCTTAGAACGTGAACTAGAAAATTCAACATTAAATAAATTTGTAAAAAACCTGGAATCAAGAATATATGCCACTTTAAGTAAACAAATGGTGGACTCTATGTTTGCTGATTGTACTGATAATTGTTCAAATAGTGGTACAGCAGATATTGAAGGAAGTACAATTAGCTGGATAAAAGATCCTGTTACAGGAGAAATTACTCTAACAATTTCAAATGACGATGGAACTACTGAAATTACAATACCTGGCGCCGGAGACTTTACGTTTTGAAGAATTTTATATTGGCATTGCCACTAATCATTGCAGGATGTAGTACTATTCCACCTGAAATAGTACCGATTAATAATCCTCCAGTATTACAGGTATCACCTACTTCAATAGAAGATACTCCAGAATTAGATGGCAAAAAAATGACTATTGCTGTCTATAATTTCACTGATAAAACCGGCCAAAGAAAGCCAAGTGATGGAGCTTCTAATTTAAGTAGTGCTGTTACTCAAGGTGGTGAAGTATGGGTGATTAAAGCATTACAGGATGTAGGCAATGGAACATGGTTTGAAGTAGTTGAAAGAATCGGACTTGATAATCTTGTTAAAGAAAGGCAACTCGTTCGAAATACTCGTGAAGTATACGAGAAGCATTTAAAAGAGGGACCTACTCCTCTTAAGCCTATGGTTTTTGCTGGGCTTATATTAGAAGGTGGAATTGTTGGATATGATTCTAATACCGCTATGGGTGGTACAGGGGCCCGGTATTTAGGAGTTGGTATTCAAGAAGAATACAGAGTAGATACTGTGACTGTTGTTATGCGGATAGTAAGTGTCAGTACTGGTAAGGTGTTACTAAGTGTTGCCACAGAAAAAACCATTGCAAGTCATAGAAGTGGTGTGGATGTATTCAAGTTTTTTGATATGGGAACAAAATTAGTAGAAGCTGAAACTGGTTATAGTGTGAATGAGCCAGTAAATTATGCGGTAAGATCAGCAATTGAAGCTGGCGTAATCGAGTTGATTAATGAAGGAGAATTAAAAGAGTTCTGGAAAAAGGCCCAAAAATAATAACGGCTTCCAGCAGTAAAGGGTACTAAAGATGAAAAATCTTATAAAACATTTTGTTATGATAGGTATAGCAATAACTATACCAACAACGGTCTTGTCTAATGATATATACATTTCACAAGTCGGTGATACACTTGACTTAGATATTGTACAAGACGGACAAGATAACAAAATCGGTACAGGAACTCAGGATGTGGTTCTTGGCTCTTCGGGAAATGATGCTGATGATATGACATTTAACATCACGCAAACCGGTAACCTAAATACAATTACTGCTCAAATACTAGGTGCCACATATACGGGTACTTGGACATTTACTGGTAATAATAACGAAGTCGACTTACTGTGTTCTAGTTCGGCTGCAGGCAACTGTGATACTGTAACTTTAAACATTGCTGCTACAGGCGATGATCAAGACTACACGATCAATATTGGTGAAACTGCAGGTGCAGATAGTGCAACAATTAACTTTACTGTAACAGATGATGATAACATTATCACAACAGATGTAAATGGTACAAGTGCTGCTATCACAGTTGTAATTGATGGCAGTTCTAGTTTATCAGCTACAGATAGTACATTAGATATTGATGTAGCAGGTAATGGTGATGTAAATGGACATACAATTAATTTTAACGCCACAGGTAGAGGTCATATAGTTAAATTTGATCAAAGCGGTGTATATGATAATGTAATAGACCTAACTACAAGCGGTGATGGTCATAATATTAATATAACTCAGTCAGACTAGTGTATAGATTTTTATTATTCTTTATTGTTCTTAGCTCGCCGGTGCACGCAAACATTGGCGAGATTTCTACAATAAACGGTAGCGCTGCTATTGAGCGTGGCAATGATGCAATTGCTGCAACACAAGGCACTGGTATTGAAATGGATGATACCGCTGTAACTGCTAATGCAAATATGAGAATCGATTTTATTGATGATACTCGTGTTGATATTACAGCACACTCAAGATTGATTATTGACGATTTTGTTTATGATCCAAATACTGGTAAAGGCTCTTTAGGATTAAAAGCAAGCCTAGGAACCATTCGTTATGCAAGTGGGCAGATAGCAAAGAATAGCAGACAGAGAGTAAGAATTAGAACTCCATCTGCAACTATATCTGTACGCGGAACTGATTTTGCAATGGTAATTGATGAGATAGGTGGTAGTATGATTACACTATTACCAAGTTGTGATACAGATGGTATGTGTTTTGTTGGGGAGATATCAGTTGAGACTGATGCAGGAATGGTTATACTAAACCAAGCATTTCAGGCGACAATAACTTCTAATAGTATGTCTCCTCCAACAAAGCCTTTACTTCTTGATATAGACGAAGCTATGATTAATCAATTATTGATTCTACGAAAAAAGAATCCATATTATGAAGAGGCAATAAAGATTGCTGACGAAAAACGTAAAAGAGCCGACTTTCTTGGTTTAGATTTTTTACAATATGATAATTTGTCTGGCGACTTATTAGTAGATTCTATTGAAAGTATATGGGTAACAGCATTGGATCAAACAGGTCAGCTATTACAAAACTTATTATATGATATGCTTGACCAATTAAATGAAGCATTAATGAGATTATTTCAAGATGAACTTGCAATGCAAAATAGTATACTTTTAAGGCAAGAAGGAAATAT
>Ga0115008_10002023_pt1 | contig 16787 bp, 8 predicted proteins | sample FraStrMetagenome_FD_87164 | JGI IMG/M metagenome (GOLD analysis project Ga0115008, IMG submission 87164) | Marine eukaryotic phytoplankton communities from Arctic Ocean - Fram Strait ARC3M Metagenome | ecosystem: Environmental > Aquatic > Marine > Oceanic | place: Fram Strait | collected 2012-06-18
ATGTATTATATTGTATTATACTAATTTAAATCTTTATTGTAAACTATTCAACAATAACATTCATTATACTTTTAGTTAAGAGAGAACATTCTTAAGAAATATTATGGAATATAGAACAATCTGAATCTAGATCTACAAACAGTGTTCTTAGCTCTCTGTTATCTTGATTTGGTTGTTTTCAGAGTCTAGTACAGAATGAAAAGTGAAGAGATCTGTTTATTCAGTTGTACATCATTGATACTTGCAGGTAAACTAACATTCTATTCTATTCTATTTATCATTTATATTTGTATGTCAATCATAATATCAATATTAATAGTGAAATTCAATGAGAATTATGATAAGAACATTAGTCAAAGCTAGTTGATTGAGTAGTTCTACATTAGAGGAATGGACAAATAGAAGATAAACAGTATATTACGTGAATAGACACTAGTTCTTGATTGGAATTTAAAGAGAACAACTGTTTATGATAAGATTCTAATGTTCATTCATAAGTAATTAATAGTCTAGAATGCAGATGAACTTCTATAATTACTAAATAAGTTTGGAACAGATATTCAGGATCAATAGAATAGTGTCAAATCTATTCTGATTGATAGACTGAGTCTAATATATAAAACAGTGGCTAGAATATAGGAACTGGAAGAATATGAAGATGACAGAATAGCAGCTGCTGTCATTCTATATTTCAGATAAACATTGAACATTGATAATCAATAGTTATGGAATTAGTAATTAGAAAGTCATACTAAGTTCTAATAGGAATAGATTCAGTTCATAGTTCAGAAGATCAAGTTGAGAATCAGTTTTGAAAGGAACATTGACTTTCTAAAGAGAATAGACACTTTGGAAGGAAGTTCATAATAGATTGGGAAACTGATTGTCACTCAAAACTCTTTTGACTCAGATTCTGAATTGGAATAAGAATTTGAATAGTTCTATTCTAGTAAACCAAACACCCCTGAGTAGTAGAAACCAGAACATATAGGAGGATATATATAAAGATAGATGTATTCATTACTAAAAATAGTAAGCAATATTTCTAGCAAATGATCATGTTGATTGATTTTTAAACTATGCATTTTATTAAATCTATTTATTAATCTATGTAAATCACCAATCTTAATGAATTGGATGACCATTATAATCTAATAATCATGTATCAAATATATATTTCATTACAACTTCTTTTTACTCATTCTTCTTTAAGACTGAATTGATCTCTTATAAATTAAATCTAGATATTTATTGGTTTCTTTCAAATTCACTTCTCCAATGTATTGAATCATTAGTTTTTTTTCATTCTGAACAAGAATATCTTAAGGAATCTAAGAATATTGATATATTAGATTACATTTTACAATTTGCTTTCGAAGTAATTGACTAGAGTACCTGGATCTTCTTTAGAGAAGTTCTGAACAATTTCAAAAATGACATCACAAATGTATTCATGAACAATAGTAGGAGGAATATTCATAATTTACTCAATCAACTTGACAACTAGTATTTATCCAAACTCATATTTGACAACCTATTTGGTCTAATTGTGTTCAGGATTCTATATCAACTGGATGACCACTTCCCAAAACAAATATAGACTTTTGTTAGCTTCAATATGTTGGATTCCAATAGCCATTATTGCCAATCTGATTATTAAGTTGAGTGAATTATTAGAATTAAAGAAAGAAGGTTGATATTTGACACATCTGAACAACATTCCAAAGAAGTCTTCTGTTAATTGACTATTGCAATCGAAAGACTCAATGTTGGGGAATTCATAAATACTTCTTTCAACGAACTATTGGAATGATTGGTTCAGAATAGGATGTTCATTGATATCAAAGATTGTTAATGACACTTCCATGATATACAAATATGAACTGTTTGGTTTCTATTGATAGTTACTAACAAGAATATCAAATAGATCTTTCAGAAATGGAGCAAATTCAGATTTCATATATCTCATACTGTGTTTGATCAGTCTGATTGTCTTTTCTTATATATTGTCATCATTCTGGTAAATACTCAATATCTTAGCCAATACTGACCAAAAGTTCTAATAAATCACTTTGAAAGGATGTTCATCATATTAGAAATTGTATTTATCACTTAACTCTTTCTATTGACAATTCATTTCACTTATTGTTTCAGCAAATCTATCCAAATTCTATGAGACTATTTATTATTTTGGTTCCTAGTTGTTTATTACATTATAAATCTAGATTGCAAATGGTTGACACATTTTGGTTAGATTAGTCTAGAAAGTTTCTTTAGATATGTTTTGACTGAAATAGAGTTTTAGAAGACTCACTATGAACCCATTCACTAGATTTCTATCATATTTCAATTTCTCATATAAATTCATGAAGTCAGTCAAATTGGTTTGAACAAACTATTGGTTGTATTTGATGATTTCAGAAAGAGCCTTTATACAAGTAGATTTATTATTGGTTTTCTATGTTTCTTCTTGTTTGGTGTTCTATAGACTATCAATTTTAGCACCCAAATATTGAACTATGATATTCAACAATTGACTATTATTATCAAATAGTTTGGCAGACTATGCAATCAGTTCAAACAGTGTTTCTTAGAACCGAGTATTAGATACACTCTTATTAACAATATTAAGAATCAATTCCATCAATTGTTCTCTCTTTTCACAGACATGAACATTAGTTAGTCCATTATACATAATGAAAAGCACACTTTCTAATTGACTCAATTGTTCATTAGAATTGGATTAAAATATCTATTAGATCTTCATATCAAAAATCACAAAAAGATCATTGAATTTGACTATCTTTTCAAGTTTAATAATAAGACTCTGAATCAATTATCTATTATCTTCTATATTTCTATACTGGTTGACCATCTGGTTGACATCCTAAACATCCAAATATTGAGCACTTTCTACAAGTTGTGGGAATTGACATCTATTGATAAGACAATAAATCAGAGACATTATTTATTAAGACAATTACTAGAGAATGTGTTATTTCATTGTATCATCCTACTTGTTGATGTGTTTCACAAACCTATTAAAGAATTTCAATGTTTCTTTGATTTCTAAATGATAAATGAATAAATACCTTCTAAATTCTGATGTTCTAAGAGTGCAATCATATCTTTGAACATTTCACAATAATACTATTAACACTAGTTCTGGTCTATGTTTTCTAACAAATACAGAGAGTAAGTGTTGAAGATATCTACGTAATTGTTGACTTCATCTATGAGTTCATCATTGAGTAGACTGTGAGTACTTTTGTAGTATTTAGACATGTATTCTTGTAGACAACTAGTACATTGTGAATCATACTCCATCTGTTCAATCACACTGATCACTATGTCTCCACATAAGTCAAACAGTTCCACTTCATCAATCAGACTGAAACATTGGATAAACACGTAATTAGTGAAAATCTCATTACAATTATCATTCTCTCTCTGAATGTGCAACCAACTTTGGAAAGTATTCAATATTTTGAATTATTAGTGAATATCCTCCTTTTCAGTCTATTTCTAGAGTTGTTCTAATGATTGGAATACTTTGGATTGAACTGATCTCAGATATTTCATATAATTTTCTCTCTTCTTCTCTTCAATCACTAGTTTCTTCTGATAATACTCTTCAGCCACATATTTAAGAATATCCAGAATCAAGTGTTAGTCTTGTGATATTTTGCATGTTTGGAAGTAATAGAGAAGATCACCACATAATTCATAAGTGTGCATGTAGAAATATACAAAGCAAAGGATCAATTATGATTTACTCTTTTTAAGATTGTTCTTGTTCTCTTTATCATTCATTTCACATAAATAGACTAAACAAAATAATCAAATATTATATAAATGTTGATATGAATATTGAATTACGAGTCAAATTCTAAAGTAATTATTAGAAGTCTTCTTGATTCACTTCTTCAAAATCAAACATCAATTTGTTTTTAAGAAACTTACTAGCAAATAACTTGACTCCTTCAGAATATTGATTTGAAACCAGAATCTGATGAGCAATACTCCAAATCTAGATTGACTTTTCAACTCTCTACAAATATTCATCATATTAAGAAATAGCTTCCTTATTTAATTAAGATGGTTTTATTAAGAAATTGATAGCTTAGAGAGTGTTTTCTAGGTTGATTTCTAAATTATCTTTTTATATCATTATGATATCAAATTATTAAACTAAGTCAGTCTATTCATATAATTGGATCTATTATAAAGATTATGTTAAATCCAGTGAGTGATCAAACATTGATCTATAACATATTGTCAATCTATAGTAATATAGATATTATTGATTATATAGAATGGATTCAGATCATAAATAGGAAATGGATAAAGTGATAGTTCTTTCTCAGAAGATTCTTAAACAACTAGAGATTGAGAACTATGATATAGAGAGAGTGAGAGAACTAAGGAAAGAGAATAAAACATAATAATTTCCACCACTTTAGAATCATGCTTTCTTATAAGCCATGAAAGTATATTCAATATAATATTGTAGCATGAGAAACAAGAACATATTCCAGTGTGGATTATGAGATAAGCAGGAAGATATTTATCAGAATTCCAATCAGTACGTAAACAATACTCTTTCTTTGAAGTATGATAATTAATGATATTAGATCTGTGATAATCCTATTTTATCATGTGAAATAACTTTGTAACCAATCAACATTTATAGATATGATGCATCTATAATATTTTCAGACATTTTGATAATTCCAAAAGCATTAGGGTTGGAAGTATAGATGGTTGATAAGAAAGGTCCAGTGTTTCCTAGTCCTTTAGAATCTCCAGATGATTTGTAGAGATTAGTTCCACTTAGTTCTGATACTATCAGTTGTCTAGATCATGTCTATGATGCCATCTATTTAACCAGAATGGCATTAGAAGGGAAAGTTCCATTGATTGGATTCTGTGGCACTCCATGGACTCTCATGACCTATATGGTTGAAGGAGGTAGTAGTAAATTATTCAGTAAAGTCAAAAGATGGATTTATTAATGGCCATAACATTCTCATACTTTGTTACAATTGTTGACTGATACTTGTATTCAATATCTTTCCAATTGCATTCAAAGTGGAGCCTAGAGTATTTAGATATTTGATAGTAACTGTTGTGTTCTTGAAAGATCAATGTTTATGAACTTCTCATTACAATATGTCTAGAAGATCACTGATGCTTTGAAAACCAAATATCCTGAGACTCCAATCACTTATTTCATGAAAGACTAATAGAATGCTTAAGAAGAATGTTTCCAAATAGAGTCGATTGATGTAAGATTATATAATAAATGATAGACTTATAGTGTAGATTCAACTGTTGACAAATAGAAAATAAAAGGGTTGGCTTAGAAATATAATAAAACAATATAAGGTAATATGGATCCTGCTGTTCTATATAGTTCTGATGAATAGATTTAGAAAACAACTAAAGAAATGATTGATTTCTGGAGTGACTCTAATTATATTGTGAATTTAGGACAAGGAATATGGCCAGATATGGATAGAAACAAAGTGGAAGTGTTTGTTGAGTGTGTTAAGTCTCATAAATGATATTTAATAATCTATTTCATAAATACATAATTAGTATATTAGAATATTATAAATGGAAAGTCGTTTTCTAGAGATCATTAATCATTTGATTCATGTTTATGGAGGATCACCTAATTGTTAACCATTAGACTCTGGTTTGAATTCCATATTCTTCCAACAATTGGATTAAATTAGTGAAATGGTTTTCAATAAACAGCAATTGACTAGTTTCATCAAGAAAGATACAAATCAGAAAGATATTTATAGTCTTAAGAAAATGAAATACTATTTGTAGAATGTGTTTGGTGAAGTTGTTGATAACTTCTATTCCTTTAAAGAAATTTAAGAGAAAGTGTAGTAGAGTACATTGAGTGATAAGATGAGTATAATCAAACATAATGAGAACATTACAACTTCAAATGATATCAGATAAGTTGGTAAATCATTCATATTGACTTAGATTTGAGAAAGATAGAGTAGAAGTTGTATATGACTAAAAGGTTGGATGAAATGACACAGCAACAGTTCGAGTAGTTCACTAATCTTAGAAAAAATAATTTCCTAATTTTGAGAGAAAAAGAGTTCTAGAATGTATTCAAGTTAACAGAAATGTTCAAAAAAATAAAGTTATAGAAAAGATAAGAAATGAATAATCTTGTCAACTACATTTTCTGTAAATTTATTGAAAGTGTGATTCACTGAGTAATAAAGAATAGAGATCCCAACTGAATATTGAATCCAATTCGGAGTAACATTACTAAATAAGAAGTCTAAATAGTTGGATAATAGTGTATTCAGAAACTAGTATTCAGAAAGTAGTAGTTCATTGAAAAATTGGATAAAAACATGGAAAAAGAGGCTTATAGAATATTTGATAAAGATTATTAAATAATGGGTTATCGTTAATTACTTAATATGAATTCAGATGATTCGAAAGCAGCCTGGAAAAAGATGGCTATATATCGTAAACTATGGATTCAAAGAGTATAAGCTGAAGGAGTTCTGAAATAAATGGAGAAAAGAGGAATTACGATTCAGAATTACAAGTCTAATGGTAACAATAGATATTTGGAATATTTGGTTCAACACATGATATCATCAAAACAAATAAGCTATTCACTTTGTAACTAAAAATCAAAAATATTCAAAAACTTTTTAGTGAATCATTAAAACATAATGAAAGAGAGTAATGAGTCATAAGTTTAGAAGAAAGTCAAACTAGAAAGTATTTTTGAATGATATATATTAAGTCAAAAAAGATGAGGTTTACTAGCCATTTAAACAATTACATCATTCCCATTAAAGTCTAAATATAAAAATAACATTACTTGTCTTCTTTGCTATCTTTTTATTTAGTTTCTGTATTTATTGTCTTAAATCTTCTCTTTCTTGTTATAGTTCATCAATGGTTTCACTGAGTTATTAGATCTAAATATTCATTAACAATTACTTTCTTTTCATAGACTTCTTGATTAGCTATTTTCTACTGATAATATGAATTAGTCTATTTCTTCTATTCTTCTAATAGTTTTTCTGTCTTCTATTATTCTTCTTGACTATTCTTAACTGTCTTTTCTAACTACTGATTACGATTTATAAACTATTTCCTAAGTTTCTCACTTTCTTAATACTTTTCTTTCATTTGATTCAGTTCTTCCTGAAGTTTATACAATTTCTCTTACTTCTCTTCATACTACTACAATATTTCTTATTGAATCAATTAGTCTAGATCATAAAGTATAATAAATACCTGAAACTACAGATTTCTTTCCTTTCTATTATTTAAGCAATGAACCTGCAGCAAATATTTTCCTTTCCTTTTCAACTAGATTCAACTGATTCAAATAGTCCATGGCTTCATCTCTATACTAAGACATCTTTTCTGTTAAATTCTATATTGTTTCCTAATTTTCTCTTTCATTCTCATTATACTTATCATTGATTTCCTAAATATTGATTAATTACTCTGCTATTTTGAGATTCAATTCATCAATGTATGTGTCTTTATCTTAAATCTACATTTTCTAATTCTTTAACTAATTCCTAAGTTTCTATAGTTCTGAATTCTATGAATCAACTACTTCCTGAGATTTCTCCATTTTCTCCAATGCCACTTGTTCATTCTTAAATAATAAATAACAAATACTCTTTTGCAACCAGTCATTATATTCTATGCATTGACACATTCCATTTAGAACCTTCTATTTGATTCCTTGAACTACTCAATTTCAATGGTAAGTTTAGAACATCTATTTTCTAGAAACTTCCTTAAACTGATTTCAGTACTGATTTCGATATTTCCTTAAGCTTGTCCTGAAATCTAGAATATTGGTTGATAACTACTTGACTCTTCTATAGAGACTGCATCATTCCTGAATCCTTCTACAACTGGAAATAGTTCTTGTTCTTAAGTAGAGGTAACATCACAATGTTTCCTTCTGTTGAAACTCTCTTGTTCTAAAAGTCATTAGAAATATTGGGTTTACTCATTATACAAAGTTATATAACACTAACATAATATGACTATGTGACATACAACCAAATATCAAATATAATATGATCACTATCCTAACATAAATCTATAACTGTCTCTGATCATATCAAATATCAACTGTTTCTAATCATAATCTTATTAGAAATACAAATGTATTCTGAATAGTTGACAGTTATTGAAACTAAACACAATGATTAGACTATAAATCAATAGATCAACTGAAACTGCATAACATACTTTATATTCATCATCTTCTAATTCTACTTCCTAAATGTAATTGAAATATTGTTTAATCTATTCAGGTCTAGATAACATATTTCTATTAAGACTCCATTCATCTGATAACTGTACATTTCATAATCTAGTTCTACTCATCTTCAAATAAATCTAAGCTTTATTATCATTCTATTCTACTAAATAATCATGAACAGTAAATGCCATTGCCAATTCAATCTATTCATCTTTGAATTCAATCCATTTATTCTGAATACAACCCATCTATTCAATACATTAATATTCACATTCTATTTCTTATTCAAATACTATCAACTCATTCTAATAGATCTCCACATGAATACATCTATTCTTCTTAATCAATCTAATTCTATCTTCTGATTTACTTAATTGATCATAACTATTTCTGATATTCAGACAAACTTATTTGAATGAATCTACTTCTAAACTGCATTAATCACTAATTCATAGAAAACAACAATCATAAATATTACATGTTAATATTTTGGCTTTGAATTCCATATTCTAATTAGACCTTACACTTCTTAATTGTCTACTTCTATTCACTAAATTATCATCTGTCATCATTCTATCATCATATTTAGAATTGTTCACAGTTATAACAGACTATGAAGGCAATTTATATTTCTAAAATCAATTCTACATTTTATAATTTATGTTCTTGTTTCCAAATAAATTCTGAAATGATATATTTCATTGTTTTATAGCATTTTAAAATATTGAATCAACATTATCAAGATCCAATTTAATATTCTATTCATTATTCATTTCAACTCCTTTGAATAATAATTTCAAATATGAAAAACTAACAATATTTTCAGAGTATTTTTTAAGATCAATTAAATATCAATTAGTCATTTGTATTTGTTATTATAATGAATCAGTATAAATTGATAAATAGTTCTAAGGAACAATGTTTACAAGTCTATTCAGAATCTAGTTCATCCGATTAATAGCATTTTCATATAAATCCAACTATAAATCAGTCTATTTACACTTCAATTTTTGAATCGTTCTTCTAAACAACTAATTGAGTTTCTACATAAACTAACAAAAGTGGATATTGAATAACTACATTGATTTCTTTTAATTCATTTAGCTTTGATATTATTCATTATTTAGAAAACAATCATTAAAATCAAGATTCTAATAAAAATCGAATTGATGGTTCTAAATGAATGTATTTTTGTTTTCAATATAGTTTTGATTCTTTTCTAATGAATAATTTAAGTGTTGATTCAAATAGACAATAACTAGTTCATACAAATAATTGAATTATTGTTTGAATAGATAATCAGAATCAATCTGAATAGACTAGTATGATGCATATATCTCTTATAAAATAGGTATCATTTGAACTAAATAGGGATTAATAGACTGAATATTCTAATAAAGGATGTCTTTGAATAGATTGATTCCTAAATACAACTTCAATGGTTGATCTAGTTTATCAAATAGATCTGATAGAACCATGAATCCAGTCTTTATATTCTTATCTGATGAAATGTACTTATCAATATAATAGATGTATGATTATTGAGAAGACAATAGATGTTTACTAAGTAAGAGTAGATCTTTGACTTCTATTTCCTATTATTTCATCTGATATAATACGGTATTTAATTAATTATATTGGTTCATTATTATCAGTGTTGTTTAGTAAATATCTATAATAACTATTTGTTATCTAATATGACTTCATTTGGAATCAGTTTCATCATTCCTAAACTCAGTTGTAATTGTTTATACATGTTATTCTATTATTTGATCCATCCCAACCAATAAACCAAAATTATGAATCCTAAAAATAATATCAATATGATTTTCTAAACTGTCTCAAAACTTGAAAACAGACTTTAGTAATTGGTTTCAAATTCAGACTGAAGTAGACTTGTTGTTTGTTTAAGATATTCAATAATGTGGACTATAATTATTTAATCAACTTACATGATTGTTTCAAACATGGATTATTCAATAATGTTTTGGTAGAAATAGATTTATTAGTTTGACTCTTTATAGTATTATCTTATCCCAATATTTTGAATTAAACCAGAGACTATTCGAATCCTTATTTCAATAATCCATTGCTTACAGACTCACAATCAGTTTTAGGAAATGATAGACATAGATTACCATATTCTTGTTGATAAAAGAACTTTTAGAAAATGATAAACTAATCTTAGAAAATATTAGATTTAAGATTATCTGGTAACTATTCTTGATATTTGATTAGATTGGTTTAATAATATTCTCTTAGATCTACACCATTGAATACTATTGGTTAACCCAACCCCACTATTTGTTCTACTGTGAAATCATATGAATACTAAATGAAATAACTACGTAAACTGACTACTTTGAAAGTGAATATTGTCTATTGATAATTATCTATGAACTGATCTAGAAAGTAGTACATTACTCCACAAAACAATATAAATAGAAGACTCAGAATAGAGTATGAAAGAATCAATTAAAACTTTTTAGAGTTTAGTTTAAGTTTCTATATTTCATTCTATTACTATTCTTTCTTCTGTTTGTCTTTACTGATCAATAGTTATGAACCACTATAATCTTCATTCTCAGTCTAATTCCCATGTACAATCTAGTTAGTCTATTCAATTATAGTCTATTCATTGTTTTGAGTTTCATTATGAATATTGAGATAGAGATCACAATTCTATTGATATTGATTAATCTTATGAATAGGAATCAACTTAAACAATTGAAGAGTCTTTTTGTTTTCTCTATAGACTGTCAATACTTAGGGAATCAATCTAGTTATGATGATAAGAACAACTGCAGCCATGACTAATAAGACTATTGCTGATCTCTACAATTGATATTGGTTCTATGATCTGATATACTGAATCTACTCTTCTGATATATTCTCACATAATTATCTGATTATCTTCAACCCATTCTCCTAAATATTGAATAGATTCCTTAAGTAACTGAAGTTCTATTATGTCTATTGATCCTTGATCTGATCCAATTCACTATTCTTTATAAAGTTGGCAGAAGATAAATAAGAATATATCATATCATTCAGAAATGTTGTCTATTAGATCTATTAATAGTCTTGTTATAAAATCTAAACTGGATAGTTAGTAATACTACTTTCATAATTGAGATTGGCTCTTATCAATGTAAACTATACTTCTGTCAACTATTCTATTTACTTCTACAATTATGATTTGATATCAATAGTTTCTTATTCTTTTGTCTTCCCACTTATGTTCTGTTCCCCTTTCTATAATAGATCCAATCTTCTCACATTCATATTTATTTCTCCTAAGTATTTCAGTCTCAAATATGTGTTTTTAAGAGTCAGATGGTTCTATTATAGAAACACAACACTTTATAAATTATATAGAAAGTTAACAATCTTCAGAACTACTATCACCACAATACTCATCATAAACAAATAATTGACTCTCTTTAGTTTCTTATAGTCAGTGTTATTCTTAATATTGGCTTTGAAATCTATTATTTCCTATTGATAATATTATATCATGTGACTCTAGTTCTATGAATCCTAAACTACTTTTGTTCTACTACCCTATCCACTTGTTTGTCTCTATTACTAAATAGATTATGATAAATGTGTTTCTGATTATTTATTTCTATCTATTTGGTCATCACTCTTCTCATTACTTCCAGTCTCACTCGTATTCTGATATTGAGATGTTTTCCAAAATACAAATGTAATTAACTTGAGTTTATCCTATTCGAATGATTGATAGTTTGATAAATAGGCTTAAATATAAATGGATTCCTATGATGACTCACTCAATTGTTATGAATCATTTCTCATAATATCACTATTTGTTCCATTCTACTAAACATCATTATTAGACTTTGGAATCTTATCAACATCTATTTCACAACTTAATCCTTTCTAAGATATCAATTTCCTAATATTATTTACAATTTTGAAAGCAGGAAATATTTTTTGAACTAGTTTTTCATATTAGTAGATATCGGATAGAACTTCATCTGTGATTCCAAACTATTAACAACTCTTAGTGATTCCCATAATACGATAATTATCAACATTAAACACAATGATTCCTATATTATGGAAAGGTACTTCTGAATGAATATTGAAATGTTGATTCATACTTTTGATTCTAGTGATTTTAGATAGAAACCCAACCAACTAGACTCCTTAATTCAGATTAGGCAGTACTTTAAGTAATAGTTTACATGGAACCATCATATTGTCTTTTCTCAATGGAAGTATTAATATATTCTTACCACTTATTCCACCATCCTTCTCTACCAAATAGTTGGAAATCAATGATTCATGTATTTATCTATAAATGACTGGTAAAATAGTATTTATATTCTAACCTAATAAATCTTATTACTGATAATTCAGAAGGTCTCTAACTCTCTCATTACAATTATTAATCACTCCTATTTCATTTCTATTCCCAGATATCACTATCAATGTTATTTGTTTATTTCTAATCTGAAAACTATGTTTACTACCTTGACTCATTGTCTTATGTCTCTGTATTATTATATTTGTTATTTGATCACTCATAAACTCATCATGAAGAAGATATTTACAATAATCTTAATATATTTTCAGATATTCAGTTGAATTGGATTGGAACTGTTCCAACTTCTGATAATATTCTTGAATCATATCATATAAAACAGACAATTTGAAACCCAACAACTATATTTTCTAATTGTCAATCATAGTTTCTCCTAACTCTTTCCAGAAATCATAATTGAGAGTAGAATATTCATTGATGTATTGGAATAACTTTGTCTAAACATATTCAAACTCTACAATCTGATTGAAAGTCTACAATTTGGAAATACTATTCCTAATGTCAATCTAAATAATATCTTTTTCTATTTGCATTTGTAGTCTGAATATATTGAAAGTATGGAATAAACTAGTATCTTTTAGATCTTTAACATACATGAGTTCTGATAAAGCTCTGTTTTTGAGATTGAATTTATAATACAACAAGTGAGCATTCATCAATCTGATCTGAATGTTCTATGGAAACTTCAGAATGGCAAGTGATAGAATATGTCCAAAATACTAATAAAGTTAGATTTCAAGATCATCACTATCAACCAAATCAGTTGGATGTTAGTCTATGATATCTGATAATAATAAACAATTACAACTATCTGGTTGATTCTTACATATTTTGATATGTTGAATAATCATACCTCTCAACTTGATGTCTTTATTTCTGATCCTTCTGTTCTGAATGTAATCCAGTAGACAATTGATATAAAATACGAACTCATCATCCTTTTTGAATTCTAAATAGTTCTACTTGATTTCATTTTCTCTGATTTTGGAGAGAATGAATCCAATTGATACAACTACTAATGGAATCAATAGAAAAGCATAATAGAATCCAATATCAGATGTGACTGAGTTATTAATAGCATAATCTAAATAAGCAGAAAGAGTGACTGTGGCTGATAGAATAGTTAGACTTACTTCTTAAATGTAAAACTGGATTTATGTTCTCTTCTTATAATATGGACTAGAAATGAATCAAAAGTATACTAATCCTCCTAACAAAATAGTTGAAAAAGCAATACATTAGAAACTGAATCTACCAGTGATATCTGCTCCTATGTAACATCCTATGAATAGTTTAATGGCTATTCTGACTATTGGCACTGTATAGTTCTAATTGGCATATATGAAAGTATTGAATGGATTGTATTCAATGTAATAGAAACAAGATGAGACAATAGTGATGAATATAATGGTTCCACTGAATGCAGCTGCTAAGAAATGTATGAAGTATACTCCTTATAGACAGTAGATTCCAATACTTTCACTTTTACCAGATTAACAATATAGAAACAACACACATATATTGACAAATGGTAATAAACCAAATGTATGGATTGAGTTGATGTAAAGGTTCAATATTCTAAATCTGATCAATGTCTAGTTCTTTATTAGAAACTATTAGCCATAGACTTAAGTGGACTGTCTACATAAACACACTTCTCTGATTGTCTAGTAGATCACTATGAATATCAACAGATGGAATAATAAAGTACCATATAGACAAGTCAATAGAATATTCTAGTTGGTTAGTACATTTGTATAGAAATGACTGAATCTACCATATTATCTGAAAATCTATATGATTTATAAGTCTTTAAAGAAGTATTTGTCATTGAATGGGTTGAATATGAAGTAAACCAACTAGACAGACTCTATTATCAAGTATATTTGGAGTTGGGAATGAGTGGTTGTATCATATTGGATCAATAGACTCATCAATATTTGGATAGTCTTAATTATTCTTCTAACTATGATCTCCAACATACTTTGATCACTGACTATACCTTCCATTATGATTATTATTAAGTACAATCATCAATTATATTTGTATGATTTAGAGAAATAACATTGTATTTGAACATTAGAGACCTAATACAGCAGCACTGACATCCACTGATAGAAATGAGTTCAGATCTAGGATTCAATCTGGTTTGAAGTCTAAGTAGAACTAGAATCTATAGACTTTATAGTTTAAGACTTAGAAATCATTAGGGATTGTTAGACATTATGAGACTAGAACTATTAATGAATATAAAGACTGAGGATAGAAATCAAACTATTTCAATAAACTGTATTTCATTAGTAATGACTTCAGATCCAATCTAAATCTGTATAACTTCCAGAATGGAGTCAAACCTATCAGAAAGGAAGACAAAAGGATTGAATTGATATTCAAGATTGTTTAAAACATTTTCATAGAAATATAGTTTTAGAAGTAGAATATTTTGATATGTGAAAGTAAGAACTAGAACCAAATATTAGTTTATTTCACTGATTTAGAATAAGTGCCAATGAGTTTATGTTGTGATAATCCTATTATTTTAGAAATCTAGATTTAAGGAACTGGTTATATTATTTGTAATAGTAAGAAATGTAAATAGCCAGTGTTGAATCAGTTTCTAGTAAACAGTGAAGATTAGAAGACTGATAAGAAGAAACTGTTTAAATAGAATATTCAATAAGACAAATTAGTCAGGAATCAAATATCCAAGTTAATAATCAGTGGCCAATTTAAGAAAAAGAACACATCTCTTAATTCTAAAATGGTCAATTTGATTATTGATTGTAAAACCAAATAACAAATGAATAATAAGAAATCAGATTAATATTTGTAGATTTAATAATAGTATTAAGATGTATTTTTATAGAAGAATATATTGAATACAAAAGAGAAAGAGAAGAAAGAAATGAGTTTAGAAATATCTGATATTTCAAGTATATAAAGTATAAAAGAGGATGTTAAGAATGAATAGAAGTAAATTATATATTTAATAGTAGAACCAATAGAACATTGAAGAACAAATATGTTGTAGGTGTCAACCATTCTAATCAGAAGAATCCCATTCTATCAAAATACTTGGGTGATAGATTGTTGTTAGATCATAATCCATAGAAAAGAGAGAAAGTGATTAAGAAGTAGACATTAGATTCAGGAACTACATTAAAGATTAGAAAGAGATTATTATGATTTGTATATGATATACTATTTATCAATTGATTGGTTTAGGATTACTTTGTATTTCTAGAGACACATCTAATAGACACAATATGAGTGCCAGATTGATTCCATAATGACATAGTGTTGATGAAATGAATCCATGGTTTTCCTAAATATAATGTAGACTAACTGCTAGACTGAGATAGTTTGAGAATGCAACTAAACCTGATAACCAACCTGCACAATGCCAGACTACAATCATATGATATAAAGCATAGAATGAGTTGATTATCATTTTATTCCAATAAGTGTTTTCAAATGTTTTGATAAAGAATACTCTCCATAACCATTCTTCTGTGATTGGAGCTATCAACCCAATTGTTATGAATAGTCCAATCATATGAGATGGTTGGTGAGTGATTGGTAGATTCAAATGTTATAAAATGTTCATTCTGAATTCATAATTGAATAAATAGATTAAGAAGACAACTGAGAATCCACCCATGAAATAACTTAATCCTTCTTTCAATTGTTAGTTCCTATTGTTCAGTTCATTTATGAAATAAGCCCTATTTATATAATACTCCTTACTTTATTTCTTTCTCTTTAGATAACATTTTGATGTAGATGTTAGGCAATATGATACAACAGATCAATTGATAGAGTATGACCATATACACACCATCTAGTCTAGTCTTCAATCCCCACATCACAATTATAGATGGAACTGTCATGTTCAAGTATAGATACTACTTCTAATTAGGTCTCAATCCAAATATTCCACCGTACATTAGTTATCTATAATGTTTAGAATTATATTGATTTACTACTGTCTCAAATAACATATTTCTATCTTTCTATTAGTCTAATTAATCATCCAATATCCAAATGTTCATATTCAATAAGGATTACACTCATTCATATCTGAACACAGCAATACTCCATCTTCAATATGATATATATATGAAATACAATATTCTATATAATTTG
>Ga0115008_10002025_pt1 | contig 16781 bp, 11 predicted proteins | sample FraStrMetagenome_FD_87164 | JGI IMG/M metagenome (GOLD analysis project Ga0115008, IMG submission 87164) | Marine eukaryotic phytoplankton communities from Arctic Ocean - Fram Strait ARC3M Metagenome | ecosystem: Environmental > Aquatic > Marine > Oceanic | place: Fram Strait | collected...
AATGTAACTTCTATTATTTGATGACGACTATTCTGAAGTTCAATTAACTTTTTATCAACTAAAATTTCACCTTTTTTAATGATAATTACCCGATCACAGACTGCTTCTACCTCTTGCATAATATGGGTAGAAAACAACACCGTTTTTTCTTTTCCTAACTCCTTTATTAACTCTCTAATTTCTACCAATTGATTTGGATCTAAACCAGTTGTGGGCTCATCTAAAATAAGTACTTTTGGATTGTGTAAAATAGCAGCTGCGATACCCACTCTTTGCTGATAGCCTTTAGATAATTGATGTATTTTCTTATGCGCTTCTGTTAATAACCCTACTCTATCTATGCTAATTTCTATTTGACTCTTATCTGTGTTAAATATAGCTGCTTGAAATTCTAGATATTCACGAACATACATCTCAGCATATAGAGGATTATGCTCAGGAAGATACCCAATATGCTTTTGTGCTTCTAACGGATTTTGCAATACATCAATTCCATCAACAAAAACTTGACCAAAATTTGGTTTTATAAAACCAGTTAAGATTTTCATCATCGTCGATTTTCCAGCTCCATTTGGACCAAGGAAACCAATAATACTGCCTTTATTTGCAGAAAATGAAACCTCTTTTAGAACTCTTTGAACTTTATAAATTTTAGAAACAGAAATTACCTCTATGGACATATTACAAAAATAGTTTGATTTATATTGATACCAAAATTCTATAAACTTTAGTTCACAAAAAAACCGGTTGAAGTACTTCAACCGGTTATAGAAATCTTAACGAATTGTTATTCAATAATTAATTTTCTTGTAGTTTGTTTATTTCCGTTAGTAATTTTTACTAAGTACAACCCAGCGCTTGTTTTATCAAAATTAATCTGTTCAGAAAATTTAGCATTCGTATCAAAGAAATTCTTCTCTCCTATTAGTCTTCCACGGATATCAAATAATTGAATAGAAACCTTTTCTGTATTGACAACCTCGAAATTTAAATTAAATTCTCCTTTAGAAGGGTTTGGATATATATTAAATCCAGAAAATGCAAAATCTTCAATTGAAGCTGTAGCCTCCTCTACTATAATAGTGTAATCTTCAACTTCACCATCAAAATTTGTATCACAAGGAATTGGATCAATATTATATTTAGAGGAAACCCTCATTACAGTACTACCTAGATTAGCTCCCGGCGGAATTGTTATGGATAGTGGGCTTAGATCTGTTGGACCGTCATCAGTACTTGTAGCTGATCCCATATCATAGGCCTCATTTGCTTCATCAAAATTACAATCTTGATTCCAATCGATCCAAACAAAAGAATGTACAGTATATTGTTGTGCTCCATCATCTGTATTGACATGTATCGTTATTTCGTGAGTTTCGCCTCTTTTTACAGCTGTAGAGATAGCAGTATAATCAAAATAACCTTGTCTAGAACCAGTTGCATCTCTTTTTGTAGTTGCATTATCTATAGTGTTAAACTTAACTAAAGTTGTGCTTGTATCATAAGTGGTATTTCCAACAGAAGCACAGGCCGTACAACTTAATGTTGTAAAACTAAACACAGAAGAAAAACTACCGGTACCACAAGGACTCTTTCCTCTTACACGCCAATAGTAGGTTGTAGTTTGATTTAATCCTGAAGGTACATAAGAGCTGGAAGATGAACTTCCGCTATTAACAATAGTAGTAAAAGTATTGTCTAAAGCTACTTCTATTTCATAAGATGCTGAATTATCATCAGCATCCCAAGCTAAGGTAGGTGCAATAGATTCATCTACATTTCCATCCGTCGGTGCTGTTAATGTTACATTTCCAGGCACTCCATTAAAAACCTCTAAACGAACATCTGCATCTTTACTTATGGCTCCTGAGGTAGCAATAATTTTAAAATCATAGGCTCCCGGAGCAACACCAGATATACCAGAAACTGAAAGAGTTACTGGGGTTCCGTCTGCTGATACAGTTACTGGATTAAATGTTGCAGTTGCATTTGTTGGTAAGTTTGATACTGAAAAGGTTGAAGTACCAGTAAAACCTAAAAAAGTATTGTAAGTAATATCATAAACAGCATCATTTGGTGAGCAGACGCTTGCTTCTGGACTAGCAACAGCTAGAGCAAATTCTGACTCTTGAATTGTGAAATTAGAAGAATTCATGGCAAAGAAAATATTATCTTTTCCCTCTACAATAATTCTTGCTTCTGTTGTATCGCCACCTCCAGTTACTGGCACTGTAAAACTATGACTCCCATCATTATCTACATCGGAAGCTAAGGTATAAGGAAAAGTAATACCTCCATCTATGGATAATATTATATTTACTTTTGGAGTATTTACATCTCCTGTATTTGTTCCCGCAACGTCCCAAGTAACTGTTTTTGTAGAGCCAGCATCCCAAGTTATACCTGTTGTTTGAGAGGTAACTAGAAAAGGACCTGCATTTTCATCAACAGTTACTTTCATATTGTCTCTTTCACTGTTTCCACCCCCAGCGTTGTTATCTCTAACTACAAGTGAGAAATTCATGTCTCTAGAAACTGAAGGTACAACTTCCCATGTATTAGAAGTATTTCCAGCTACAACTGTTGCTAAATTTGGCATATATCTGTTTGGAGATGTACTAGAAGATATAGATCTAAAAGCAGGTCCGCCCGTATTTGTGGGTGTTGGAGGCATAGTTGCTATTTCAGTATCTGTTTGTTCCCAATTATAAGTTAGCACATTTCCACTATCTGCATCTGTACCTGATCCTCTTAAAACAAAAGGCGTAGACTTAGGAATTGTGTGGTCTTCACCCGCATTGGAAGTAGGTGTACTATTTCCATTGGAAGTAGTCGCTCCACAAGATGCTGAACTTTGAATTGTAGACCACATTTGATCGATACTAACCGCATGAAAATGATCGTCACTATTATTTTGAACATTCGGTGCACAAATTCCTGCATATCCCATAATGGTGGATGCACTTCCTGGTTCCACTGCAGTAGAGTTCGTTCTATTACAGGAATTATTTTGTGTATGAGTCGCTCCAAACTGATGTCCCATTTCATGGGCAACATAATCGATATCATAAGGATCATTTACCGGAGTTCCAATGCCTGTTACACCTCTAGCTTTTTGACCAGAAACACAAACCACACCTAAACCTGCTAGACCAGAACCACCAGTGCTAAAAATATGTCCAATATCATAATCTGCATCTCCAATTTCGCTATCACAAATTGTTTGAACTTGATTAATCATTGTTCCTGCATCACCATCTGTAATATTATCTGTACTAGCATCTAAAAAAATAACTTTATCGTTGTTTGCTACAATTTCCATTTTAACCCCTAAATCTCTTTCGTAAACCCCATTAATTCTTGTCATAGAGGTATTCATTGCTGATAAAACTGCTGCTTTTTTTTCTGCATCTGTAGCCGATGAAGGAACCCCCTGTCTATTTAAATGAAATTGTGCATATTCGCCGGAACAAACTAAAGCTAAACGGTAAGTTCGTAACAGTCCGTCATTGGCATTATTAGTTGAGAAGTTATTATTAGATTTTATCTCATTATCAACCATACATTCAAAATCTGACTGTATTTTACTTAAGTCTCCTTTACTGTAAGCTATATACATATTGTTGTCATTTGTATATGGATCAACATAAAAAGTTTTATCTCCTGCACTAAATACTATAATGTGTAAACCATCTTTACCGAAACTAAATCGCACTGTCTTAGAAGGATCATCGATACCTTTTCCGACAAAAGATTTAATCATTGGGAATTTTTCAGAAAGTTCAGTTGCCATTGATGGCGCTTCTTTAATAGAGAAGGCTTCAACACCTTTAGCCGTTGGAAATTGAATTACGTTTCTACCTTTAGAAAGTATATTTTTCACATTCTTTTCAAAGGCATTATAATTGAGAGAATACACTTTAGATTTTACAGGAATATTTTTTCTTAACTTTAATTCTTTTTTAGAAAAGTTATTTTCTTTTTCAGAAACTAAAACCCATTTCTCTGATTGTCCGAATGAACAAAAAGCAGAGAACAGAAAAAGTATTAGATAAAAGTATTGTAATTTTAGTTTCATAATAAGGGATTATTTTATTTAAACAGATACACCAAATATAATCAAATAATTATCTTTGCAGTAATATTTATGAATAGAACCATTTTATTAAAAGACTTATCTGTAAAAGATTACAAAGATACTTGGGACTATCAAACAGATCTACTACAAGAGGTAGTGGATATGAAAATTGATAATCGTAGGAATAATAACAAAAATATAACTAAAAATCATTTTTTATTTGTGGAGCATCCCCATGTATACACACTAGGGAAAAGTGGAGATTTAGGCAACCTTTTGTTGGATGAAGAGCAGTTGAAAGAAAAAGGTGCAACTTTTTATAAAATAAATCGGGGAGGTGATATTACCTATCATGGGCCTGGGCAAATTGTTGGGTATCCTATTTTAGATTTAGAAAATTTTTTTACAGACATTCATAAATATCTTCGTCTCTTAGAGGAAACAATCATCTTAACCATTGCTGAATATGGTTTAAAAGGAGAGAGAAGTAATGGCGAAACTGGAGTCTGGCTGGATGTTGGGACACCTTTTGCTCGTAAAATTTGTGCAATGGGAATTCGATCTTCACGTTGGGTAACCATGCATGGTTTTGCTCTAAATGTAAATACAAATCTAGGCTATTTTGACAATATTATTCCTTGTGGTATTCGAGGAAAAGCAGTGGCATCTATGGAATCTGAATTAGGAAAAAAAATAGATTTAGTAGAGATAAAGGAAAAAATTTTAAAGCACTTTAAAGTGCTTTTTGATGTTGATGAATTTATAGTTTCATAAAAATACATTCATTAAATAACAATACCTAAAATTAAATATTACTTTTCTTCGTTAAAATATACTTTATAATATTTCATTTTTTTCTCCTCATCATATCCCCTTTCTAGATATTCTGAAGCTGCTTCTGGAGCATCTACATCTAATTTAATATTGATGTTTGTGTCTAACTTAATCTCGGTCTTTAATTTGCTTTTTTCTTTTTTTAAAACAACTCCAGAAACGTCAAAGTTATTTCTAATTAATACGTCGTTTAAGGTTTCAAAGTGTTTTTTGTAATCATCAAATAATTCTTTGTGTTTGTCTTTTTCGAAAACCTCATCTTTAAAAGTAGCATAATCTACAGATTCATTTTCTTTAAAATAATCGACTGTATTTGCTAAAAAAGAACCTTGCTCTTGCATGCCTAACTCTGGCTTAATAACTTCTTCTGAAAATTCTTTACACATTTCTAGATAGCTCTGCGTATGAGAGTTGTAGTCATCTGCCAGTTTTACACTCAAGAAATTCTTAATCCAATATTGAGCATCATAATTGTTATTATCTATAGATAAAACAACGGTCCCCTCAGTATCTGAAGTATTTAGAATTAGACACCCTTTATCTATTTTTTTTGTTGATATCCCTTTTTGAACAACCACATCAAAACTATCATTGTCATCTAAATAGGTTTGAAAAAAATCAACTTTATTTTCAATTTTAAAGATACCAATTGCTTCTGTAAGAACATCTTTATATTCTATTCCTTCAATAAAAACAACAAGTACATCTCCTGTTTTTATTTGTGCAGAATTAGATTGCTCATATAAATGGTTTACAATGTTTTTAGAGTATTCTATAAAACTACTTTCCTCTTTGAAAACTTCTGAAGCATAGTTATTCAACTCATTTAATCGAACATCTGCATGATGAGAAAAACGATAGCTTTGTGTTAAACCACCAAATGGTTTTAATAGGTAGTTCTTCATTAAATCATAGCCTTCTTGATCAAAACGTATACAATCTTGTGAGAAAACATTGTGACCACTATTATATTTATTAGCAACTTTATGAAGTATACATTTGGTAATTTCAGCACGTGTTTTTTTAATCATCTTGTAAAATTTGGACTGTAAAAATAGTTGAAGTTTTTAAATAATTAGAGAATAATTGAATGAGATTCTTAGCAATATAATTCTATAAGTCTGCAAATACCTTTGGTCATAATTGTACGTTTTGTTTTAAAATTATTAAGAAACAAAAAGGAAATAGTGAACGCAGTAAGTAGCCTCTAAAAACTACAGTGTCAACTTTAATTGCTCTGGCAACAATTTAAAAGTTTTTCTATGATAATTTGTTGCACCAAATTCACGAATTGCATTGCGGTGTTCTTTGGTTGGATACCCTTTGTTTTTAGCCCAATTATACATAGGGAATTCTTGATGAATTTTTTTCATATAGTGGTCTCTATGTGTTTTTGCCAAAATGGAGGCAGCTGCAATACTCATATACTTCGCATCACCTTTTACTATTGTTTTGTGGGGGATTTTCTTATAATCTCTAAATTTATTCCCATCAACAATAATAAATTCTGGTGTAATTTTTAACTGATTAATTGAACGGTGCATTGCTGTAATAGATGCTTGTAAAATATTAATTTCATCAATCTCATCTTGCCAAACAAAGGACACACCAAAAGCCAACGCATTTTGCTCTATAAATGGTTTTAATTCTTCTCTCTTTTTTTCAGACAACTGTTTAGAATCATTTAAAAAAGGATGAAAGAAATCTTTTGGTAAAATTACAGCAGCAGCAACAACGGGACCAGATAAACAACCTCTTCCAGCCTCATCTGTTCCAACCTCTAAAGAAAAACCACTATAATTTAATTTAAGCATTTACAAATTAACAGTTTCTATTGAAATTATTCGTATAAATTATCGTTTAATTATTTTACATTTGCTTTAGTGAATATTTAGTATGATAAAAAAAATATTTCTCCTTATAACCAGTCTTTTATTATTTTCTAATATTCTTTTTTCTCAAAAAATCGGAAAGAGAATAAGTGACCTTAAAATTAATAACACCTCTATTAACGATAGTCTTAGAAATACCAAAGAAATTAAAGTAAAACTCTCAGGAAAAACAAAATATACTGATTATAAAGTTTTTTCCCACAAAAGAGACACTTCATATATAGATACTACATTAACTATCCAGAAAGAGTACATATTCAATTTTTTAAGAACAGATAACTTCGAATTATTAGGCTTTCATAATCAAGGACAAACTTTTAATAATTTAGGACATAGTTTTAATAATTTAAAGCAACTTCCAGATATTGGTTTTACTGCAAAACAGTTTAATTATTATGAGATTGATAATATAAAATACTTTGAAGTTCCGACACCAACTACAGAGATTTTATACAGAACAGGTTTGCAACAAGGCCAAGTATTAGACGCACTATTTGCACTAAATTTTTCTAAAAGATTTAATGTTTCTCTATCTTACAAAGGGATTCGTTCATTGGGAGCTTACAGAAGATCTTTAGCAAGTCACGGTAATTTTAGAGCAACATTCCAATACAGAACCAAAGAAAACCAATATGAGATTAGAGGTCATGTTGCCAGGCAAGACTTATTCAATCAAGAAAGTGGTGGACTTACAACTAGTTCTTTAAATAGTTTTATTACAGAAGATCCTAATTTTGAGAATAGAGGTAGATTGGATGTTAATTTAATTGATGCTGAAAATCAATTTGATGGAAACAGGATTTATTTAGAACATAGCTACAAGTTATTAGCAAGCAAAGATACCGTGAACAAAAAAGATTTTAGCAACTTAAAAATTGGACATATTCTTACCAACGAAGACAAAATGTATCGGTTCAATCAAACAACTTCTACGACATCAATTTTTGGAGATATTAATGCATCTGAAGCAAAAAACTCTGATGTAGAACAAAAGATTACTAATAACGAATTAAATCTAGAATTTAACTCTAAATATGTTCTTGGTCAGTTTAAAGCCAAAGTTAATTTTACCAATTACTCTTACGGCTATGACACCATTTTAAACACTGCAAGTTCAATTAACAAAACAAAATTAAAAGGAAATGCGATTTCTGTAGGAGCAGATTGGAATGCAAAAATCAAGAATTTTAAACTCAATGTCACTGGTAATTTAACTCCAGGTGCTGGCAGATTGTCTGGAAACTTTTTAAAAGGAGAAGCGATCTATAAAAAAGATAGCTTGTTTGTTTTGAAAGGAAGTGTATTAATTAGCTCTAAATCTGCTAATTTCAATACTCTTTTACACCAAAGTACCTACGATGATTATAATTGGCAAAATAATTTTAGCAATGTAAATACAAGAGATGTAGGTTTTGAAATGAGTTCACCCTGGATAAATACCTCATTAAACTTTACGAATATTGATAATTACACATATTTTGACGAAAACAATTCCCCTCAGCAATTTACCAATCAAATAACCTATTTAAAAGTGAAAGTAAATCGTGAATTTAAGTACAGAAAATTCGCTTTAGACAATACTTTTATGTTTCAAAATGTTAGTAGTGGAAGTTCTGTTTTTAGGGTACCCGAAATTGTTACTAGAAATACTTTTTACTATACAGACTATTGGTTTAAAGGAAAACCAATGCTTGTAAATATTGGTGTCACTTTTAAATATTTTACCAAATACAAAGCCAATGCCTACAATCCGTTATTGGCAGAATTTACCTTGCAAAATACAGATGAAATAGGCTTTCCTACTTTTGATGTTTTTTTTAATGCACAAGTAAGAAGAACCCGTTTGTATTTAAAGGTTGATAATGTAACCTCTGATTTCACAAAAAAGAATTATTTCTCTGCACCCAATTATCCTTACAGAGATTTTACAGTTCGGTTTGGTTTGGTTTGGAATTGGTTTATATAGCCACAATATGGCAAATACGAAAAAGTCTATAAACGGTTGAAAAAAGCACTTAAACACCATTGGAAACTCTTTTTAATAGCAAGTTTAAGTCTTGGTTTGGCGCCCTTTAATCCGCCTCATATTTTAGGGAAACTGCAATGGATTTTGGGAGGAAATGCCTTTTCTGGTGAAGATGCTATGCAGACTAAAGATTGGTTTGATGTTTTGCTGCATGGAAGTCCTTGGATACTCCTTTTAATTTCTATAGTCCTAAATCTTTTCGCATTACAAGCAGAAAATGACTAGAAATAGCACTTTCTTTGCTGGCAATTTCATAAAATCCTTTAGAGGCATAAAAAGAAATAGCGATGGGATCTGCAACTATGGTCATTGATTTAATTGTCTATGGCTAAACTACTTTAACTATCACACTCCAAAAATTATTATTGCCCGTAAAATACTTTTTCAAAAATAGTATGTCCCTATTTTAATTTTTAACCAACTGCTTTATTTTAATATTAAAAGCAGCAAACAATAAGGTCATAAAAGGGCTCAACCAATTAAAAACTGCATAAAATGCATAATCAAAAACAGGCACTCCTAAAACTCCTGAATGATAAGCACCACAGGTATTCCAAGGAATTAAAACTGAAGTTACGGTACCCGAATCCTCTAAAGTTCTACTTAAATTTTCTGGTGCTAAACCTTTGTCAGCATAGGCTTTTGCGTACATTTTCCCAGGTACAACAATTGCTAAATACTGGTCTGAAGCTGTAAAATTTAGTCCTATACACGTAAAAACGGTACTAGCAAACAAGCCGAAAACAGAATCAAAAAGACTTAACATAAAAGCACTAATTCTTGCTAGGGCTCCGATTGCATCCATAATTCCTCCAAAAACCATTGCACATAATATTAACCAAATTGTTCCTAGCATTTTAGCCATTCCACCTGCAGTAAATAAATCTGCTAAAGCTTTATTTTCTGTGGCAACAGAAGTTTCTACGGTAATAGCCTGCATGATGCTTTTATATGCTGTAGGGAAATCTAATTCTTCGACTCCAGCAATTTGAGCAACTACGGCTGGCTGAAAGATCAATGCAAAAATAGCACCTAATATGGTTCCTGCTAATAATGCAATTAAAGGGGGTGTTTTCTTTACAATTAAGGCTATTACGATTACAGGAACTAAAAACAACCATGGAGAAATATAAAACGCCTTATCTATGTCTATTAATAAAGTATTAACGTCTGCTACCCCTTCGGTATCTAATGTAAAACCAATAATAATGAACACAACTAAAGTAATAATTACTGTGGGCACCGTTGTAAATGCCATATATTTTATGTGCGTAAACAAATCTGTTCCTGCCATGGCAGGAGCTAAATTTGTAGTGTCAGACATTGGCGACATTTTATCACCAAAATAAGCACCAGATAGCACAGCACCTGCTGTCATACCCAAGGAAATACCCAATGCTTCTCCAATACCAATTAATGCAATACCAACGGTAGCAGAAGTAGTCCATGAACTACCTGTAGCAATAGAAATTACAGCACAAATAATAAGACAGGCTGCTAAAAATATTGTTGGGTTTAACACTTGCAATCCGTAGTAGATCATTGCTGGAATAACACCACTAATTAACCAAGTTCCCGCTAAGGCACCAACCATTAATAAAATTAAAATGGCACCTGCTGTAGATTTTACATTTTCTGAAACCTCTGCTATCATAGATTTGTATGAAACTTTATTTCTAAAACCAACAACTGCTGCAACTGCTGCACCTAATAACAATACAAATTGATTACTTCCACTTAAGGCATCATCACCAAAAACATAAACATTATAAGCCAACATTGCAACCAAAGCGATTACTGGAAATAAAGCTTCCCAAATATTCAATTCTTTATTGTCAATTATTTTTTGATCTTCAATTTTAATTTCTGATGAATTTTTGTTCTCTTGCATTCTTAAATTATTTGTTTGTAATGTTACGATTTTACAGCAAAGTATGCAAATTGAAAAAGGTCGCTTTTTAAGCCACCTTTTCTTTTATTTTAAATCCCTTGTAAACAATTAAAACGTGAATCTTTAGTTGAAATAACTAAATATTTGATTTGTATGATTTTCTATAAAACTCCCACCTCTAGCATACAAGCTTTCATCATTTGATAGGTTCTCGAAATATCATTATCTAGACCAATAGAGAAACGAATTAATCCATCTGAAAGTCCCATTTCTTTTTGTTCTTCCTCAGGTATTTCTGACGATGTTGAGCTACCAGGAGCAGAAAATAATGTTTTATAAAAACCTAAGCTTACCGCTAAGTACCCAATATTCTTCTGTTGCATTAACTCCATTAAGGCGTTCGCTTTTTCTAAAGAACCTGCATCAATTGTTAGCATTCCTCCAAAGCCATATTCTTCATTCATCATGGATTTAAAAAGTGCATGTGAAGGATGCGAGGTCAACCCTGGATATACCGTTGTTAACCCATCAGCTTCAAACTTATCCGCTAAAAAAGCAGCGTTATGGCTATGTTGCTTCATTCTAATATGTAAAGTTCTCATATTTTTTAGAACGGATGCAGCACGTAAACTATCCATGGTAGCACCTAATAGCATACTAGCACCATCATTTACATTTCGCAAATCATCTATAAATTCTTGGGTTCCACAAACAACACCACCCACAGTATCTGAAGAGCCGTTTATAAATTTTGTTAAACTGTGACATACAACATCTGCACCTAATTTTACTGGTGAAATGGACAATGGAGAAAAAGTATTATCGACCACTAATTTTAAATTGTATTTTTTTGCCAATGCTGATAACCCTTTAATATCTGCAACCTCTAAAAGTGGATTACTAACAGATTCACAATACAACACTTTTGTGTTTTCTGTAATGGCAGCTTCTACAACATCTAACTTTGTAATGTCTACAAATGTAGTATTGATGCCTAGTCTTGGAGTAAAGTTTTTTAAGAAAGCATAAGTACCACCATAAATTGTTCTGCTAGAAACTACATGATCTCCTGCTCCACACAATTGCATTAAAACTGGTGTAATTGCCCCCATACCCGAGGCTGCAACATTTGCTGTTTCTGTACCTTCCATTGCCGCCAAAGCTTCCCCTAGATATAAATTACTAGGTGTTGAATGGCGAGAATACAAATAACAACCATCTGCATTTCCTTCAAAAGTATCAAACATGGATTTTGCGGAAATAAATGTGTAGGTTGAAGAATCTGAAATTGATGGATTTACACCACCAAATTCACCAAAATATTGTAAATCTTGAATGTTGTCTGCAGGATTGAATTTCATAATAGTAGTTATTTATTACGTAAAATAACAATATATTAGATAAAAAATCAATGCATAGACTTAAATATAGTTTATTTATCTATATTTGATTGAATTACCAGTTTTAAAAACCATTAAACAGCTTTTAAAATTCCTTTTTTAGAAAATTAGCATGTTAGACTCTATAGACAAAAAACTCATTAACTTATTACAAAACGACAGTAAGCAAACCACAAAACAATTGTCTTTGCAATTAAATTTATCGGTCACTGCGGTCTATGAACGCATAAAAAAGTTGGAGAATCAAAAAGTAATACAAAAATATGTGGCTATTATTAGCAAGCACAAAATAGAAAAATCTTTTTTAGTTTTTTGCCACATTAAATTAATTCAGCACTCTAAAGAGTATGTGTCTACTTTTGAGAGCGAGGTCTTAAAACTAGAAGAAGTTTCTGAATGTTTCCACGTAAGTGGTGACTATGATTATATCTTAAAAATCTTTGTAAAAGACATGGACGCCTATCGTGATTTTATGGTAACAAAATTAACTGCAATAAAGTATATTGGAAGCACACACAGTACTTTTGCTATTGAGGAAGTAAAGAATACCTCGGCCATACAATTGTAAGAGATTTTTTTTTCTTTGATTTTGGTTGACTTTTCTATATTTTTTCCAACTCTATAAAAACATCTTGTGTTTTTATTAATTGATTGTAAAATTCTTTTAGATAAAAATACTCATCACTTAAGTATGCTTTTTTATTAATTATATATCTTAAAGACAAATTAACATTGTTGGCTTTCTGAATTACGTTAAAAATAAATCCTCCCCCTTTATTAGGCAGTGAAAATGACGTATTTTTTGGCAACTTTTTAACTATATATCCGTCAGGTATCTTTAATGTTAACAAATAGCTAGTCTTTCTCTTGTAACCGAAATCAACCGAGTAATCTCTTTTATTCATTTTAAAAGGATTCTCACTAAGCTTATCAATAAAAAAAGGATTAATTAATATTTTTTTATTTCCAATTATTTCATGTTCTATATTTATTTTATATTTTTCTATAAGTTTTTTATTAGGCTCAGATAAATTAATAATATCAAATTCATCAACTTCAATATCTGGATAATTAGTCTCAAAATCATTTAAAACATCATCATTTTTTGCGCCTAGTAATTGATTTCTTTTATTTAATGCTATATACCCTTCACTCTTTACTAGCAGAGTACCAGTTGTCTTTTGTTCATTAAATATTAACGATAATCTGGTGTTTTTAGAAGTTGACTTTATCTGATTAATATCTTCCCAAAAACTTCCATTCGTAAAATCCATTACTCTCCCTTGGCCATTTAATGCCTCAAATTGTATTAAACCAAAAGGGAGGTTTTTATCTGCTGCATCTAAAAAATATATTTCACCATTTAAAACAACTTTTACTATTAAATAATTAAAATCATCATATACCGGATATAGTTTTGTAGGCAAACCTCTAGATCTAGTTGCTAACAAAACTAGTTTACTTTCAATTTCAGCAGCTTGTAAAGCATTAAATAAAGACAAGTTAATATCAAAAATATTCCCTTTTTTAGTTTCAAATGCTTTTTTTACTGAAACTTTTTGAGTGGGCCAATAATCACCATTCCATGTGTAATGATTTTTTATCAAACGAAAAATATGATTTGCTTTTGTAAATTCACTTGGATTAGAAAGAATAGAATCATGCACAACTTTTTTCTTAAAAAAACTTTTCTTATGGCTCTGGTTATCTAAAAAATTCACCCTAAGCTTCTTATCTGCTACTTTCCACGTTTTAGTGTAATTAGTTACTTCTCCTTTAACATTTGTGTAAGATTTTAAGTCAAAAGATATTCTAGAAATAAAATTCTTTTTACTTAACATATACTTCTCTTCTTTAAATACAGGAATATCATCCATTCCGTAATCTAATAGAAGACAAGTTCCGATTCCTATACCAGGAATATAGACACACCCTTTTTTTATTGAAGGATTATCTCTGTTTAATTTTAAAAACCCAATAATTCTAGCATTATACTTCCAGTTCCCTAGGATTGCCGCATTAAAATTACTTTTAATTTTAGGGATATCTGATTGGAAATACCAATCATCTATTCCCGAATACGGAGAAGTAACTGAATACTTATATTCTATTACACTGCCTATTTTAATATTAGAAAGCGTAAATGAAATTTCTTGCCATTTTTCATTTGTTTGTTTTTTATAAATATTACTCTCTAATAAATGGTTTCTTTTAATCTCTCCAATACTAGATATATTATAAGTAACAGCTTTTATATCATGTACTTTTTCTTTTCCATAAAAAGGTATTTTAATAGTGGCTCTTTTAAAACCATCTTTTTTTAATATCTTTATTCTAAAGTAATAATCAGTTGTAAAATTAAATTTTCGTTTAGGGTTTACATAAAGATTACCGTGTTCGTATAACACTAATGCATTTGCTGTTGAATCTTTTTCATAGAACTGCATTTTTAATTCTTCTATAGTTACCTCCCCTATAGGTGTTGTTTTTTCTTTTTGTCCATAAAGAAATAACGAACCAAAACATAAAATAATAGTTATAATCTTACTCATTATCCTTTTACCAATACTATTTTTTCTGATTGCTTTTTTACCAATTGACCATAAAAATCTTTTAAAACTAAATAATACTGAGGAGTAATAGTTGATTTATTAATTTGTAAAATAGACATTGTTTTAATTTTGTTACCAGTTTGTGTTACTTGATATTTAAAAACACCCAAGTTTTCTGGCAAAGCTATTGCTAGGGTTTTAGGCAAAGAAGATACCGTATAGCCATCTGGAATTTGGATTGAAACTGTATTTTTATCTTTCCATGGGGTAATAAAGTCTACAGGGAATTTCCTCTCTTCTAATTTAAAAGGATTTGTGTGTTGGGCTAAAATCAATAGAGGCTCTATGTATAATTTCCCATTTATTTCTTCAACTAAATCTTCGCTTCTAAACTTTACATTTCTATTAATAGCTTTACCTATTGCATTCTTATTTGCTATTTTAAAATTTTCTATTTCTACATTATTCTTTTCTTCAAACTTTGTAATGAGCTCTTCCTCCTTTAAATGATTGTAATTCTTGCGAAAATTTAAAGCCTTTAGGTTATTAAATTTAGTTATGGCTAAACCCTCTAAAATTAAATCATCTGTTATTTTTACCATTAGTAAATTTTCTTCAAGAGCTGGTTTGGAAGGTGATAATTCCACCCAAGAAGAATTTCCATTTTTAGTTACAACCCTTCCATTCCAGTTTAAAACTCTTGTTGGTAAAACATTTGGCAAGCTATAGGGCTCTGTAGCATCTAGAAGTACATAGGAGTTGTCAGGAAATTTAACCATCGAAATTACATAATTAAAACCGTTTAAAGTAGGAAACAAAGGAACTCCGTTTGACCTGGTACTTACCAAAACTGGATTGGCATCTAGGCCTGCAAAACGCAACATAGACGTAAGCATTAAGTTAATATCTGCAGAATTACCTACTTGTTCTTTGTAGGCTTTTTTTACACCTTTATCTGTATATATTCCTACATAATCATTCCATTTTACTTTAGATTTTACCCATTGAAAAATTGCACTAACTTTTGCAAAATCTGTTTTTGCTGTGCTTAGAATTGTAGTTAAATCGTCTTTATAATAACTAGATTTATTTAATTCGGAACCAAAAAGAGGGGATTTATAGATTTGCTTGCTTACATCTTTCCACGTATTTGAAAAATATTCAGGAGCAGAATCAGGCCAATTTACCGATGTTAATTCGTATTGCAAACCACCTCTATAATTATGAATGCTATTTACAAATGGCTCATTATCTTTTAAGGCAGGGATATTTTCTGCATTAAATTTAGAGATTTTTTTTCTATAATTTACCTCCCCTGTTTCAAAGGAAGTACTTGTAATAGATCCATTTTCTCCTCTACTTTTAAACTTTAGATTTATTGAAGTACTTTTTGAACTCTCTTCAGGTCTTATAAAATAATATCCTTTATTTTTTTTACTAAAAATAAAATATTCTGGAATTTCTATTTTATATGCTAGTTTTTTAACTGGTATATCATACTGAAATTGTAAATCATCTATACTTTTGTAAGGTGACACGTGTTTATATTTTAGCTCTATAACACACCCCTCTTTAATGCTTGGCATTGTAATTTTCTTAACGCTTCTATATTTGTTTCTTTTTTCATCAAAAACACCGCTTTTGGAAAGTTTTTCTTTTTTAATTTTTCCATTTTCTAAATTAAAAGTGTATCCTTTAATAGAATTTACACTTTCTTTTTTTCCATTTTCTGGCTTGTAATACCTTGCATATTGTGTAGCCTCTTCAAAGCCTTTTTTGTTATATACTTTTATTCTAATATGAATGTCTGTTATTACTTTAAAACCACCTCCTCCTTGAACAAATTCAAAATATGTTCTTCTTTTTTTATACAAATAAGCGGCATCTGCAGTAGAATCTAGAGGATAAAATTTCTCGGCTAATTCGTCTTTAGATACCTTTCCAAATGTATAGTCTTGCGCAAAATTAGATGTAGTTAGTACTATTAATAAAATTGTTAATGTCTTTTTCATCTTACTTTATTTTTTTTTTACCAAAACTATTTTTTCTGATTGCTTTTTAACCAAGTCATTATAAAACCCTTTTAAGGCAGCATAGTATTCTGGAGA
>Ga0115008_10002026_pt1 | contig 16780 bp, 20 predicted proteins | sample FraStrMetagenome_FD_87164 | JGI IMG/M metagenome (GOLD analysis project Ga0115008, IMG submission 87164) | Marine eukaryotic phytoplankton communities from Arctic Ocean - Fram Strait ARC3M Metagenome | ecosystem: Environmental > Aquatic > Marine > Oceanic | place: Fram Strait | collected...
ATTAGATCTGTTGAATGTATCTGGACTGCTCCCGCCAGTAAGGGAAGTCGAGCGACCTGGAGAGACAGATCCTGATGAAGCTGAGCATGACGATAAAGCCTCTTGAAGCTGCGAGTTCCAGCTCGGAAGACGCTGGTTCTGTCGTTGCAGAAACGACGGCGTCTGTGAGTTTTGTGCAGTCGACATCATGTCGATATGGAATTTAGCTCTGTATGTTATTTTCTTATCTTCTGAGTTACTTTCTCTATAAAAAATGTCTTGTTTTCCAAGATTCTGGGTTTTATGAAAAGTTAATTTTGACTCTTGAATTTTCTGGGAAGTGTGAGCTCCAGGAAAAGGTTTTCACATGCAATGTGGGCTCAATGGAACACGTGACGTCGGACGATGTTAAGGCGCTGAGCGGCAGTTTCTTGCGCCACGCGCGCGGGCGCACCGCGTGGCTCATCCCCGTGTTCAACCCAGTCTGACGCAAAAAAAGAGGAGCGCCGCCGTCAGCGCCGACGCCTGCACCTACTTGAGCCACTCTTGGAGAGCTTGACATTACGCAAGCTTGGGAAATATAATGACGGTTACGATCTTTCATTTACAATCAGATGAAATTAAAGCTTCTCTGGACTTTTTGTTTCTCTGTAATGGCGAGGAAATGAGAAGCAAGATTTTATCGCATCCAAGAATATTTTGAAAAAAACGGTATCGTACCGTCTGGTTAAGAAGGCCTCTTCTAACAGCAAGGGATGTTTTCATGATATCAAAAATGACTATTTATATTCGTTGCAGTCCTGTATCTTGGACTCAACAAATTTCTAACACGCGCACGAGTTCGTACATCGCACTGCCTAACCCCTCATTGAGTACATAATTCGCTGTGACCAAAAACTTTCGTGTCGATAATGAAGTTGTAAAAGCTGCAGCCGTCGGTCGATCCGTGGCGTCGCTAATTCTAGGGTTATGATAATTATAGTGAGCGTCTTGCGTTACATAAGCGCCACTGGGCTCAAACTGACTCTTGATAAAGTGGAAATTAAGTCAGCTTTTTTCAGACTTGAATTTCAAGGTCCTTTTAAAGAAAATATTTCCTTACTAAATTGCTCAAATTTGAGCCTAAAATGCAAAAAGGAACATATGTTTACTTCCCAAATTAGCTGCTAACAGGTTTTTCTTATTAGCGAAGCCACGGAAAACTTCTAACCGATTAGATTCTGGAAATGTTTCAATAGCCCAGTAACCGGCGCCAGTTAAAGGCGAGTACTTGCAGGATAAGCTGCGCGTAATCCCTTCCACTCCAGCAATGATAGAATATAGAACGCTGGAATTATCCTGAAACTTGTGGGATCTAAAATGGCGCCTTCTGGAGATGTCTCAAACTTTGTATGTTTCGAGTCACATGTGAAAATGATACTCAAACCTCAAGTACTGATCAAATGAGAAAGTACGCGCTTGATGGGGATTATTTTCAGATACATTATGAGAAATTTAAATATTTTCAGCGGTCGACCTAAAAGCCGCTCAAGCAGCCCAAGTGTGACGCGATCAAAAGATGCCCAAAACTTCCCCTCTAGTTGCGAGCAAGGACTCAAGAGCCACAAGCGGAATTCAGAGTCGACCCAGAGACTGACCCCGAAACATCCGAAAGCAGCATTAATTAGGGAGATGCCGCAATCCGACCACTTTCCACGCAGCTTTGAAAAGCGAAAACTTCCGATGAAAATTGCCTTGCAGAACTGGTAACCGAGATTACAAAACAAGGAACGATTCTTATTTCTCAAATCTTAAAATTGTTTGATAAATTGATGATACGATGAAATTGGAATCATGGAAGAGAAAAATTGACCAAAAAAGTTCATAAAACTACACTAAAGACAGATAGCTTGCTTCACTTCTGAAACTCGAGCCAACTCAGCCCTTGAATACTCAAAATGAGCTAGAAAAAGGTTGAGCTCTGTTCTGACTAGTTTTTGAGAAGCCAATTATATCCAGGTGTGCTTGATCGGTAGTACGCGAAAAGATTCGTAAAATCTGAATTGATCGGTTCAAGCAAAACAAGGTTCAGTCGGAAATTTTGCGAGTCTGCACTCGAGATTCTAGTACTGCTCGAGTGTTTCGTAATATACTATCTTCCCGGAAACGTCAGCCCGGAAGTGCCCAATTCCAGGAATCAAGTGGCGCATAGACAGTCTCAGCGAAAAGACGATCACGCAAGCGTTTCCGTTAGAATGAATCTCACAACAGGATACATTCACTCCATGTTTACGAAACATCCGACAATTTGTCTTTACATTCCGAACCTCTCCATCCGATTTCAATCTTAATTGAGTTATCTTCAAATTTAAAGTTATCGTTGTAGGAATAGAATAATCTTCAAAGTCAAATCAGAGAACTCAGGTCATTCTAGCAGTACAAACAGTAATATAAGGACAGGGTTTCAATGGCGCAGATTCTTTGATGAGCTTTCTCTAGGAAAAACTTGTTAATTATGAAAACTAGTTATTGGTACAATTTGAAAGTTGTTATAATAAAAGGGCGTATCTACGTCGTTATCCGCAAAGGTTACAAGTCATTAGTATGTGCTGTTAAAGATCATTTGTGGATTACACTTTTTAGAAGAGATACCTATGCTATTGAACGTTGTTTCCTTCGCCATGGATGTCGGCGGCGCTTTCGAAGCGGTGTCCGTCATCAACGTCCATTTCATCTGCATGGTGCCCCTGTTGGTAGCCTCTTTGTTCCGTCCTAAGACACGTGTGAAAGTAATAGAGATAATTAAAACTACTCAGAAATTGTACTCGGAGGCCCGTGGTGACCAGCATCAAGCCAGGCGGCGTTATCGGCATTGACAATCGCTTGAAGCAATTGAAGTTGCTCACTAAAATGTTTTTAATCAAAATTTTTTTTGTTAGTTCGTTTACTGAGACAAATTATTTTCAACAATCGAAGTGGATTCCGGCTCGTAATTATTCATGATTAGTAAAAAATAAATGGCTACCGACAAAAATTCAACTTTGAGTAATGGTCAGTCTGAGCTCTTTTCAGCTAATCAGAGGGCTCGCGCCTTGCGCTCGCCTCAAGAATTGATCCCAGCAAGTTTTCCTTTTTCCCTTGAGAGAAATATATTCAAAAAACTATTTGATGCAACATATCTTCGTAAATGACATTTCTCTGTCCGTTGATAAGACTTAATCAGAGTTGTCAATCTTGAATTGTTCGTTACGTAAATCTAACTCAGCTCACATTTTTTGGCTGTAAGGAATCTTTAAAAAAAGTCCAAGGCTATCGAAGGTTACAAACAGCACTTCGTGTGACTTTTAGTCACAGGTGACCAGGATTGCCAAAGATGGGACTCTTAGTACCAGGGGACCGCATACCACCATTCTGAATTGACCAGAATTTTATTTAGTGTTTGGTAAATTTCGGTAAGAATCGATGGCCCATCGGCGATGAAAGATCTTCAAGTAAGCTTCTTAGTTTTTTTCTCTTTTTTTCACTTCGCTTTGATTTCATTTTGATGACATGGATGCAAATACATGGTACTCAAACTTAGATACTGTGAAAAGACAAATAGCGGATAATGTAGGAGTCTAAACTTTAGACTCTAAAGTCATAAATTCACCGTGAAGTGTATAAACAGTTTTTACTAACTGTTCCGAAAATTTAACAATGATTTTTAACAAAGGGTATATCCGATTAACACTTCTGGAGGAAAACATTACCACAATGAGGAACTTCCGTATTCTTATCTACTAAGAAAAGTTCTACTTCTTATTGAACTCTCGCTTATAGTTTTATTTTCTGATTTAGAAGATAGTCAAGATCATATCTTTGCACATTCAATATTTAACTATATATTCAAAATATCACACTTCATGAGTTTGTATAGCCTATAGAACTATTCAGAAAAATCATTGATGCCTTTCTTTTCTTACGTTATCTTCAGTTTAGTTTTATTCACATTTCTAAAGTTCATCACAAGTAACTATGCTGCTGTCACACTGTTCGAGGATAATCATCTCGTTTCTAGTGTAGCTTGGAATGAGAATGTCCGCAAAGCCGTCTTTGTTATGGTCGATTGCCTGGATCTGTCCAATTGTGGCGCCAGTTAGAGTTGCATAACCGATATTGTCGTCGGTTTTATAAATTGAGTTCGTCTCGTATCTTAGAATTTACTCTTGGTTAGTTTTTATTGGGAACTCGTACCTCCAGTTCGAAGGAAAGTCAGAAAGAGGAACATGTTGGTAGACCTGTCCATCATCGTCACCAGAAACCCAGATTGTTTCTCTATTGTCACCAGCTTTTTTGAGCTAAAGACAATTAGTTTTGTATTTATATTCGATAAATTTACTCCAGTAGCAAATCCACCAGGCGATCCAAATCCAGCGTTCAGAAATCGCGGGAATCGAGTGTAAATGTCGTGACGGAACCAGCTGTCGGGATTACGCCAGTCTGCAGAGTTGATTGAGTAAGTAAAAAGTGCGCCGTTTTCGTCACTTCGTGACCAGGTGGTTGTTAGCATCTCCTTTTTGCCGTCGCCGTTGACATCGTGGAATTCGACCTCAAAGTACCTAAGCAAGTTTTTCGACTCAGAAAATTTTGGAGCTCTTACCAGCCAGCGTTATCAACGATGATAGATCGGTGCTTGGAGACGTAGAGCCAGTCATCGTCGGTATCCTCGGTCCAGACCAGCTCAAGCTGCTGAGAGTAAAAACCGGAAATGGCGATGACCAACTGTTCTTTTTCTGTTCCAGGTCGGGTCAAGTAAGTTGTATCGAAGAAGACATCAGCAGTATTATTTCCTTAATTTCTTTTATTCACGCACATATGATAAAAACAAACCAGCAGCGATTTCATGCTCCTTCCAGAGATTGATTTGAGATGGGAACTGTCCGTTGTTTTCAAACCAGAGCAAAGTTTGGTTAATCGGTGTAATTGGCCCGTCATTGAGACATCGAGCTGTGAGCATGTCCAAATCGCCGTCCTGGTCCATGTCATGCCATTCCACCTTGTGGTAGAAGAACTTTGGGTGTTCGCCCTGCAAGTGCTTGCATCCGGGCGTCATGTAGTGCATCTCCAAAGTGTCAGCATTGAAAACAGCGACACAGCCGTCGTTTTTAAGGTTTGGGAAAAAACCGGAAGAGACGGAGAACCAGCGGGGACCGTAGAGTTCTTCTGGAACGGTCTGGATCGCATTTGGCCAGGGGAACTCCGTGAATAGCGATTCTGCCTCTGGTTTCGGCCCGTTGCAATGGCTCAGCCAGTTTTTGATTCTGTACACGGCGTCACCAGGACCGATCGCGAAAGTTGTGTAGAAAAGGTCGTTTCCATCGATGAGCGAGAACGCTGGTGGATTGTCAAGCTCAACTCGACAGCTTACAGTCCAGCCATTATCGCCGGGAACCTCGACACCCCTCTCTGTGTTTTTAATTTCTGTAGTTTTGTAGCTAGGAACGGCTGCCACGAGGGCAGCAAGTGCAGAAAATTTGATCATTCTAGTAGACCAAGATTCTATAAAGAAATTTTGCTTTTACGTAGCACAACAGATGCTGTTTCCCATGAACCCAGTTTCCAGGACGATTGCCAACTCAATTAGTCTTGTTGCGCAAATATAATGTAAATATTCGTCATTAGTTTTCATTAATTTCTAATTAATAATAAGTAATTATTTAAAAATGAATAAAATTGATTCAATTGATTTCTAGTCTGTACTCTTCCTTGATTTCATCTGCGTTGCTTAGCAACTTAATTTTGCGCACGATTGCTTAGTCACTTTTTTCTCTAGAACAAATTTTTGTTATTTTTAAGAACAAGTAAGAGTCAACGAATTCAAGTCAGTTTAAAATGAGCCGGACCGGTAGGTGGAGCTAGAATAATTTCTAGAACAGCCAATGAAAAGTGTTTATGGCGGTTTTTAGAGCCCAGTTAGAGAATGTCAACTACTGGAATAGCGCGAGAAAGCTACAAGTTCAGAAAAAGTTTATTGGAAGACGTTTACGGAAGCGAGGATGAGAGCGAAAAGGTCCGTCAGAAGCCGCCACACCATTTACTAGAGACGCAGATATTTTCGTACTTGGAGAAAAATGAGATTCTCCGAGTCAATCCTCATCAATTGTCGTTTTTGCTCAACAAGGTAACTCGCTGTTATAAATTTCGTCGCTCAAAGAATTAAGGGATCGACGAAAAAGAAAGTAAAAATTATAAATGCGTCAAATACGAGAGCAAACTTCCATATAATCGCTCCAATAAACACTAACCGTTGGCAGATCTCGTACGAGAAACCAGAAGGTGGCGTAGTTCCAGGAAAGCATGTGGAGATAACGGTCAATTTCATAGGACCACAGAATGATGATCTCGTTACGGAAAATATCTTCCAGGTAAATCGACACTCAGTTTTAGCTACGCTACACACTTTGGATACAAGAAATAATCCTTCAAATCTAGGACTCGATTCGAATCCACTGCGTTGGTCAGAACCTTTTGGTGCCCCTTTATGCTTACCCTACAATCGATGCAAACAACTTTCCAAAAAAGATAAACTTCGGCTCAGTTGCGCTGGGCCAATCTGCAGTGCGTTCAATTTCCTTAAAATCCGATTCACGCGATGTCTTTACATACACTTGCCAAATAACGCCGCCGAATCCAGTATTTTCAATTACACCCGCTTCAGGGCAGATTAAGGGCAACACAGAAATACAGGTAAGAGATAAAGTAGCATACAAAAATTAAATTGTCGCCCTTCAGGTTGCCTTTAATCCAACAGAATTTGTGACATGCTCGGCGACAATGACGATCCAGTTTTCTACTTTCGACCGAAAAGTTCTGCGCTGCGAGCTGAATGGCAACTGCCTGCCTGGTCTGCTCACAACTCAGAAGAAACGTGAATTTGCTCTTGAAAATAGAAAGGCGCTAGTCGAAGAAGCAGTCTTATCAGACCAGGTCAAGGAATCCAAAAAGACGCTCGTCGACAAGTCGATCAAGAATGAGATAACGGAACTGCACAGAAAAAAGAGGCGCGAAATTGTGAAAGCGTCGACCTCTGACGTTCAATCGGCGGAGAGGCTGAAACCAAGACCTCCTAAGAGCTCGCCGAGAAGCCAGTCTTCAAAATCAGGAGCTGGCGATCCAACAGAACATCTACAGATTGGCGCGATTCACCATATCAACAAAATTCTCAACAGGAAAGAAACTGTACCTTCGAATCTCGACGAGCACTTCGTGAAATTTCACACAGCGACGACAGAATTCCGCACGCGACTGAGAAAAGCAAAAGAAACTGAGAAGAATAACAAGCTAAAATGGCAAGTTAAAATCGGAGAAGACATCCCTGAGCCTGAAGAAATTGAAGAAATACAAAACAAACGAGATGGTCGTAAAATAATTATTCAGGTTAAACAACCATATAATAAAAAAACTAATGACTTCTTTTTCAGGGACGAACTGAGCGTGAAGCAAACACAAAGCTAGAGTATACTCCTGTATTCGACCTGTATCGAAACTCGCCATGGCGTGGTCGGCACTTCGCGTTGGTGCGATTTCAGCAAGCAGCACGGACGGTGCTCATCCGAATCCGAGCAGAAGATCGGCTTGTCTGCTTACGAAAGCTGCTTTATCTGGTGAACGAGCGTGGAATGAGCATCCGTATGGCAGAAATGAAGCTGACGGGCTCGATCGACGAAACACAAATTTACCACATTGCAAGTCCGCCGTCGCAACGCGAGTACGTCGTTAATCAGACTTCGAGCTGCACACTATTCGACAGATGGAAACTCAGCGGTACTTTCCGTGATCCGGTAATGCGACGGTTAACTGTTATAGCTTGAACGTGTTTAGATTGAGCAAGATCTCCTACAGATCACTCTCTCGGACCCGCCAACACCAATTTACCACTCGCTTCAAACTCCAACTTATTTCAAACTTCAAGGGTATACAGAAAACGCAACATACAATTGGGAAAATATGATATACGAGGTAAGCCGAAAATCAAAATGTCGCAAAATCTAAAGTTTATTTCAAGATTAATAAAAAGTCTGAAGAGCTGAAGGAAGAAAAAGTGCACACGCCTTCAGACTGGACGCACGAGGATATTGATCTCAACATACTGAGCTATAACGTAAGCCTTAAAAATCTCTACAACATAAAACTCGTTCAGAAAACCGCTCAGGAGAGCTTAGGAGTAGTAAAAGGACTACTTGAAGAAATCCTTGGTAAACTTAGATTTAGAAAAATTGATTAACTCAAATCAAAAAAAATCAATCAATTAGCGAGATTTTTTATGCGAATGAAACTAATTTTTTAACTATGAGACGTTTAATCGATGATTCTTACTTTTCTTTTAGATATTGTCTGGCAAGAAAGAGAAGAGGGAAGTTGCTAAAGGTGGACAACGCCTATCCCGCTGGAGTTCCGTTACGAACGTCGACCGAAGTCTCAAGTCCTGAACGGACAAACCATCATATCTATTTATCATTTTGTAATCCATGTATTTTTGTAAATAAAATTTTCATAATGAAAAAATCACAGATTTGATAACCGCAGCTGGCGCAAATTGTCACTTTTGATGATCAGATCTGATCGTTATTGTTAATTGCAGTCGCGCCTTTGATCAGTGCGGATCTTGCAGCGGATATTGCTTCTAGCGGAAGCAGATGCTTTTCAGTATAAAACTGTACTAGAATTCAGTTCCTCATACCACAATTACAAATGTCAAATCAAGAATCAAAAAGCTTCACATGTTTCTGGACCAGTGCCGGCTACCCGTGTAGTCAAATATTCTCATCCGCAAAAGAACTCGACACTCACCTCGCATTTCATATAAACGAAAACATAAGCGCCGAGTCCCACTGCCACTGGTTGAACTGTACGAGAAAACAGCCCTTCAAAGCGAAATATCAGCTCAACATTCACACTAAAACGCACTCTGGCTACAAACCTTTTGAGTGCGACTTCTGCGACATGTCTTTCTCACGCCAGGAGAATTTAAAAATTCATCGACGGAAGCACACAGGAGAGCGCCCTTACGTCTGCCCCGAGCCTGGCTGTGATGCTGCTTTTTCTAGCTCTACTGATCGACGAAAACACCGTTTCGTCCACGCTAATGAGCCGATCCACTGCAGCTACTGTCCGAAAACCTTCTTTCATCCGCAGAGTCTTCGTACACACATCAAGAAAAACCACGAGCAGGAACTCGTTGCCAGCACAAGCTCAACAAATAAGCGTAAAAGAGAAGCTACACCGGAAGAGCAGTCTCTTAACTCAACGACTTCCACGACTTCAGACTACTACTCGTCTTTTGCTCCTACTCCTCCTCCAGATGCGAAACGAGTTTGCCAAACGCCTGACATGTTTCCAACCGCGATTCCGATGCAAATGTGGTACTCGTCAATGGGATACGCTGATCAATTTCCTACTGAGTACACCGCAACTGATTATTCTGGACATTATTGTCCTCCTCAGTTCTACTCTTCGTACTACGTCGCATCTCAGCCTACTTTTCCATCTCTGTACCAACCACACTACCAATGAATAAAATCCAGAAAAAAATCCATATAATGAACAAATTTCTTCGAAAGCATTCCGTCGAGAATAGATTTATTAGACAAGTTTCTATAATTCGAACTTTCGAAGCTCGTCTTCTGTGACAGTACCCTCTGGTAGTTCTTCTTTCTCTTCAGGCTTGTCTTCTTTCATTGCTGCCATAAAATCTTCTTGAAAATTAACAACGAGAGGATTTAATAAACGCTTTATAAGTTCTACAAAATATGCTTATTTAATTTTAAAATATGTTTATCTCAAGAACTTTCCTTGACTCCAGCACCGACAACCTTGATCTTCTTCAAAGGATAGTCGTCTTCGTCATTGACTGGCTCTTGCTGAAGTTTCTCGACAATTTCCCAGCCGTCTATAATTTTCCCAAACACGACAAACTCGCCGTCCAAGTGCGTGCTCCTCTTTGTTACGATATAAAACTGACTTGCATTCGAGTTTGGCCCAGAATTGCTCATCGCCACATAACCTTATCACACGTAAGAATTTTATAAAGTATCTCAACCGAACCTCTTCGATAATGCCCAATGTCGAAATTTTCATCGTCAAAGGTCTTTCCGTAGATCGACACGCCTCCAACACCGTCTTTATATTCTACATCTCCACCCTGAAGCATCCAATTCGAAACCCGATGGAAGATTGTTCCTTTGTACGAAGGATACGAGTCGCTCAAAGCGAGCTTCTTGAAGTTTTTCGTCGTTCTTGGCACAATATCTCTGAACAAGCCGAAGTGGAGCTTTCCTCGTGGGTATCCATCTACTTCAATCTCGAGCCAAACAGACTCGTATATCTTTCCAAATTGCGGTTTGTCTTCTCCTGCGATTGAAAAACTAATCAAACTAAAAATAATAAGTGGTTTCATTTTAGAATAAGCGAAAAAAGAATGAAACATTGGCGATTGCGTACCGGTGAACGCCTTGAGGACAGAAGAACAAGATTAGTACTAATCTTGAGCTACTAACATTGAGCTATCCGATTACAACCAATTTGAGAAGAGAAAATTGAATGGAAATTTTATTGGTATGTAGCAGCGACAGAAAGTAATAAATATTTAAAAACAGATAAACTACGGTTGAAGTCTGAAACGATACGAGTATTGCTGTGGCGTGCTCCCCCAGCTCCAGTATTCTTTGACCACTAGTCGAATGAGACAGAAATGGAACAGGAAGAAAAACGCTCCGAAAAAGTACCTAAATGAAGGGTTTAAATCTGTTCAGAAGTGAGAATTCTAACCAAAAGTAGACAGAAATTCCAGAAGAATGAGAAGAATAGTGTTCGGCGTGTGAGATTTTACTTTCTACATGTAAAGTATGTTGAAGAAGATCCAGATGCTCACGCGAGTGGGAAATGTACAAAATCGGCGTAGAAGGCTTTGTCACAAAAATTGGAAACTTCATGTCTTGCGTTGAGATTGGCTCGATTTGTAACATACATCCAGCCTTAAATAATTCTAGCTTGATTACAACTTTGATCGATTTTACCTCGCATGCATAGATTTTCTCCGCAAATTTGGTCAGTTTTCTGGCAGTGACGTGAATTTCCGGTAGTTCGACGTCGTCTTCTTTAATTAGATAAATGTCGATTGATGAGTTTTTGTAGCGAATATTTGATAGCCCGATTTCATTGTGAAGGACTTCTGGGTCAGTTCCGAGAGCAAGATGCTCGGAGGTAAATTGCAGACCTGCAAAACTGAGAACCATTGCTTGCAGCAGCCCTTCTGCTCCTGCCTACAAGAGAAGATTATTCAACAAAAGAAAACGTATTGAGCTTACATAAACTAGGCCATCACATCCATGATTCTTGAGCGTCAGCTGCCAAGTATCTCTCAAAGCAAAAGCTTCATCAATTGTCTGCACATCTTTCCACAACGAGTTTGAATGAAGGGTGGCTACTCCATTGTAGCAATAATCTGGAGTCATGATTGGAGAATTCGGAACTAGTTGATAATCGGCTCCGAGCGCTTGCGTCTGCGTTTTACTCGCCGTTACTGCCATAATAGAATGCACCGTTGAATTGACCAGTTGCGCTCTTGGAATAATATGATGCGGGTCGGGATCATTCGGGTCCAAGTGAATGCCTGTATGAAGCAAATCCTTCCACGCTCGCTCGTGATCTTCGATCAACTTCAAGTCGGATTGTTTTTGCGCCGTTTTCATGTTCTTTCGCGCTACTTCTAGCGCTGCTTCGCTTGTCTTTGCCATACCAAAAACAATCTTCTGGCTGAGAAGTTTCGTCTTCTCATCACCTTTCAGCGAGAAAGAGTCAGGAATAATTTCTGTAATTATCGCTGCGTAAAGTCCAGAAGCTATTCGATATGTGAATTCTTCAGTTTCTTCTGTTGTTTTTACTTTTTTAATTGAGGATTTAGATGCAGGAGGATTTATAGAAATATCGACTTCGTGAAGATGAAATCCTGTCCAGGTAAACCGCATTGTCTGTACAAAAAGATTCGGCTGAGATCTGTGAACAAGCATTTTGTGAGAAACATGCAGACAGTTGTCGGCCACTCCATGACAGGTTGACTTAGTTAAAAGCCCCGTTCTGTAGTCAATAAACGCGTTTTCAATTTTTTCTCTTGATTTTTCGATTTCGATTTCCCAATTCATATCAAATGGAATCAAATGGCGATTATCCTATTCTGGATTTCTCAATTGAAATTTCAATTTTATTCACTTCAGATTTCAAATCCGAGCCTGATAAGTAATTGAAACGTCGGAAGCATCAAAAGCGGAGAGCATGATGTGTCCGTTGCCAAGAATCACATCCGAGTTTTGCTCAACATCAGTTGATTCCAGATCCTTGAATATCTTAATCGCGCCAATTTTTTCTAGCGGAGTGTATTTTTCGATAAACTTCGTTGAGCATTTCGTCGTCTCACTAGAAAGTGGTTTTTCTAACAGTCAATGGAAGGTTCTAACCTGATCCAGAAGAACGATTGTCCTGGAACGTGTGTAAATGTTATTGACAGAATACAGAAAGTGAGAAGTAGAGCGAAAATACATCGAGGAGATTTCAGATAGCGGATCCAGTCTTCTCTTTTCAATCTTTTTACATCAGCGAGCGCTTAAAAATGATTGCTATTTTTATTTTTTTTTTAATAAAAATAATTTTGATCAAAAAATACCTTTAAACGCGCCCGTCAGAATACCACTAATCATTACAAGTTCATCTCTTCATTTCTCTGCTGAAAATTAAAATAGATCGGAGCTCTCCAAATATTTAGCGCTCCTGATTGGTTCCACTCCCCGCGCGTGCACACCATAATCTTCAAAACTGGAGCCTCCAAGTTTCACTGAAGCATAACGATCACGTCATTATAGTTTTTGGTTTGTTCCCACGAGAACAGTTAAAATTCAGTAATTTACAGTTACCGACTTTTTCTAATTTTGAACAGAATGGATATCGCATTATCTCGTTATTATCCGATTTGAAGAATTGCAGAATGGCTCAAAAGTGACGCTGTCGAAACTCATTTAAAATGGCCTTTAATTCTATCATATGCCAGAAGCTTAGTCTATCACCGCCTTGTCAACTTCGGCATGTCCATTAATGGCTTCACCATTACCGAACTGTATTTTTAAACTCGTTTCTTCACGGAGAATGGTCATTCTGTGAGAGTAAAGATGGCGAAATGAAGGCTTTCTTTAGAATTGATCTGTCTACAGGTTTAGTAACTTACAGTCTAAGGCTACTGCATCTCGCCAGTTCGATTCGAAGCAGCAGTTCCGTATTCTATTGAGCGTAATATAAATAAGTCGGGTAGATCCCGTCCGCATGCCAGACATATTTTTAACACCCGAATGATAGGACTCATCCTTTATTATCAGCAAAGGCTAGACTGTGTTCAAGCAAGTCTTTTGTAAAAAAAATAGAAGGCAAATTTGAGCTCGATTTTAATCAAATTTATAACTTGAGCGATAACAAGCCCGTGCAAGAGAAGATTAAAATGAGCAAACCTTTGTGCAATAATGAAAGACGCTCAACAAGAGAATTGTCGCTCATGCAAAACGAGACTAGAAAGAACAGCTTCTACGAAGAAGAGTTCAAACTTATTTTGTCTTTAGAAAAAATATCTTAGTTCAAACGTAGAGCTGACTCATTAACAAATACTTTTTAAACGAGAGTCTAAAAAGAGAACTGATTGTGAACTTGAGTAAAGCAGAGACTCTGCAGAAGAAGAAGCGGGCGAGAGAACGTTTCAGGCACCGAGCTCAGAGTTAATGACGCCAGATGGAATTATTCATATTCTTCTGGTATCGTTATAATATTGCCAATACTTTTCAAGCAAACAAATTTGAAATAACAAGAGCTGTAAAATCGACTCACTTAGCTTATAAAAGAAAATGCGTTCGTCTCGCTGCCATGGCGTTCAAGGTAGGATAACTTCGAGGGAGAGATATGGTGTATTTGTTTTATTTCTAAGGCATTCAATCTTCGAGGGCCCAAGAAGAAGCTCAGTCGGAGGCAATCGCGCGCTGAGCTCGAGATCAGGAACGATACAAATGGATCGAATTTTGAGATACAATTGGGCACTCTGTATATTTTTATCGGACATGCGAATGGTCATTTTCATTTGAAAAGTTATACGTTTTCATTTCTCCCGTTATAATGAGACGGGGGCAACAGAGCGCAGTGCCTCTTCGAGAGCAGCTTCGGTTAAGCAAGGTCTAACCATGCACAATTGAGCATTAATGATCTTTAACTGTCAGTTGCCATTTTTTTGACCATGAATCTTCTACGACGTGTATCTAAACGAACTAAAAGAGCGAAATCACTCGACTTGCCGCCGACTTCTGTCAGATCAGTTGTTTTGGTAAGCTTTTTTTGCAGGTGTGTTGCTAATTTTCATCAAGAGATATCTTGAACAAAATCATATCTGGACTTTCGATGATGTGTGGGAAGACGCGATCGGTACGAAGCTTATCAAAAGAGCTCTGCAAGAAGATCGCGCGACTAGAGGAATTTTGGAGATTTTTGAACTCAGCAAGAAACAAGCAAGTGCTTTTTTCGCAGTTCTTTTTTTTATAAATTATAATTTACAGCATAAAATACGACCGATGGGATTCATGCGATACCATAATGAGCTGATTTACGTCTTGCGCAACGCGCATAAGTCCCCTGAGCTCCAAGGTCTAATCCTCAAAGTAGCGAAAAAGCTTAAATCTGAATTAAAGGGTTGCACGTGGACATTATGAAAGTTGAACTTTTTATACAGAAACTGGAAAACAACGAGGAAATCATATTTTCATCAGGAATCGATTAACTTGCATGTGTTAAACAATTAATGAAAATCGTTAATCCATTTAAAGATAACAGCCTTCTGTACTTATTACTGAAGGCGCTTGGATGGGATGTATTTCAAGATTCATATTCATCGACAGTTTATCTTCAATGGAAATGTCTTGAGCTAGATTTGACGGTCAATCTAGACACGTTCAGCAATTACTCTAAGATCGGAGCCGGCAATTTCGGGATGGTCATTTGAAGAAAATAGAATTTAAAATTAGATAAGTTCATTTCTACTCGTTCGTCTAAAATTGAAGTTGAATAATTGAACTTGCTAATTAAATAAGCAATTACAAGCTGCTCGAATGACCATTTTCAACAGGCGATGTCTACAAAGTTAATAAAACTGATACGAATGCTACTTATGCGCTTAGAATTATGCCTAAAAATAAGATGCCGGACTTCGACCAGCTTGAAAATTACATTGACATTCTGACCACACTTAGTTGCGCGGGCTCTCAACATTTAATAGTATCCCCTTTAAATTATGTACGATTGAATGAAAATTAGTCCAAACCAAGCATATCTTGCACAAAAGGAGCTTTTGTCGACCAAGTGAGTTACATATTCCAGGATTGCTCTGCCATATTATTCAGTAAGTTCGTCATTTCTTCCTTTGGATAATCGATGTTTAAGTCCATGATTTCGGCGACGGAGGCGATTTGCTAAAGCTCTATTCTCAGCGCGGAGGGTTCACTTTGGAAGAGGTCTTGTTCTACACTTGTGAAATGGTCATTGGCCTTGAATTCATCCACCAGCACCATATTTGCCACAGAAACATTTCCCCCCGCTCGATTCTTATTTCTGGTAAATCATGATTTGTGGAGAATCGTTAGCAAAATTTTTTATATTAAGGAACTGGACATTGCATGATCAGCAACTTTTTTGAGTCGGTCAGCAGTGCGAACAACAACGACTTATCTGGAGACGTAGGTTCTGCTCAATTTAAAGCGCCAGAAGTAGCAACCGAAAATTACGGGAAATCTTGTGATATATTTTCACTTGGCTGTACGATTTATTACTTGTATTATGGCGAGTCACCAATAGGTAACAGCGACTGTTTCATGAGAAACAGACATTTTTTATGTGTTTTCAGTGACAGACCCAATCACCGAGCAAATCTCGTATAAACTCCTTGACAGATTGAACAAAGTATCGCCTCTTGGTATGCAAATTCTGCTAGCAAAAATGTTAAGATTGGGTTTTAACAAATAGCTCCGAGGTATAGTTCCGAGCTTTGAGCTGGATTAGAAGTTTATTATGAGAGCTGAAAAAATCCAGAAATAGCCATGAGCCAAGTTCGCGAATACGAGTAGATCAAATACGTACCGAGAAGATTTTCCAACAGACGAACTGGTCGCAGATGGAACTTAAAACGATAGATGCGCCGATAATTGTCTCAACTAGAACAGGTTTGTTGAACTGGACAAAATCAAATGCACGAGAAAATATAGAAGGAGAAGTGGTCGACAGAATTGCCTGTCTTGAAGAAGACAATTCCAAGAGTGCAGCTAAATATGAATTCATCAGCAAAACGAAATGGCGCCGCGAAATATTAGTTCTAGTTCCAAAAATTTATTTTTTTATCCTTTGAAAGGGATTAATTCTTTCCGTTTTGAACTAAAACAGACTCCGTTTTTGATCTGTCAACTCAAAACGCTATCGATAAAGCTCAAAGCGAAGATAACGACATTGAGGCCCTTCAAGCGATGGAAATTCAAGATATTTTAATTCAGGGAATTTGCTCGAAAGCCGCTGATTCCAGGTATCAATCAAACGTCAAGTAATCTCAGATAATTTATCTTAAAATGAAGGTTCAATCCAACGTGGTCCAAAAGGGAGATTTTTCTCTTTCCGAATCGGCTCGAGATACCAGCTGAGCAGATCGTTGTCCCTATCGACGAGATCATCTCGGTCGAAAAGATAAAGCCGAAAGACACCGAAGCGATCTTGGTAAAAACTC
>Ga0115008_10002029_pt1 | contig 16772 bp, 10 predicted proteins | sample FraStrMetagenome_FD_87164 | JGI IMG/M metagenome (GOLD analysis project Ga0115008, IMG submission 87164) | Marine eukaryotic phytoplankton communities from Arctic Ocean - Fram Strait ARC3M Metagenome | ecosystem: Environmental > Aquatic > Marine > Oceanic | place: Fram Strait | collected...
AGAAGTCTAATTGTATATCTCTCATCTAATTTTATTCTCTGATGAACTCCCGACGGATGAGCAACGTAATTTCTCCGACAGTGCCCATTTATCGAATGTTGACCGATGAATGGGCTGGTTAGGGCCCTATCGACAGAAAATCGATCGATGGGCACAAACCGGTCTCAAACAGTGCCCATTTATCGACCGTCGGCCGATGAATGGGCACGAACCATTCAAGATGGGCACAAAGCGGTCTCAAACAGTGCCCATTTATCGACCGTCGGCCGATGAATGGGCACGAACCACTCAACAAATAGAAGTCTAATTGTATATCTCTCATCTAATTTTATTCTCTGATGAACTCCTGACGGATGAGCAACGTCATTTCTCCGACAGTGCCCATTTATCGAACGTTGACCGATGAATCGGCACGAACCATTCTAGTCTTCAGGCACTCCGGGGAAAGTAATCGACGGGTTCGCCTTTGTCCATCTATCCATGGGTCACCGACTCCGGGCTTAGTAATCGACGGGTTCGCCATTGTCCATCTATCGATGGGCCACCGAAGGATTGGCACAAACCGATCATCAACTCAAAGACGAGGCAGTCTCACCCAGTAACAACCCTTGCCACTATGTACCGATTGAATAGTATCTCTCACATCTAATTGTATTCGCGGATCAACAAGCGCCACCAGAGCCCATCTATCGACGGTCCATCGACGGAGGGACAGCAGAATGACGCACAGACTGATGCTTACATCTCTGTCCACTCATAATCGAGCCATCGACGGAGACGGACAGACTGATACTTACATTTTCTTCACTCAATCTCCATAAATTCTTTGATCCTTCGGGTTCACTTGCCATCAGCACATGCTCATAAATTTCCAACTCGCGAACAACAGAAGTCAAAGGGCAACATGAGTCAATTAACTGACACCTCCAGCGACTCTGAGGACGACGAAGATAAGTCAAATGGCGCCATTTCTAACACGAGCGACTCTGACAGCGACGATGATGAAACCACTTTAGTAAACCTCGGTCGAAACCCCGGAGAGGAGGGAGGGGAGTTTTCTCAGTCAGGGGGTAATCCATCCAAAAGTCAGATTAGCAGTAGCCCCCACAACAGACCGAGACAACCCATACCTGAACCCATACCTGTTATGATGACGAATGAACACATTCCAGATGATCTTCTTACGTCCTTTGAATGCAGCATAATGGCGTCACGTCTTCCACTTCTTTGCCTTGTGATTCCGACAAGGAATAACAAAAACACTAATATAACCATGATATCTCCAAATGTGAACATGCGCCTAGTCGAATGGCAGAGGATCACCAGCAAGAATTCCACCAGCCTCATCAAAACTTATATCAACATGGACGAAAATTTGGTGAATCCGCTTGGTGGTGCTGTAACAGCAACGTTCTTCTCGTTTGAATTTGGTCATATGAAAGGAGAGTCCTTGCCGAAACCCGTGAAATTGAGTCCCTGTTGGTCCTTGAAACCATCCGAACAAACGAGCGGAGTAATGAAGAGAATTGATGAGAAATATGCGGCACGACATGTCACCATTGCTAACGTGTATAAAGGTCTGACATGGTTGACCAAAAAAACAACACCTGTTGAGGCAATGGAGACGAGTGTAGAGGAAGCGTTGAAACTATACATTAATGCTATCAACGGGATCCCAATCAACGGCACCATTGAAGAACTGAAGGTATTTTATGACGACCATGAATGGAACGTGGATCCCCGCGGGGACGAGGATTCATCTTCTACCCCCCTTCGCGCGGATCTTATTGAAAACATGAGTAAAGCAAACCTTCGTCGAATTATTCAGGAGAAGCTACCTTATCAAACCGGGATTGCTATTGGAATCGTAGACGGCGTTCACAGGGCAACCACCATGTATTTTGCTCCACTTGGCATTCTGCCAGAAGAGGCACATGTTGGTTTCGACGAACTTCAGGAAATGAAACTTTTTGTTCGTTCGTTAGAATCTTCTTCCAACGATGGCAGGCTGATAAAGAATGAAGCGAAACGGCAGAAAAAAAGAAGCCGACTGGTCGACATTGACACAATTGTAACCCTCAAATGCAGGCTGCCTAGGGAGCCCGAAAAAGCGTTCGACCAGCAATTCTGCACTGCCATGTTGTGTATATCCGCAGCTTTGCAACAAGTTGGATCTCGTTCGCAACCTCACACTTTGAAAGAGGCTATTCATCACATTATGTCCCACATTATGGTAGATTTCGATGCCCGGAAAGACTTCAGTGCCGGTTATCTGTTCAAGTCCAACCCAGACGAATGTTGGCTAACGAAAGCATGGACGGAAGATTTCGGTTGGTCGAAGGAACCTTCTTATAAAGATCTGCGTGCAAAATCAGTTGCCTTTTTAGAAAAAACAGATGTGTCGCAAGAAGCAATCGCTAGCGTCATGGGCCATCTTGATCTTTCCCATACCGCTTCCTCGTGCCAAGATGCCCGTTTAGGCGGCAACTACATAAAGTGCTGGATCCATGATTGCTCTAATTGGTTAAAACGCTCCCTCGAAGATTTTCTTTCGAATAAAATCGAACTTCTAAACAGCATGGCGTCTGGGTTTGGGACTGCCTTACACCGTCTGGTTTCACTTGAAGCCGACGAGTGGAATTCCCTGTTCAAAAGTAAAGATGACGGGAAGAAGAAGGAGAACGAGACAGAGTATTCAATGATCCCTTGCTTTTCCAAAGGGGCTACCATTGACAAGCGACTCCTGAAAAATAATGCCGAGCCACATTTCATGAATTATATCAGGTCTACAATGATTCAGAGGAACAAGTTGATGAGTCAACAGGCTGTCGAGTTTATCTGGATTGCTTTTTGGTGTTGCCTAGATTCCAACACGCAAATCCTGATCAAACATACAGTTTCCGCCAACTCTGTGGATGAGGAGTGTTTCCCTCAAGAGTATGATCGTGGAACAGCACAAGAACACATGCAGAAGAGGCTCACCGGCCTCGTGAATGTGGTTTCCTGCTCTGTACGTGCTAGCCATCACGCATGGAAGAAAGGGATGCCAATGGATCGTAAGGGCCGTCAGAAATGGAACGGAATGTGCGACACCGGGCTGGTGGCTTCGCTCTTGGGTGACGCTGTTTCGGAATGCATAAAGTTCTTTTCACGAATTGGACTCCATCCCGCCTTTCCTGAGTTGTTGTCTTACGCTCGGTCCGATGCCATGACGCGTATATGTGATGAAGGTAGTGCGTGGAAACCCATTCAAGAGTACTCCACATCTCTGTTTTGGTTTTACGTGTATTCATTCCTAGCGCATATTGCGCATTCAAGCAATAGGGAAACTGAAATTTTTGACGAGTACCTAAAATCGCGGTTCAGAGTCGGCACAGAAGAAGATCCCATCGATATCAGCTCACGAGACGGACGGAGAAAAATCATCGAGACCAACACAATTGGAGGCGAGGGGTCGTCCGACTTGCGAGGTGTCGGAGACAAAACAATCGTGGCACTCGTGCAGACCACTTATGTCACCCATAGCATTGATAAGTTCGTGCCAAAATTGGGACCGACGATGGAAGATAATGTTTATGAGGAAGGGGATTATTTTACATGGGATGATCTGGGGGCATGCTTTTTTGGGAAGGCAAGGCATCCAAAAAGTGGGGGGGAGGCAAAGCATCCACCGGAGTTGCTGGCTCAGAAAACGCAACAAGGAACTACGGAAGATGGACACAACATTACTAAAGACAACACGAAAGAGTCACATCGGAAAGGAGGGGGATCGTCTCTATTTACTGGGAAAGGGTCACCACCGCCCCTGAATAGGGGTAAACAGATTGGAAACACAGGGGTGAAATCGATCCGACCTCGTCCCCTCAAAGCAACGACGACATCAGGGCCAGCGGTAGCGTCAAAATCGTCGGCGAAAAAAAGGAAATCAGCTTCTATCACAACTGACGTCAAGAATAAACGGAGGAATATCCAACAAAAGACTATGAAGAACTTCGAAATGTTATCGAACATTTTGGGACATGAACAAGACGAGGGAGTCATTAGTGAGAGTGCAATGAATGTGAACCCACCGAATGATATCGAACAAGTTAAGGCCCGTTTACAGGCTTTGATTGATGATGACGTCAAATTGACGAGCCTTTGCGAGGTTTTGAAGACAGAGCGTGCTTTAAAGAGGGAAATGCTGCAGATGGATGAGGAGACGAAAGCTAAGAAGACGAAAGAGGAGACAAACCCTAAAAAGGTAAGAGCAAATCACATGCCCGCCAATCAAAATACCGGGGTTGAATATGAAGCCCACTGCCCCGATCGCACCTCTGACGAGTCCGAGTCAATTATCGCAAACACTCCTGTAGAACAGGAAGAGATAAACCGCTTTATTGACGACGGGAAACCGCACAATAATGATCCGCATCTTCATAGGGAGTTGGACAACCTTAACTTCCAAAATAATGACTCAACTGGGTACAACATCAGCGATTGTGGTCAAGAATTTGACGATGAACTACTTCAATTAGACGATGAACTACTTGGTGTAGGCGGCGATGATGAAGTATTGGACAACTTAAATAATCTCGGCGATGATAAGACTTTGGACTTGGGTGGTATTGATGAGGTTTTCGTTGGCGTAGAAGCACAAGGATTATTAAATAAACACACAACCGGGGATTGGTCGTGAGGGAGGATCCGGGGAAGGAGAAGGAAACGGTAAGGGTTAAGGAGAAGGAAACGCGGCTGGGGAGACGTCTTGCTAGAGAAAACGCCACATAAGAACTATTTATCTAACTACTGAACTTCATTCTCACATGGTTTCGTTTTTCAATTATCAATTATATCAAATCCCACAGGGAGTTAATGAGACACACTGCTACCACACAGGCAAACGTCAAACAGGAGTGTCATTATTGGATGAATTTGGTCCACACAGACTCTTTTATCAATCGACAAATGCTACTAGTGGATCTGCAATTGAACCAGAGAAGCAGGTTTTTGAAATAGATGGAAGATCCACCCCATTTTCATTTCACCCACTGACCCTGAAGAAGCGCAAAAAGGTCCGCGCAAGGGCCCAATTATCCAGCGACCATATGATTCTACTAGGACTCCCCCTGATCAACGAAAACGCCAAAGATGTGACAGAAATTCGTTTCCCAAATGGTACGGTGAGCTTTGTGATGTTAGCACGTCGGAATAGCCCGTGTTCGTCTCTACGCAGACTCCATGAATATGTCATGCTCAATGGTGCTCGTTTGGATGACATCATCAGTTCACTGGCAAAAAACAGGTTCCTCTCAGATGATATGGCAGGCGGACAATACATTGTATCCGGTTATGGGAATCTTGGTAGAAACACCAAACGACATCCACCAGACCAGCCAGCTATGAGAGGCACGCTTCAAGCAGAGGAGAACATGCAAATATCCGAGATAGTCGGTGGATCATTGTCCTGTGTGGCGGACTGTGCCGACAAATACTGCGACTGGATATACCATCTAAATCGGACATTGAAGAATACAAATGTAAATTTGCAATGGCCGCCTCAGGGAAATGACTGCTTCGCGAATAATTGGATGTCAACGCAATTTGTAGTCAGGCGCTGGGGGGCTGGATTAAGAGACAACACGTGGCCTCTTGAGAACATGATCGTGTCAGCCCATGTCGATCGGGGCGACCTGGACACGATCATGCCTAGCATCTATTATATGGGTGGTAGTCACAAGGAAGGTGGCGTCGTGGCTGGCTCCGATCTTGCTTTGTTTGAAAAAGAAACAGGAGGATCTGGCGTCCAAATCAAAACATGCATTGAAGATACTGTTGTTGTCGTGTTGTCTAACAGTCGCAGACAGCTCCATGGATGCATCAAAAATAATTACGGCAGCCAGCAAAAGCAAATAGACCCGTCAGCCTGGAGCACTCGAATTATTCCATACATACCCAAGGGAGTTTTTGATTGGATGAAGCGCAATCCGAAAGCCACACCCTGGAACGAAACAAAGTAGGAGTAGTACCTAGGTAGGTAGATAATACTCCTATTGTACCAGATCTCTGTTCAGAACACTTTGCGTCTGTCCAAAGCTGATGCTATACACACGTACATAGATGTATGAGCTCATAACCCATTATAACCCCCCACCAGATAAACCACCCATCATCCAAATATCTTTTGTCATTGTGAGTCTACACATAGACATATAAGTTCCAACGCTGTCGAAAGCGATCGGAAATGTGATTTGGATGACCATAATATGTGTTGATAGATATCAGGGCTCATAATTTCCACCTTGCCTCAATATTGTTCATCATTTATTTTTCGGTGATAATACTTTTTAAAACATCGGCGGACCATCATTTATTTTGATAGAGTGCTACAGACGCTCCAAAAAGCTAACATCACATAACATGGCACGTCAGTGGGAAACAGGTGTTGATTTAATTCCTCTCGTCCGAGACCTTTGCCGTCTAATGTGCTCAGACAAATGTTTTCTCTCTGAAGCAATTGGCCATGGCGATGGCCCAATAACGAAAAAAAAGGTTTTTAAATGGATAAGGGACATATCAGTAAAAGCAACATGTGTGATGTCTCAGATGTGGTCTGCTGACAGTGTGGAGGAGTGTTTTAAATCTTTTCGATTGGGCCAGGAGGACAATATCTTCTCCCTCTTTCCGATCGCCACAAGCAAACCTCTTGATAAATGTCTAATTTTGTCCCAGGTGATAATATGGTCATGCTTAAATGAAGAATGTCAAGAGTGCCTCTTGGAGAACCTTCAGTCTGCAGAAAGAGGGACGGCGTCTATTGATGAGATGTGGGCTTGGCTACACTGCTTCACCATTGCCATTAGTAGCACGGTTCGTCACGTCCGCTCAAAAATTCTGAAAAGACAAAAAAGCAATGCCCAATTTGAATACTTCATCATTGAATACCTAATAGCAGCGACTACTATCCCCATCACGATCCGAGGATTATCCAGTCCTGACTTTGATTCTAGCCTTTCCACGAATACATCACGCACGATAAATGATTCACACGACATTTCGGACATCTCATGTGTTCGCAAGATGACCACACAGTTCTGTGATTATCTGAATCGCGAAGACCCAGCTCCAAACGAAATAGCCTTGAATGCACTCGATCTATTTAAATATGGCTCAAAGCATAGTCTCCCACTAATTGGTCCTCTCGATGTCGATTTCATATCATATGCAAAAGACTCAATTCAGCGCGAGAAAGATAAGAACAAGAACCCTAACCCTAAACAGGTTCCCGCTGAGGCTTCCTTGCCTCACCAAACGGAAAATAATAATAATACAACAGAAAAGGTCATTCCCGATACCAAGGAAGAGAATGCTAAGGAAACCAGGAAGCGCAAGAAAGAGAATACTGAGAAAGGCAAGAAGAACACCAAACAGAAGAAGATCAAACATAACAACAAAGAGAATACTGAGAAAGGCAAGAAGAACACCAAACACAAGAAGAGCAAACATAAAGACGGAGTTACCCCGGGCGCGGATGAGAAGAAGTCACAGTTCCCCGAAACACTGCCCATGATTAACACATTCATTCATGACGTTACCACCGCTATCATTCAACCATATCGCCTTCAAGATGAATGGCACACCAATGAGGAAACTACTGCAAGGAAGCTATTGAAGAGGGAAGTCTCAGATTCTGAAAGGACAAACTTCAAAATGCTGGTTGTATATTTAATGATCATGGTGGATCCTAACAAGAATGGAAACCTGTGCCGGAAGGTTCTGCGACATTTTTTTTCAGAAGTAGAGGACAAGATGGGATCATCCAGAACAGACCGTGATTTTGCATCCTTCTATTGCCTAATCAAAGACACAAAATTATTTCAATTCGAACTCATGGCAAAATTCCTTGATATGGAGGTATCCACAATTGCTGCTTTAAATATTTGGGCTGTCAATTTTCAGGACCTGGATACCAAGGGACAATGCGAGTAATTGAGCAGGGACAGGACCTGGATACCAAGGAACAATGCGAGTAATTGAGCAGGGACAGATGTGACGCCAACTAGGGAAAGGAAACATGGATAAAGAACTACTCCTATGATACGAGATAGTGCCCAGCGGGGAGGCAGTTGTATGTGTTTTAGGAAATTAAACTTAATTGTAATTGATTGTGATTTATAGATTTTATTCCTCTACAGATGTGAGAAAAGGAAACGTCTATGCAACTATGATATTAGAGCCCGCCCAGCAGTAGATAGTTGGACGTGAACCAGGCGGATTGAGGTCAAAGCTAGGACCCGAGCAAGCAGTCGTCCCGAGATCACAAAACTGGCTACTACCCAATAATGCAATAATATGCCAGTAGCACTAGAAACATTTCTTCAAAAATTCTTGTAGCACCACATGCAGAGTACCGTACTTATCGGTGACTTCGTAGTTTGGCTTGATATCATAGGGGGATCCGCGATGGGGGCTTGATAATGTAGGGGGATTATCTCCCTAAACGTACCCTCTATTTAATCCCATACCTTTTAGTATGTGGCTTACCTTGTGGACGCTGCAACTGTTACTTGTTTCTAGTTGATGCTCCGTTTGCCTTTGTCGAGGGCATCGTTGGCGAAAACATTACCCAAATGTGTTCGATGGTGTGACGATGTGCTACGGCATTCACACCATAGAAATAGGTAATCTACTTTACCATAACGCTACGTATATGAATTCATTCTTGTCCTCTTGGGCTCATAATTTTATCATCCAGTAATCCCAAGGAAGAACTTCTTAGGTTATTTTAGCTAATCGCTCACCAACTGGTCTCATAATTACATCATCAATAGAAAACTGTGAAGAAAATCCGAAAATATGAGTCAAGCCAACAACTCCAATGACATTTTCCAGTTCAATGCTGTTAATGCCTGGTTATCAGCATCATTTGCCGCCAAATGTATGCTGTCTAATTCAAAACAATTTGTAACCAACGAATCAAACTTTGTCCTGGGAATGAGTACAATGAAGATGGTTGAAACCTGGCATCAACATGTACTAACACCAATGGAAAAATATATTTCAAAGAAAGTCATATGGATGTATGTTCCTCATTTTGCAAAAGAAATCGTAAAAGATTATTTTAAAGCCATTGAAGATCTGGATGAAGATGTCAATAAGGCCAAAGAGCTGAATCTTAGATTGCTGTGGAAGGCATCACAATTAATGTCAATCCAGTATAGGAGAGGCCACTTGGGTCCAAACACCCGGGGTGCAATCGAAGAATGGTTTGAATATATGGAAATTGCAATACGTTTCACCACGAGGGGTTCAGATCCTCTTACAACACAAAAATTTCAAGCCGTATGCGATGCGTTTCAGGATCTAAGTGGACAAGGGGACACGGGAAGAACAGAGTACCCCAGTTTTTATCCCGACACGACTTTCATACACATCAGTTACATGACTCACTATGCTTGCCGTGAAATGACCATTTTCAGCGAAGATCACATTCAGGCGTGGGAGGCTATGTCCGGTAGAATGTCTTACTATATTTTATCTCCTGGACACAAGAGCTGGTCCTTACCCGATCCGTCCCAATTCCATGTTCAAGGTTACAACAGCACCATCACTGACCCCACGATCGGAATGATGACGCTCCCAGTGTCAAATTTTCATAGACAGATCAATTATGCTGCTGTACCAAACACTTCTGATTCAATGCCAAATGTATTTTCCATTTACCGAGATCTCCTTTATCAGATACAGGAGAAGGTGCTTGATAGTGCAGGAGGAGAACAAAGCGATGCTCAAGAGTGTGACCAGATGTTGTTGTACGAGGAGCTTGTGGAAAGTACTTTGAAATCCCTTTCAAAGGCAGAAACATTATACAAACAAAACATGAAAGCAATGAGATCCTATGCGAAACGGCACTGTAGCAAGGCTGGGAAATCATATTCGCCCAGGACGCCAAACAAATTTAACAAGGATGGATTCATAATGGGATCCGAGTCCTATCACCACATTTTTGTGAAAAGAAACTACAAATTTCCCAAAAGGGTAACACCGTTTGCGCCTGACGAAGAAGATGCAATAAGCGAAGCAGATGGATTGATTGCAATTCTTTGATGAAGCTTCACAATGAGATGAGGTTGGGGTATATAGTAAGGGTTAGGGTAAGGGTGATTAGAAGGTCATGTAAGACAGGCTCGATCCAATTGTGCGGTGAGAGAATGTTTCCGCTAGAAATAATGGACTCCGAGTCGGATATACTGAAAAGAATCCACGGGAACAAACAACTTCTAACTAAATCATAATATTGAAAATAAAGAATTTCTATCCATTTGTCTAATTACCCTGCGCGCCTAAACAAGAAACCTTAATAGACATAGCATGGACGAGACTGTTTCATCATCAGAAATACTGGACTCCGAGTCGGTTACACTGGATACAGATGAAGGTAGTGAATATATTCCACCCAAGAAGCAAAAATATTATGATTGGTAAACACTTATATAGCAAAAATTAAGCTTTGTTCCATTCCATCCATAACATGGTTTCATATCTGATTTGTCAAAACTTTTCATCTCGTCACCTTCCATGTGGTCAGGGGGGCATCTGAAACAAATACAAACAAAATTGGAAATGACATCCATGACGAATGTCTACAGTGTCTGAGCACAAAGTTTAATGTTGACCGTAATCTTATTCTTACAGATGTTGATGCAATGAGTATCCTCATTAGCACTGACTGTCTGACATCGATTAGAAAGACTGCAATTAAATCTTTTCTTTGTCTGTTTGGAAACGAATGGACTCTCCGAGTTGGTCTGCCATTTAATCCAACGGGAACCTCACGTCAAGATGGTGTCTTTTCATGTTACGGCGACAACAAATGTCAGCACCTCCCAGGGTTTCTCCATGGAAATGAAATGTTAGTACTTTCGACGCCTGTAAAGATTGCTATGCACAAATCATGCCAGGGGAAACTGGTTGAATCTCTAGAACGGCGCAAAATCCATTTGACAAAACAGTCTGAAAGAGGCGGCATATGCTTCAATCCTAAAAGAGCCGCTAATTCACCCGGGTATGTTGACATGGTGGACGCATTACTTGAGTCATGCTTTGTGGAATCCAGCCATCTCCACCTACTCCATGTGGCTGATTTCGGCTGTAAGAAGAAAGTCCGCCCCGGGTTACCGTCTTGTCCCTTGAAAGAGTTCTTTGACAAGCTGGATGACATGAGGAAGAACGGCGTTACCGTGGAGAACTGCCAGACAGATATAGCTTTTACCATACCATTGCCTTTGAACCGCCTTGTTCAGTTTTCATTAAAGCGGAAAAGGGACCATCAATCCAGCACGACAAGTGTGACAGTGCTGGAGAGTTGTTCACTGAAAACATACCCCATTCACGCCCTACCTATGAAGAAGGGTATCATAGACGATGATAAGATTGTTGGAACCATATCACTGAAGAAATCGCCAAAAACATGGATGACATTCAAACCCATATTAGTTGGCTCTGATTTGCATGAAGATGAATTCAGCTGGAAACAAAATGCCGCCGGTTTCTACAGGAATGAAGAAGCTAGAGGAGGCGTTGAACAAATGTCAGTCAATCCAAGTATCCTCCACAGTGTAAAGGTGTACTCCGATATTATACATCCGTATAGTCAGCATAGAAAGAACTTCCCATTCAATGAGAAGACAATATTTGGAATTGGGTGTGGTAAAATTATCTCTCTGAAACGACTCTTAGAGGAGATACGCGAATCAGCAGCAACAGTTTTTGACGGTATGAATAGAATCCCAGTACACTCTCGCATTGAAGTTTCTCTTCGCCCACCCCCTCATGAAAAACCAATCAGGCTTCAAGGCCATTACAACGACATCCTTCTTCATGTTTATCTAGCAATAGACGATCTATGCAGTGGCGAATCGTTTCATTTACAGCACAACCACAGCCACAATGACTCAATGCTGAGCCACATAATTGCTTTGGAGAAAGAGGTAAAATCATATTTACACTTTGATTCTGGACGCAAGTTCAATGAAATATACCCAAACATGCGAATGACTCATTGGCTAAGAGCACAGTTGTCTTTGATGATGATTTCTGCCGGAATGTCACCAGATTATGGATTAAAACACATCAACTCATGGGCCAAGGACAATGACAGGTTCGATCCCTTCAAACGCGTTCATCGTATGAATAGCATCATGTCCCGGATACACGATCCTTCATCAGGAGAGATTGATGAAATCTCAGAGGGTACCAGAGAGAAACTCCGATCTAAGTTGAATGGACTGAAATTCTCAGAGTGCGGCATACGTCTATTAACAACATTCGCCTCTGATCAAACCTCTAAAGACACCCCCCTTGATACATACCAAAAATTAAATTTCCGAGACAAGCATCTTCTTTCTCAATGGTTGAAATCAGAAGTCATTCCCATTTTAATAAGGTGCATGTCAAAAGAAGATGACACGGCAATTCACATCACACCAAACGAGTCAGTTTTTGACGAAACTAGATCTCCTGTTGGAATAATATCAGATGCCTGGCTGTGTCAATACACGGAAGCTTCAAATGATATGATCCCGTTGGATCCAATTGCTAGATGCATTCACAGGCTACACTCATTGGCTATCTTCTCCGACTTTGGAAGGCCACTATTCCACTCCATCATGTGTTCTTTCATAATTGGCTGCCAGGAAATAGGTTACTACAAAAACCATCAATCAGGCAAAGAAGATGCAATAACAAAGAAGGTTCAAAACTGTATTGACAAAAATGAAAATCTCACCAACAATGAGCTGCAACAGTTGTGCAAACATATCTCCATCGATCTTGGCGCAACCAATCAATCTAACTCATTCTATATTCGACACATTTGCAAATTCATTGGGCTTCCATGCAGCGGTGTTGAGTATGATGCAGCACAATATTATGGCAACGAAAGCACAAGGAAGCAAAAAAATGATCAGTTAAATGAAGTCATCAAATCTGATATGGTCAGAAGAATAGAGCAACCAAATTCAAACATAGTGAAACTATACAGGAATGCAAGCAATACAACAATCACAATCAAATCAAGATCTCGAGTCATGGAACCAGGCATCATTTCTTCAAGCTCTGCAGCGAGTTATGAAGGATATGATGTACTGAAACTGATATCAGGTATAAATGACACTTCCCAAAACAACAACAACATAAGGAATTTTTTGTGTACAAGAATAGAAAGTCATGTAGGAAACATAGACCAAGCATTCATTGAATCAGACGGACACTGCATGATAGGATTCGAGGGCATATCCTCTCTACCTAGCCTTGAATCCCGGCATAATATTCAAATCATTTTTGATGGTTCTTTCAGTTCAATGGTCAGAGCTGCCAATTTTAAGCCAAGAATCATGCTACCAATTACTTCATTGGCACTCGAAAAGGATATTACGTTCTGCGATAGCATCGCGAAGAAGATATATATGTACACATATCAGGAAAAAAAATGCATCGTATACACCCCAAACGAAGACAATTACAGACCCAAAGAAGAATGCTTCATAGTCACCCTTGGCTCGGATAATTCTTTTTCATGGACCAAGTACTCACCAATCCCTCAAAGAGGTAGGTATCAGCACACCGATAATCATGATCAGTGGCCTTTACACTGCCTAAGCAATGTTAGGACAGAGAGACATACGAACAGAGACAAAGCTCAGCGTGGGTTTGTTCATCCAAAAAAGAATGCGACGTTTACATCTGCATTGTGTGAGCTCGTAAAATCAAGGTTCGCATGTGATCCAGCCACTGCAACACCAAAAGACATAATGGTTGGCATCCATCGATTTATGGAACAACTATCCACCCTTACGAAGTATCCTACAATTTTTCACCAGAGCGTAATTGAAAACAGTGAATTGCTTCGGAGCCCACCTCGCCTCATCCTAAATCATCTGCGAGAGGGTCATCTTGCAGACTCAAAAGGAGTAACACACGAAGTGTTATGCCCCTTGATCTGCTTGAAATACAAAGTGACAATTGGTGTATTCTCGTTGATAAAAAAGAAGAAATCAACAACATTTTATGCATACGATCCAAGACTATCAGTGGTTGTATGCAAAAAAATTGTCGGGGCTTACTCTACGTTGATACACAGAAAGGGACTAATCTACATGTGGACAACAGAAACGAAGGTTTCATACTATAGCCTGAATGGCACCAAAGACGGCACCGAAGACGCATCTTACCTTTCTTCGATAAGGGGAAAATTCTTCCATGCAGATCCCATCTGCCTACAACACATGACCGAAGTTATAAAAACTGCACATAGTATGAATCTAATCATTGGGAAACAACCAGACTCACTTAGACCAGAAGAAAAGGCTTTGATGATCCTCACCACCGTTATAAATACACGAATAGAAGACTCAACCATCCAAGAAATGAAATATTTGGGTGTACCACAAAACGCAATAATTATAATCTATCCTCATGGTGGAAAAGGATATTGGGAAGGTTGCATGGTTCACCATCCGAAACAGAACCTCAGTGATACGATGGATCATTTTAATTCGATCATGGCCAACACTACTCATCCCAATGAAATCCGCATGTCATATATTGAAGGAGTGACACCTTCAGATACGGAAGAGGGATTGTTGATGCTCTTTTATGCATACATTGGCCACAGAGTAGATTCAGTAGCAACGTTTAAGGCAACCATGGAAAAGGTAAAGTCCGATGACAATCCCGATTTGAAGAATAAAATCTGCGACTGGATGTTCAATGTTCACAACAAGCCTACAGATAGAAAATATATACCAGCGTGGTTTGACATATTATGCAGTTTAGTGCACCTGTGATGATGAAATAAGAAGTAAGTAAAATTGTTTGAGATAGCAATGGAAAATTAGATGACATTCCTGATTTGAAGACCAAATCGTGACTGGCTGTCAAATGTCTATAACAAGCCTTGAAATAGAAAATATTCCCCATCGTGTTTCAAAATTTATGCAAAACCGAAAACATGTGATGATAAAATAAGAATTCAGTAACATCGTTTGACATAGGTCAATGATATGTTAAGGAAAAAAGGTCACTTAGGAAGCAGTTATAACATTCAGCAAGGCTTGAATGAAAAACGCAAAATTCAGCCCAGGTGTAAAATTGGTGTTAATATTAACATTTGCATCATGCAATCACTGAAAGAATGTTGTTTAGTTGACATAAAAGTGATATGTTAGGTCATTTGCTGTAACAAATGAAGACGAACAATAATCTGACCGGATGCTTTTTCTGGAAAATTGATTAGGAACACCATTGTTATGTTACCGGATACGAGAAACCAAACTTCACCAGGCCAAATTATATCATACATCCAATGTCGGCATCGAATCCAGATAATCGCTTACTGTTACTTCATGACCCATTTACCTTATCAATGCATAATATCTTTAGTAAATTAACACTCCATATATCTCAATAACTAGTCAATAGGTATTTTATTTTAATATGACTTTTACTAATGTGGTCATGTTACTTGATACCCAAATTACTTAATCAATAGAAAGTTCCCCTAGCAATATTAATAAATAATAATAAAACAGAAATCTTTATAGTTGATTATTTGACTATCATTGTAATCTATGCAGCGCACCAGTTGTACTATGCGATGTCGGGAATCGTAAAACCCGACGTGGGAAGGTCATTCAAACTTCCGAGGAAAGCGCAGCATGTTGTTTGTTATTGTGAAAAGGCAATTTGTTTTGTCGGATCGTTCGTTGCTGTTGTTGTTGGGAGCGCCTCCATGTGTTTGTTCATTTACTAGTTTTTTGGATGCAGAAGTTGGCGTGGTACTCTTCTCCGTGGTGACTCCGCCGCGCCCTACTCATCATTAAGGTCATCCCAACGCCTACATTTGCTAATAATGACGTCTAGCTTACAAAAAATGGCAGGAACCGTCGATCCAACAACCCTCTCCCCTCACAATGCGATTTTGCAGCCACTAGCTTGCGGAAATCCACCAATCTCCTTCCGCTCAAAATATTGGTAACAGCACCTTCTAGGCACTTCTTCGGACACACCCACCTAACCCTAACCCTAACCCATCATTAAGGTCATCCCAATGCCTACGTTTGCTAATAATGACGTCTAGCTTTCAAAAAATGGCGGGAACCGTCGATCCAACAACCCGCTCCCCTCACAATGCGATTTTGCAGCCACTAGCTCGCGGAAATCCACCAATCTCCCTCCGCTCAAATTATTGGTAACAGCACCTTCTAGGCACTTCTTTGGACACACCCACCCACGTCACTGCATCGACAACTCCGCTCAAATTATTGGCAGCAGCACCTTCTAGGCACTTCTTTGGACACACCCACCCACGTCACTGCATCGACAACTCATCGACGATTCATAAACCGTCGGCATCGTGTCAGGGTACCAACTATATCCGTCAAACATCGCTTCCGTGCAACAGCGTTGCATTCGTACCAATATTCTAAACTCCGCAGCAGCGGCGTCATCCCATCCATCAGTCCAGCAACGCCCATCACATTATCTACGGCATCCTCATCCGCGCAGCTTGATCATACGCACAATCCCGAAGTATATATCCACGATTCGCTCCACCGGCCGCATTATAAGTTCTATGATTTTGCAGCAATAAATCACGTGGTCGTAATCATGGGACGCAAGCAGTGCCCCTAATATTAGCCATCCGCAAGCCAATACTCACGCTAAATAACGCTCTTCCAACAAACTTAAAGAAGATGGTGATGAGGCCAACAGAAGCAAACACAACAATTCAC
>Ga0115008_10002031_pt1 | contig 16769 bp, 16 predicted proteins | sample FraStrMetagenome_FD_87164 | JGI IMG/M metagenome (GOLD analysis project Ga0115008, IMG submission 87164) | Marine eukaryotic phytoplankton communities from Arctic Ocean - Fram Strait ARC3M Metagenome | ecosystem: Environmental > Aquatic > Marine > Oceanic | place: Fram Strait | collected...
AAGGAGGCAAAGGAGGCAAGCAGCTTAATCACAAACCTGGTCAGGGTAAACCTATCAGTCTTAAGAGCATGGGAGTGAGGAAGAAGCCACGTAAGCATTCTGGTACAAATGCTTTGCGTGAGATTCGTCACTATCAGAAGAGCACGGAGCTGTTGATCAAGAAGTTGCCATTCGCTCGCATCTTTCGTCACATTGCCAATACGATTGCGTCTGGTACGGCGTTTCCAACAGGAGTACGTGCCCAACATGCTGCTATATTGGCATTGCAAGAAGGTGTGGAAGGCTATGTTGTTAGTCTCTTCGAGGATACGAACCTTGAGTGCATTCATCGCGGGCGTCAGACGGTCGCACCGAAAGACATCCAGCTTGCACGTCGTATCCGGGGCGAACGTACTTGAGTCTCGAACATGCTCGAGTGCTTCGAGTACGTATGCCAAATGCGTTTGTGAACGCTTCTGAAGAAAGTTTGCGCTGCTTGAACAATGTGACTTTTAGTTACATATGGTGCGTTAAGAAAGCCAAATGTTTTGTGTAGCTTGGTGAACGTTATAAGAATATTTGAATCTAGTCAAAGTACACACTTAAGTAAAGTCAGGCGATATGTATCTATAAGTTTAAGTCATCTGTGTATAAAGTATTATATCAACATGATCCCTACATGGTCCGACTTCTTTCTCCACAAACACACGTTCTATACGAATTTCATGATGTTGCATCATATGCCTGACCCAACGTGTCCTCTATGTGCTTACCGCACATGTCAGACATCAGCATGTTGCCTTTCTTTATCATGATGCGCATCAACTCTTCATTGCTAAGATCGTCTATGCAGTGGCATTCGCATTCGTTCTTGCAATTACCACACGCGGACTCACATTCGCATTCGCAAACCCATTCCTTTTGGTGCGGCATTAAAAAAAGTATTTTGAAGATTCTGTCGAAGTATCATCAACACAAGATGCAAAATCAGAAAAAAAATTTTTTGGCGATGAGTGCAGAGGCTTTGTGGCAAGAGTATCAAGAGTGTCTTGACTCGCAAGATAGTTCGTTGGCTAATATTGACACGCTGTCGCAATTGTATGAGGACGAAGATGAAATGAACAAGGTATTCGATCAGATGGAGGAATCACAACGGTCATTGCATCACGTTAAAAAACGTATACGTGATCTGATCTCAGAGAATGACGATGAGATCGATATCACATCGAAGCGCATGGCGAAAATAAGCAAACAGCTGAAGCAGAAAGGATACGATGTAGATGCCAATTACACAAAGAGGATCAAGTTGACAAATGAAGACAATTCTTGGCGAGATGCTGTCAACGTCGAATTGGAGAAAGAGCTTCCGTGCATGCGGATGGTTGATAATATTATGCAACCTATACAATACGGTGCTTCTGGATACAAAGGCGTCGATGCTAGTACAGTACACCAGGTTGAAGTTCTTGTGGAAGAAAATGATGACAAATATGACGAAGATGCTGATTTGGCTGGTGTTTCAATCATGAATGTGTATCGCGAAAAAGACGATGCAAACGATGTAGACAAAGCGTACAGCACACACGAGTTAGCCATCAGCATTGGTGCTTACTTTCTGGAGCAAAAGTTCAACTCTATTTTGAAACCTCATCAGAGAGAAGCAGTAATTGCGATTCTAAAGCAGTTTGGTAGAGGAAAGAATGGCTTCTTGCTCGCACACGCGATGGGCCTAGGAAAGAGCCTAACAACGATTGCTTGTTTTGAAGCAATGTACAAGACATTCAAGAATGCAAAGCTGTTGATGCTGTGTCCAAAGTCATTGACGCATTCGTGGTATAGTGAATGCACAAAGTGGGACAATTACATTTCTTTTGCTTATCATGTTCCTCTTGAAAAGCCAAACATGGATATGCTGTATCACTGGAATGCAAAAGGTGGTCTGTTGATTATGACACAGGAACGATTTCGTAATTACCAGTTAGGTGGAACTTTCTTGTTTAAACCGGACATTCTTGCAGTTGATGAGGCGCACACGCTACGCAACAGAGAGAATCTGTTTTACAAAGCCGTGAGTCAGATAGAGACGAATCGCAAGTTGCTTCTCACTGGCACTCCTTTGCAAAACCATATTCGTGAGTATTTTACTATGATTGACCTCATCGATGCATCCATTTTTAAGAATGTCGACTTCAAGACGGAATACGCTAGCGCTATCGATCGTGGAGCACTCAGTGATGCTCAAGAGAACCATATCATTGATGCAAAGACAAAGATTAATGTGTTTGCTCGTTTGTCTAGTCATGTGGTGCACCGCGCATCGGAACTTGTTCTTAAACACTCATTGCTTCCAAAGCATGAGTTCAAGGTTACTTACCACATTCCGTTGAAAGAGCTTCCTGACATGGAAGGTATGGGGCCATTTCAGAAAACGTCAGATACTGCTAAGGCTGGCATCACGCAAAAGATTCAGCTCTGCCGCAAGCTCCTTAAAAGCATTCGCAAGACAGGAGACTCGACGTTACTCTTCTCAAAGTCTGTAGAGGTCGTGCTGCAAGTTGGTAGAGCAGTCAATGCTGATTTCATCATGACTGGTGAAACAGATGCACAGGAGCGGAAACGGTATGTACAAAGCTTCATGAATGATTCAGATGATGGTGCGGTATTCTGTATGACGACGAAAGTCGGAGGCTTTGGTCTCAACTTGTTTCGTGCAAACCGTATCATCATTCTCGATCCAACTTGGAATCCAGTAGTTGATCGTCAAGCTTGCTTTCGTGCGTATCGTTATGGACAACAAAAGGAAGTGACGATCTACAGATTTATTGCTGCAGACACGATTGAAGAGAACATTTATCGACGCGCAGTGCACAAAACACTCTGTGCTTGTCGAGTGATTGATGAACAAGATGTTGAGCGTTTGTTCACGAACGACCAATTGACTGTTAAGGACGAATTTGACGAGGTGTTGCTTTCAAAAGAAGAAGTCGTAGACGACGCGTTGCAGGGTCTTATGAAGGATGACAGAGTTTCTGTTTCAAAACACGATGTTCTATTTGCGGAAGCTAACAACGAAAAGCTTACTGAGAAACAACAGGCATCTGCTGAGAATCACTACAATCAAATCGTTTACAACAACTCGACGCGCAAAGTCATTCACCCGGTGACGCAACTACAAGTGACTGTCGCAGGAGATCAGTGGATGTTTGAGAACGAATCCTCCGAAGATGACAATCTTATCGTGCCGCCGTGCACTCCAGTCTGGAATTTGGTCACTTCAGGCTCAAAGTTTCGCATCGAACCCTTTAAGCCGAAGCCTTCGTTAATCCAAAAGTACGTCTACGAGGTCGACCATATTGATAAACAAGAGCTAACAACATGTGAGATCACGCTGGCAGACATGGAAAAGCAAGATCGTGTCGGCTTTTTGACTGCCAAACTTCACGGGGCATCGCGTTTACGCGTAAAGATGGTGTTGAAGCATACAGAGAGCGCGTGGTCCACCTGGTCTGCTACGATGTACCCTTGATTTATTATGTAATGATTTGCTTACAAAACTTATAATCTGTTTATAACTTGTGATCTCTCTCGCTCCGACCTCTTTCTCACCATCCGATCCCTCACTTTCATGCTCAGAATTCAGATTGTGTGCTTCACCTGCTCTGGTGCGGTTTGAAGCTGTGCCACGTTATGCCAGTTGATATATCGGGAGCGCGTGTCACACACTTGTTATGCTGATTGCGCATGCTCAAAAAAGTAGTAAGGTAGATTAGAAGTCGCCGGGTACTAACACTTGATACTACTTAACGTTACATATTTTTAGACACCACGCATATCATACGAGCAGACTGGGCATGAAGACTTGTTTTGCGCAAACCAGGCCTTGATGCATTCGTCATGAAAGCAATGCTTTGAGCAAGCGAATGTGGTAATTGTATCGCCTTCCTTATATGTGTCCAGACAAATATAACATGTTGATTGTATGTCTGCAGTCGTTGCTTTGCAAGTTGTAAGACGGTTCGCAAGTGTGGTGAATATTGGATCACCAAGGTCTTCTGCATTCCGTCTGTCTTCCCATTCGTTCAATTCTGCAAAAGTCGCATCTTCTGGTGGTTTGTCATCTTCTTCTTCAAGACAGACCTCACATGTAAACACAGCCAATTCAAAGTTGATTGGTCGGTTACAGTAAACACATCGTCTTCCACGAAGAAAACGAAAGCAATCGGCACATAGCTCGTATCCTGGACTTTTCAGTTGCGTACATGGTTCGTTGGAGCACAGTTGAGATAGTGCCAAAGAAAATGCAGCATCGTATAACATCAAAAAAATTCTACCAGGATTTTTTTGGAAACAAAGATCTGACTTGAGTATTTTTTCTCAGAACAGCATGAGCTATGTTGTCGGCAATTCAGCATCGTTACCAGTTCTGGGTTCAGACTGCATCTGTTTGATACTATCATTCTTTGTGGACTCATATGTAAAATTGAGTGAATCTCTATCTTTCATGAATTCTCACAAACGTCGAAAGAAACAAAGACAGCTTTACAACACGCTACTTGCGCTTTGCTCGAGAAAAGACTCGATAGAATACCATCATATGATGAATATGAGAGTGCACCTTCACTTCTACACATGTCCAACATTACTCAAGATCGGACTTTTTTGTATTGACAAAAACCTTGTCAATATGATGTTTGAATCACTGAACGGCATTACTAGCTATGCACGATTTACATATGAAGATTCAATACGCTATAGCATATTCTTTGACAATGGCAGTGTTGCCTCTTTGAAGCATATCATTATTCGTTTTCCAAACGGTGACATTCAGTTGTGGAATGTGAATGACTTGAACTATCTATATGAGAACCTTGAAACATCATCTTGCTTTCATATCACCGTTTGTCCCGTGTGGGTCGCAAACGTGAAAAAGAAAGGACACAACAAGTAGACACTAATCTACATGCCAGTCGAAAGACAGAAATGCTTACGAATTTTCCCGCTATTTGTCTTAGCGACTTTTCGCAGACAGACTGGACAACACGTATATCCATTCTTGGAGATATAACTATAGTCTGAAACAAGGGATAATTGTGTTAGTTCCTCTTTTTCTCGAATGTCCATCGCATGAAGCAGCAATAGCATGCCGATGTATGACTTATCGCGTACCTCTTTGCATACCATCGAAAATATATTTTTTTAACCGACTCTAATTCATATTTTTTTTCAGTTCCCGCCAACTTTACTTCAACAGTCAAATGGATTTCCCGCTTTGCTTCGTTTGTGAAGAAGAAGAAGGCACAGCTTGCCATTGTACGCGTTCGGCATGTGCGAAATGCTCGATGCCGTGCAAGTCATGCGAAGGCAATATATGCATGGAATGTTCGATACTATGCGATATGTGCGAGGCAACATTGTGCACTTCCTGTACCTATGTCATAGACGTGTGCAAATGTTGCAAGCTCATTCTTCCAACTGAAGAGCAAGGAGAGATCTGCGACACATGTGTTCTAAGCGATTGGTTCTCCACCAGCCCGGCACACGGATTTCGCTGTACGGCATGTGAAACTCATTGCAGAGATGACAAGTGTATGGTACGTACTATTGCAAGCACACAGACTGAATGTCCCATTTGCTTCGACGAGTTGTGCGAGAACGAGACGGTCGTCCAATTGTGCCAACTGCATCGCGTGTGCAAGTCGTGCGAGTATGCCACCGTTCTTGGATGTCCCATCTGTCGTGTTGGTAAGTGACACGTTTCAATTTCAATGAGAAGCTATAAGCAATTGCTCGCCTTTGTTTTTACATCGCACATGCTTCAACTTCCATTGCACCAGTGACATCGGGCGCCCAAGTACAGAAGAGACTACTTCTAACGCACAGATTTGCGTAGCTTGTAGTGGGTATCAGACATTTCTTCTGTGTCACATTTCGATGCACGTAGTTTGTTGCATCGACCAGTGTGCTTGTTGTGCTTAGTACAAAAGAAAGATTGAGCACAAGTAGCGTCGTATTCCGGCTTGTATGACTCCCAATGTATCTCATTGTCATCATATCTCACTTGCACTTTTGCATCAATAATTTTCCCATAATAGACATGTCCTTTCGCCCATTCAACACCAACTCGCTTACCTTTGAGCTTCTTGTATACAAACTCAATGGTAGTGACCTCAGATGAGGTGTCCGAAGAAACGGTATTTGCATGATCTGATAAAGAACGTTTATTTTCTTGTTCACGACGGTACTCTTGAATCTCTTGGTGTAGCTTTTCTTCCTGAAACTTGACGACCTGGAGCTCATACTCAATTTGTGCTTTTCGAAGGCGTAGTTCTTTTTCTGCAATCGGCTCAGTAGTTGAAGCCGCGGCTGCAGCACAAAGAACCATCATAAAAGACACAGTTTTTTTTCGATCAAGGTCTACCTTACATTTTTCATTATTTACATTTTATGTCACTTCCTACAACTAGTACGCTATATGCAATGTCAACGAATGCTCATGGTCAGTTTGAAAGATGGTTTGCAAAGATGTTGAGCAAGAGGATTGAAGATGAAGCTTCAAAAGGAAACATGTCCCATGTTATTCGTATCACCATAATAGAACAATATAAAGCATTCAGTAAAGTTGAAGATATTCAGGCGATAGTTTCAAAGCTAAACATGACCGTTCCATATACAGTTGAATTGCTTTATGATGGACGGTATTCAGTGAAAACATATTGTGAATATTATAAAATATTTGTCAATGTTGACCAGCACGTACCAAAGAAAAGAAAAGCAAAAAATGGAAACGTTTACACATACGAGGAATTTACGCACCATTATTTGAAGTTGCGCGATCGTAGATGGAATAAGGCGACATCAATATGAATTAAATTGTGTCATCAAAGTCTTCTTGTGAAGTATAGTCTTCTTCTTCTGGTTCCTTTTGCCAACCAATGATGCGTTGGTCCTTTGTCACATTCCATGTCGAAACTTGGGGCATGACAAGAGGCTCTGCCAAGTCTGACATTTGCAAAACGGCTTTTCCTCCCCAGAACCTCCTGTCATAAAGACAGTCCCAACATGTTGGTACGACAATGACATCGTATGGTATGCGTACGATATGCGTATGAGACAACGCAATCGTATAGTGAACTCGACGACGAATAGCCCATTCCATACATGGTAAGTAACGTCCTTCTGCTACAGATTCTGCATATTCTATACTGTTGATGTAACACAACTCCACACCATCAGAGTCCCAATTGCACTGCGTGATGTCACACACTTTTGCGATCGATGAATTATAGTAAATGTTAGCAGGCTCAATATCGTAGGACATCATGAAAGTTTCTCTTGCACCCAAAAATCCTGTACACGTCAATACTTTGTGGTCTGCCTCTGGTAAGAAACCTTTCGATTCGTCTGGTCGTCTTGCAATCCAAGCCGTAAGCAACTTGGCATTCATTGTAATCTTCATGCAGCACGCGGTCTCAAGTATTAGACACAGCATGTCATTATCGAGTCTCGGTGACGACATCGCTCTCGTTTCCAAAGACAGAAAGCAAGCAAGGTAAGGTAAAAATTCTGGGTATAATTCAGAGTAATTAAGTCTACCGTGCTTAAATTATAAGACCAAAAAAAGTCATCAAAAAAGTCATCGTCCATGTCATTGCATCGAGACTGCGGAACTCCTGGGTGCAAATTCCGCGATTTTCATTCCGGACGGCATTCTTTTGAAGAGTGTCTCCCAAAGAAACGTAAAGAACGAGAAGACACAACGCCGACGAGTGATACACAAACCGGCAACAAGTTTATATACGATGTTCGATTTGTAAACATGGCTCTGCAGAATGACCAAATCGGAGCAAAGATTGTCATTTTGAAAAGCACAAATCCTTCTTATCGCTGCATCATAAGAGTGGACAAAATTGAGTCAGATACAGTGTATGGGACGACAAATAATGGAAACGTGAAAACATTAACGTTCAACGAGTTGGTCACATACGACATTGCAGCAAAATGGAATCCTCCAGGATTGGCGACACTAGAAAGGCATCATGCATCGTTTATTGGAAAAGAACATGACGCAGCCGCAAAGCGCACGGAATTCAATGTCAAAGTATTGAGAGATAACATTAAAACGTCCAATACTCAAACGTGCGCCACTGTTGATGGACATGGTGCAAATCGCGAGCAATACAGTCGTAGCTTCTCTGATGTTGCACCTGATGCGATTCCAACAATGAAGACATTTGAGATTCAGAAAATACCAGCATTGGCTCAGCAACTTTTGTATGGAAACGAGAACGTTATATGGACGGGTGCAGACTATCCGTTTGGATATGGTTGCGATGGCGCCAGATCTACCACACCTTCGGGTATCGAATACTTGCTTACAACCGTGAAAGATACTAGAGGAAACCCAAATCGTCTTGTCACTCAAGAGTTTCGCGACAATCTCGTATTTTTGAATCTGGACTATTGTGGCGGTATTCTTGGTGGTCTAGACTTTGAAATGGCTCAACGGACGCTTCTTGCATTGCTGGCAAGATTGCCTCGTCTTGTTGTACTATGTGTGACATTTGGAAAACGACAACGTTCAGGAGTTAAATATGACTTTGGAAAATATGCACCTACTCCTTATGGATTTCGAATCGTACATACTTTTGCGGACGCATCTGACAATCAACGCGTGGTTTCCCGAACATTCGTACGTGACTTTGGTATTCCGCGTACTTTATTTGTGCCTGGGATGATGTGGCATTGGAATGAATCCAAATCTGCTTCTGCAGCGTTGCGCCTCGCGAACTACAAATGCGTCGTGAAATCGTTTGAAGCGCAGACTGGGACTTACATCATGTATTGCATTGATGATGATGGTGACAACATAGCATTCTCCAATCTTACGATGGACATTTTGAAAGAGTGGACTATTGAAGATGAAGATGCGTATTGTGATTACGATATGGATCATCAAATGTTATTCAACGAGATAAAGCTGCTCAAGCAGCTGAGAGCTTCTCTCGATAAAGAAATTCAAGAAAAATGCAAGGCACTAGTTACTTCTACAACTAACGGTGAATTGTCTGAGATTTGTGATCATGCGCCAGTCAAGCAGGCATCTATCAATAAGCACGCATCAAGCAACAAGCATGCGCTAGGCAAAACCATCCGAAAAGTTTATCATTGTCGCAAATGCGGACAACCGAAAAAGGGTCATGTATGCATCATATGATACAGTCATCTGCGTGCCAATTCCTCAATGCATCATTCAACTCTCTTAGAATATCATCGTCGTCGCACATTGAGCATATGAGAGTTGGTTGGGTCTCAAATATGGAAGCGGTTGGTTCAAACGGTTTGTCTACAATAGAAGGAAGCAAATTGAGTGTAGAGGGTACGCAGGCAGGTTTAGGTTTGCGTTGTCGTAACTCGTGCTTTCCATGTGCGTACAAACATTTGAACGCGTAAGGACAGGCTCCACGCTGGGTATACTTCTCGCATAGGCGAGTCTTGTATCGAAGATCCGTCTTTGACATAAAAAAAATATGGATGTTTTTGAGGTTGTGGATGGAAGCTTTGTTATCGAGCATGGATGTTCCAAGCATCTTGTCAAACGTGTGACCGATTGCATCAAAGTTGGTGATGAACTTGCTTATTTGAAACCACGCAAAGACAAAAAGAAATGGACTGAAAGTGGGATGATCGTTCGTTACGTGTGTTTGAGTACAGAGACAGAGCTAAATGTCTGCAGTATGAGACTGGTTTATGACAGTACATACTGTATTATCGATTATCTCTACACGGTGCCTTATGCACGACGAATGGGACTAGGAACAAAGATGGTGGCATTCGCCACTCGTTTTTCAATTTCGGATGTACCTCGCATTCTGCTTTGTTTGGCAACTGAGGAGTCCTGTGTATATTGGATGTCACATGGATTTGTGCTAAAAGAAAATGACGATGAAAACCGCCTCAATCTATATGACGATACACATTTGCTCACCCTAGCCCGATCAACCTCCAAAATTCAAACATTCTAATACAGAGAGAATTTCATCCACACTGCTTTGGATCTCTAACATGTGGTAGACTGGGACCTCACCATCGATATATTCCAGGCGCGCTCGAAACACATAGATAGGCCCAAAGTGTGGTATGTCTTTTTCGTAGAGAGATACGGATTCTGGTCCAATCATAAGTTGTCGGAACGGACTGCTGATGTTCTTGATAGAATAAGCCACGAATAAGTCTTCTTCCGTATCAGTCTTGAAGGGCATCGCATCGTAAGGTGTGAAAAAGATTCGCAACTCTTGCTGATTCATATCGCGATAGGTTTGCTGTCGCATATGAGATAAGACTCTCAGAACGTAGTTGACACGTTTTTCTGAAAGTCCATGAAATAACCAAGGATATCTTGTATCTTTTTCAATGTCGAGTGTCACCTTGATAGCACATGTGTGCGCGCGTGCGAGCACAACATTGTCTAGGTGTGCATTCAACAAAGGCTCAAACTCGTTGTGATGGAGAATAAGTCCAAACATTTTTGTCGTTGAAAAAAAATCTTTTATCAAACCGCAATGCCATACCCCGCAAGCAAGCTTATGGCAAATGTGACTGTGGACTCGAACATGGTTCCTTTTATCATGATGGATGTACCAGATATCCTTCAACAGAAACAAATTGGAGTTTGTATAAACAGAAACAAAGATGGATATCAAGGTGGAATGATCCCAGATCGACAGAATGTGATTCGGTGTATAGATTCACACCCACTAGCATCTATTCATGCGGGTATGAGAGACTACGATTGTCCGCAAAACTACGCGATTCTTGAGTTTAGTGATGCACTTGTGATTTTGAATAGTCAGGCATACTCCCAGCAATATGGAGATCAAGTTCACGTCAATGGCTGGCCACTTCAAGTGACATTTGCAGGCAACAGCGACAACACTAACTCTTATATACCAAAGTTTCAAACGCAAAAGGCAATACATTTGTTTGCACGTGTTCACAAGAGAGATCCATTCAAGTATTGTGGACGTCTTCAACTTTTGCACATGCCTCCTGTCATGATTGGGGAAACTCCTACCTGGCGATTCGATATGTTAGATGTTCCTAATCCTCCGCCGCAAACGTTTATGCAATTTCTCATCAACGTTTATGACGCTCCACCAGTTCCAACGTCAATTTGACAAACGTCAATTTGTTGCAACAAGAGGTGAATTGTTGAGATATGATCGTATCGTTTGGTCGCCTTCGGTATGTATTTAAAGAGTCTATAGCAAGATGTCAATAGCAAAATGTCAATAGTAAGACGTCAATAGCAAGATGTCAATAGTAATACGTCAATAGTAATGTGTCAAGGGTTGAAAGTGAAGCTTTTTGAAAAAGCAAACAAGAGAGAATCCGAGTTCGTGACAAGTTTTCATGATCTACTCTATTCAATCTCAATGGAAGTTAGCGGACGGTGCAATCGTCGCTCTCCCGTTTAATCGCAGCGGCGTGTTGAACAACGCATTCGTCGAGCTCGCTCGTCGCTTGAATATTAAGATCACCGTGATTAGCATCGACGTTCAAGAGTTGGATCCGAACGTTACTCTTTTAGGGGGTGAACATTGGGAATGCGATTGGACAGTTGGGTTACGACGCATCAAGGAGAAGTTCGGAAGAGTACCAGACATTGTAGCGGCGAACTCGTCGTGCACCTATAATACTTATCTGTGTCCTTTAAACTTCGAGGGAGATGGAGGAGCTTTGCCTGGAGAAGAGATGGAACGAATGGCTGCGAAAAGGAAGTGGACGCATGTCTTTTACGATTGCTTGACTTTGGAAAATGTTCCCGTGATACTTGCGGAAAATCCGATGGGCTTCTTTGATCAGGTTGTCAAATATAAAGACGGTTCTTATGCTTTTGTTCAGGGACATCCTTGGCATTACGGAGTTACGGAGCAGGACATGCATAACAAGAGGACAAATTGGTTCAGCGGCGGTATGAAGGATGCCATCACTGAGTATTGCCTGACTCGGTACATGACTCAGTCTGAACGTCCTGATAACGTCGAATCTAACTGGGTTTTCAGGATGACGAATATGAACGAGCGCAGCAAGGTTGCACCCTCTATGGCGATGGCAATTGCGAAATGTTCCTTGGATCGTTTTATTTTTGTGAAACACATGAAACTTTCTGAATATGTCGAATTTGTCTTTGACAAAGATATGATCAATCCTCCTCCAAAGAAAAATAAAATCTGTGGGACACCATTGGCAAATGGAATGGTTTGCAACATGCGTGAGAATCACCACAATTCTCGTCGGAATCATCTCCGTGGCAAAGGACTGGCGCATGGTGTTTTTGACTATGTGAATAGCGAATACATTCAGAAGGAAACTATTGTGTGTAGCCGTACGAGGGCACGCACTGCAGCGTCGACCGACGAGACTCTGATGTTCGAGAGCGTAAACTTCAAGGATGCGTTTGATGACAATATTAGTGAAGATATTGTTGAGAACATTATGCAAGATGATGTGGTACATACAACCACTACACGGGTATACAAGTGCTCGATCTGCAAAGTTCCGAAGAAAGGACACAAGTGTCTTCGCAAAACCGTCCCTTTACCAACAAATATGAAGAAGAAGCAGATTAAGAACAACAAGAAGGTGTACATGTGTTCGACTTGCAAATTGCCCAAGAAAGGCCATAAGTGCTTGTCGCAGCGTTCATATGCACACGTCGCTACCATTGCTAAGAAGAGAGCGTATCTATGCTCGGTGTGCAAGAAACCAAAGAAAGCGCATATTTGCAAGGCAATCAAGATTTAGATGTTTTTGATCTGCAATCAGCCTGAGAAAGGTCACAAATGCACCGGGAAATCATGCTAAGCAGCATCATTTACCAGTTTCATGCACTAAAAGTGTATGCTGAATGCGTTCTGGCGTTTGGTGCCATTGGGTGCGTTTGGTGCCATTGGGTGCGTTTGGTGCCATTGGTTGGAGTTGAGGCAGGCTGTGTAGAAATATGTGTATCAGATTAGTATATTGGTCGTACTAAGTAGAGTTGTGATGAATAATAAAGTGTTGACGCAATGTGGAAAGCTGCATAGCAGAGCAAACATCTCCAAGCATCGTAAAACTTGTCAGAAATGCTCCCAAATGTTTACGTCGCTTGAACGTGAGAACAAAAGTCTCAGACAACAGCTTCATCAATTGCAAAAAGAAAAGCAAGGTACTACTATAGTAAACAATGTCAACATTAATGTCGTAAATCTTGTACCATATTCTCAAGAACAGCCATTAAACTCAAGTGAAGTGAGAGAATTACTAGAACCTGCGGAAGAATCGGTCCCAAAGTATGTAAAGCTAAAGCATTTTGTTCATGCAGGAGGAAATTTGCGTATTCCAAACAAGAATCAGCAACGTATTCAAGTGTTTTCTGAGAATGATGGCAGAAAAGGATGGATCACTAAGCACAAAACAGATTTTATCAAAGAGCTTTTGTCGCAATCTTTGGAAGAACTTATAAATCTGGGAGCAGAGAAGTTGAGTAAAGAATGGAAGCTGTGGCTGAGACATATACACAACAGTACGATCGTTGATGTGCAGGTAAGAAATGAGGAAAAGTTGACTAAACTTGTGATGTACACCATACTAGACAACCAAAGTACCGACAAGTAAATGACGAAAAATGACGAATAAAATGACGAGGTTTTACACTCATATACAGTCAAAAATGACGAGGGTGACGAGGAGGAGGGAGAGCAGAGGATGAAATTTTATTTTTCCTGAAATTGAGTCTGAAGAAATTGAGTTCTGAAAATATTTTTGTTTTAAAATTTTATTTTCTGAATTTTCATTTTGGAATTGTTCTGACTTCTTTTTGGATCGAGAGAAAATATATCGATGACAAAAGTGTTTGAGATGGAGACATGGATGAGTCGAATGATGAGGAATGACGAGCAAATGACGAGCAAATGACGAGGTTACCCACTTATATACAGTCAAAAATGACGAGGATGACGAGGGAGGGGGGAGAAGGGATGTGTAAAAACGTTTTTTTAGAAATTTAGTCTGGATAATCTTGAGTTGTAATTTTTTTTGTTTCATTTTCAAACTTTTTTTGAATAACATAGACCTAAAGTATCTGAAATAAAGTTGAGAAGATGAGTCCGATGACGAAAAATGACGAACAAAATGACGAGGTTTTACACTTATATACAGTCAAAAATGACGAGGATGACGAGGGAGGGGGGAGGGAAGGGATGAGTGACATATACGTTGAGCAACTTCTAAATTGTTCTGTAATTGAACTAACATGAACAAGTTTCTACGGTTGTTGCCAAACGATGTATTGAATTACATTCTAGAATATTACATCATTGGATTGAGACATCGAACAACTTTGAAGCAAATGAAAGAGCTTATGCATTTCACACACTGTAATCCAACGATGATGCTTACGACATACATACCATAAAAATGACGAGAAAATGACGAGCAAATGACGAGGTTTCTCACTCATTTACAGTCAAAAATGACGAAGATGACGAGGGAGGGGGGAGAAGGGATGTGTAAAAAAAATCACCTTTAATTTATCACAATAAACCATACTTTCAAAATAGCCGATCGGCTGATAACACGGTTACAAGATAGAAATCTTGAGATGTATTTTTTTCATTCCGATACAAGGTTGATGAAAAATTGAGATCTAATTTTCAGCAGATGTTTCAGGTTCTTTCTTCTTCCTTTTGTTTTTGTTTTGTTCTTTCTTATTTTCTTCCACTGTCATGACATTGTCTGTATTTTCAATATGTGTTTTATTTGTATCAATTGGTAAGTCTTCACTTTCGTTTGGTTTTTGTTTCCTGGCATTTGTCTCATCTTCATCACTTGACTCTTTGAGGTACTCTTGAAGTCGCTGATTTAGTTTCTTGATTCCAGCTGTTCTTACGAGATCTCGTCTTTTTCCGCTAAAATGTGCCTCTCCCAGTGCTTTCACTTTTGTACCTTTTTGTTTCATTTCTTTATATCTGTCTAAAAAGATAACCCATGGGTCTTGTTCAGGTAAATCTTTTGTCCATTCTATATTTTCTAGTAAGGAATGAGTAGCTTCAAGTGAATATTGTATCTGTTGTTTGTGCTTCTGCTCACTTGTCAACAGCATTTGAAATTGAGTGCATAGAGAGTTTGAATGCTCTCTGTCTGTATCAAGTTGATGAATGACATTTGGTAGGTGCATTTTGATCTTGTTCATATCTTCTTGGTACATTTTAAAAACATCTTGAGCCTTCCCATTGACATGTTTATTTTCAAATATAGCTAAACATTGTTTTTGCAGTTCAAATAATGCCAAAACCGCTGTATGAACTGTTCTTTGGTTTCTGGTAACGACCCATGCAACAGGAAGATGTGGTTTACCTTCTCTAGGTATGATTTCATAATTAACTGGTTGGCATTTGTATGGTATTTTCGCATCTCCAAGAACTAGAAATAGTGCACATGTAACTTTTTCGTGTGTTTTGATGCTGTAAAGAAATGTATCAACTTCTTCGCCATTGATGTGCGGATTTGCAAGGTTGTTTTGGTCTTTCCATCGATACTTTGCATCTGCAAGCATGTATAAACCATCAAAAGCACCCATTCCAATAAAGTGTCTATCAGTGCTGTTTTTGATAGAATTCGTGTTAATAACTTTAGCTGATATTACTTCTTTGATGCACTCTTCCATATCGTGTTCACCGAAATTACCTACTTCTGTGAGTGACAACTTTTTTGGCATTGATGCTGTGACTTCGTCAATTCGTGTCTTCAATTGTGCATTTTGCAATGTTTGGTTTTGAATGTCATTTTCAAGTTTTTTCACGTAATCACTTTGTTCTGTAAGTCTTGTTTGCATTTGTTGAATATACGGTTCTTGGTCAGCTTTTTGTAATTTCCATGTGTCTTGCAATCTCGTAATTTCTTGTGAGTGCAATTCCTTCATTCTATCAATTTCACGTTTGCATTGAGCATCTTTGTCAGTTAACTTCACTTTCCATTCGTTTTCCATATTTTGTTTTTCTTTTCGATGTAGATCTTCGTACATGTTTGCAAGTTGCATTCTAATAATTTCAGCGTATTGTGTAGCATTTGCATGATCTGCTTGAAGTTTTACTTGTAAATTGAATGCTTTATCAAAATGCTGAGCGTTTTGTATCCAAAATGTATTTAAAAGCGCAGATTTTTTCCAGTAATCGGGTAATTCTTGAAAGTCGTAAGTAACATTAAGTTGTATTGTTTGCGTTGGTTGGTCTGATATTTGTGACATATTCATGATTTTATCGTGACAACGAAAATAATTTTAATCTGATTTCTTTTGTTTTTGTGATAAAGAAAATCATCGGTTATATTGTCGTGATATATAGTGATATTGTATGATACAACAATATCACTAATATTAGATCTATAATAAAACACCCTAATATGCACAGTAAAACGAACTCAAATCCGTGATATTCGTGATATTTTTTTGATTTGTTGTGATTTTTATGATATTTAACTTAAAAAATAAAGAACGTTAAATATATTAGTAATAATTACATAAAAAAATTAATAACGTTAAATATATTAGTAATAATTACATAAAAAAATTAATAACGTTATATATATTAGTAATAATTACATAAAAAAATAAAGAACGTTAAATATATTAGTAATAACATAAAAAATAAAGAACGTTAAATATATTAGTAATAACATAAAAAAATAAAGAACGTTAAATATATTAGTAATAACATAAAAAATAAAGAACGTTAAATATATTAGTAATAACA
>Ga0115008_10002032_pt1 | contig 16763 bp, 11 predicted proteins | sample FraStrMetagenome_FD_87164 | JGI IMG/M metagenome (GOLD analysis project Ga0115008, IMG submission 87164) | Marine eukaryotic phytoplankton communities from Arctic Ocean - Fram Strait ARC3M Metagenome | ecosystem: Environmental > Aquatic > Marine > Oceanic | place: Fram Strait | collected...
GATTTATTATCAATAAAAGCAGCTCTATATCGTTGGCGATCAATAATAGATATTACGCAGTTAAACGTTTTCTGCCTTTAGCGCGACGGCGATTAATAAGTGCGCGTCCGTTTTTAGTTGCCATACGAGCACGGAAGCCGTGACTACGTTTACGCTTTAAAGTACTGGGTTGAAAAGTTCTTTTCATTGCTCTATACCAAATTATTTACGTGTTCAAAATGTTTGTGCCTAAGGCATGCAAACACCCACAAAAGGGCGCAGGATTCTACGCATAAAAGCTTCTGGGATCAATGCCGAACGCTAATTAATTGTAATTCATTTTAAAGGGCTTTCATTTTTTAGCAACACTCTATAAATAGAAGCATGTACAATTTCTTCTATAAAAGGCTTTGCTGCTGGTTTTATTGTTGTAGTGGTTAAGTTGTTTTTTTGGCACCCTCTATTTGTTAATAACTATATCGCTCCTACTTTCTTTCTTGTTTAACCTTGCATGGCGGCTATTATAACTGTAGTGCACACTCACATTTTTAAATATATACAATAGTTTTCTTTGTATACACACAAGATATCCACAGCTTATCAATATGTTAATAACTTTTTTTAATTATTAATTTCCTTTTATGCCACAAAAAGGTCTTTGATATTGTTTTTTTCGTAAGCTGCTGATTATAAATGATTTTATTACTATTTCTTTTCTCCCTTGTTTAATTAAAATTATCTCGATAGTTGTGGATAAGTTTTTAGTTTGCCGCTACAATTGCGCCACTTTTTAGGACACTCAATATTCCTGTCGTTTTTGTATGCATGGGAAACGATTATGAGTTCCTGAGCATCATTAAAATTTGAACAAAGGCCAAAGCTCTGTGCTTCATCATTGATTTTTTCAGATGTGGCGTTTTTTTTGGTTTCGGGGGATATCGATTGTCGCAGGCTACTTGGCACCTAATCTGGAACAGGTGTGTAGATTATTTACAGGATGAATTGCCGGCACAGCAATTTAATACTTGGATTCGCCCTCTAAAAGTTGAGCAGGCTGAGGGTGGTATCCTTTTGTTGGCGCCCAATCGGTTTATCCGGGATTGGGTCTCAGATAAGTTCATGTCTAGAATTCTTGAGTTAACCAAAATGCTTTCTGAGGGTGAGCCACCCTCAGTGGCTATTGCCGTTCAAGAACGAAGCGCCAATGCATCACTCAGTGGTTTTGCCTCGTCTTCTTTAACGAGCACGGTATCAATGGAGGTGCCAGTTCAGGCGCATCCTTCAATTGATCGTCGTTCGCTTGTGGTGAATGTTGCAGACAAACCCAATCATGTAATGGCTTTCGCCTCGCCGCCATCTTCACCAACCGATTCTGTTGTTACAGAATCTATGATTGTTACTGAACCTATTTCTAGTTCACCGTCCTCTGGTGGCTCTATTGTGATGCCCAATAGCGATTCTCTTTTGGTTGAGGGCAGTCCTGAGGGTGTAGAGCGCAGAGGTCGGCCGAGAGCTAGCGGATCTCCTTCTGAGAATCTTTTGCATAGTAGTAGAAATACAGCAACTCGATCTCGCCGTGCAAGATCCAGTGATGATAGTGGCGATTCTCCTAGTCATCAAAATAATCTTATTCCTGCTTACCGCTTCGATAATTTCGTAGAGGGTAAGTCGAATCAGCTCGCTCGTGCGGCTGCAATGCAGGTGGTTGAAAATCCTGGAGGTTCTTATAACCCCCTATTTCTTTATGGAGGGGTTGGCCTGGGTAAGACTCATTTAATGCATGCAGTGGGTAATGCCCTACAAGCAGTAAAGCCCAACGCCAAAGTGGTTTATCTTCATTCTGAACGCTTCGTTGCTGATATGGTAAAGGCGTTACAGCTTAATGCGATAAACGATTTTAAGCGGTATTATCGTTCGGTCGATGCTTTATTGATTGATGATATTCAGTTTTTTGCTAATAAAGAGCGATCACAAGAAGAGTTTTTTCATACCTTTAATGCATTGTTAGAGGGTGGCCAGCAAATGATACTTACCTGTGATCGTTATCCCAAAGAGATTCGAGGTGTAGAGGAGCGGCTTAAGTCGCGTTTTGGCTGGGGCTTAACGGTTTCAGTAGAGCCGCCTGAGCTTGAAACTCGAGTGGCTATTTTGATGGCAAAAGCTGAGCAGGCTAAAATCGAATTACCCCATGATGCTGCTTTCTTTTTAGCTCAGAGGGTACGGTCTAATGTTCGTGAGCTTGAGGGTGCGTTGAAGAGAGTGATAGCGAGCGCTCACTTCACTAAGTGTCCTGTTGATGTTCCGCTTATTAAGGAATCTCTTAAAGACCTCTTAGCCCTGCAGGATAAGCAGGTTAGTATTGATAATATTCAGCGAACTACTGCTGAGTACTACAAAATTAAAGTCGCTGATTTAATGTCGAAACGTCGAAGTCGTTCGGTGGCTAGACCACGACAAATGGCAATGGCATTAGCTAAAGAGTTAACTAACCATAGTTTGCCTGAAATTGGCGATGCTTTTGGTGGTCGTGACCACACCACGGTATTACATGCTTGTAGAAAGATTAAAGAGCTGCGTGAAACCAGTTCTGATATTCGTGAAGATTATCAGAACTTGCTTCGTACGCTGGCCACTTAATCACTTGAATGTTTAAATAAGGCTATATTGATTTAGCTACTTTTATAGAGATTGGTATCTAGTAAAATATCGTTAGATACCTAACCGGAGATCTAAATAAAGATGAAATTTTCAGTCACTCGGGAAGCACTTCTTCGCCCACTGACAATTGTTGCTGGTGCTGTTGAGCGCCGTCAAACAATGCCCATTCTGTCTAATCTTTTGATTATTGTCAGCGGTAATAAGCTTGTTATTACGGGGACAGATCTAGAGGTCGAGCTAAGCGCTACTATTGCGCTCGATTCTGCGGCTGAAGTAAACGGGGATATAACCGTTCCAGCTCGTAAATTAGTGGATATTTGTAAGTCCCTACCCGACTCTTGCGATATATCTTTTTCAGTTGATCAAGGCAAAGCGGTTGTTAAGAGTGGCCGTAGCCGATACACATTAGCAACCTTGGCTGCCGCTGATTTCCCGTCGGTTCAAAAAGATGAGAGCAGCTTTTCTGCTACCGTGAACCAGGGAGATTTTGCTCAACTAATTGACCGCACAGCTTTTTCAATGGCTCAGCAGGATGTTCGATACTATTTGAATGGCATGTTGTGGGAGATTTCGGGTAATAAACTTAAGGCGGTTGCTACTGATGGCCATCGTTTGGCTATTGCTCATATTGATTTAGTTGATGAGATTCAAGGCGATAAGCAGCAGTTTATTATTCCTCGAAAAGGTGTTGTTGAATTAACTCGGTTACTTTCCGATGAATCTGCAACTATTACTATTGAGTTTGGCGCTAATCATATTAGAGCGACAACCAATGGTATGGTTTTTGTTTCAAAGCTGGTTGATGGTAAGTTCCCAGACTATGAGCGAGTTCTTCCTAAAGGGGGCAATAAAGTTGTTTCTGCAGAAAGAGCTGAGCTGAAATCTGCCTTGTCTCGTTCGGCTATTTTATCGAATGAAAAATTCCGTGGTATTCGCTTTACGCTTAGCGATGGAATGGTTGGCATACAAGCTAATAACCCAGAGCAAGAAGAGGCCCATGAAGAGGTTTCTGTTAGTTATCAAGGAGATAGCGTTGAGATGGGCTTTAATGTTAGCTATCTTATTGATGTTTTAGGCGCTCTGCGAAGTGATCAGGTCACAATGACGTTGTCTGATTCGAATAGTAGTGCGTTGGTTCAGGACGGTGATACAGATAACAATGCTTTGTATGTTGTTATGCCAATGCGCTTGTAGGGCGACATTGGCTAAGCTTTTAGTAGTGAATCACCTCTGCTGTGTAATATTATCTTCATATACTGCTGCCTGTTGTGAACAGATGCCTCCCTTTCTCTCGTTATCGTTACGATCTAATGGCGGGCATTGTTTCACGTGAAACTTTCAGAACTTGAGATTTCTGGTGTTCGGAATCTCTCAGCAGTCTCTATTAATGAATTCTCACAGATAAATATCTTCTCTGGCCCCAATGGTGCTGGTAAAACCTCTATTCTTGAAGCTATACATATACTCGGTTTGGCCCGATCTTTTCGAGGTACTCAGCTTCAACCTGTTATTCAATATCACCAAAACACTTGTACGGTTTTCGGTAAAGTCCGTCATCATGACGAGGCTCCCCTCGCAGTTGGTGTGAAACGCGAAAAAAGAGGAGGTTTTCGTATAAGAATTGCCGGTCAGGATGAAAAAAGTCTGATTCGCCTTGCCGAAACCCTACCGATTCAATTAATAGACTCTTCTGCCTATACATTATTAGAAGGTGGCCCTAAACAGCGGCGACAGTTTATGGATTGGGGTGTGTTTCACGTGGAACACTCGTTTTACGATTCATGGAGGCGAATGCAGCGTTGTTTGAAGCAACGAAATGCCGCGCTCCGATCAGGCAAAGCAAATAAGCGAACCTTGTCTGCCTGGGATCAGGAGTTGGTAGAAGCATCTGAACAAGTAGATAGGGCGAGATTACTTTATTTTGAGTCTTTTTATCCTGTTTTTGTTGGTTTTCTTGAGCGCTTGCTTGATTTACCTGAGCTAACTGTTTCTTATAGCCGAGGCTGGGATACAGAGAAGTCTTTGAGCGAGGTGCTTGGGTTAAGTATAGATCGTGATTTACGGCGCGGATTTACTCACTATGGTCCACATAGAGCGGATATAAAGCTACAAATTAATGGGATTAATGCTGGGCAGGTGTTATCAAGAGGTCAGCAAAAGCTGGTTGTTTGTGCCTTACGCTTAGCTCAGTGCGATTTAATGGTAAGAACGACTGAAAAAAAATGTGTACTGTTAATCGATGATCTTCCTGCAGAAATAGATGCCTCTCATCAAGGTAAGCTATGCACCTTACTTGATAGCCTGGATATTCAGTTATTTATGACTTGTGTAGTGGCTGATGATCTCGTTAACCAGCCGTGGGAAAAGCTTAAAAGTTTAAAGGTTTTTCAGGTTTTGAAGGGTGAAACAAAAGAGACATTGAGCTTAGGATAGGCCGTTGTGAAGCGGTAGAATAGTGCTGTTGTAGTCTCTAGTTTGAAGGCTCAAACTACCTGTATATTAGGTTGACTCAGGCCGAATATCATCACACAATATGAGGTTATAAATAACGCTAAGCAATTGATTTTTATTGTTTTAGTATAGGAAACGAAGCCATTGCAGCAATGCAAAAGGCAAGACTGATCAAATAGTAACCAACACTAGGCCTTGGAGCCAAACTATGAGTGAAGCGGGTTCCGGGGAATATAATTCCTCGAGTATAAAAGTCCTTAAGGGTCTCGATGCAGTTAGAAAGCGACCGGGTATGTATATCGGTGATACAGATGATGGTACCGGCTTACATCATATGGTATTTGAGCTTGTTGATAACTCAATCGATGAAGCCTTAGCGGGCCATTGCTCACAAATCACGGTCACCATTCATCCTGATGAATCTATCAGTACTGCTGATAATGGCCGTGGTATCCCAACAGAAATCCATGATGAGGGTGTTTCTGCCGCAGAAGTCATTATGACTGTGCTTCACGCTGGCGGTAAGTTTGATGACAACACTTATAAGGTATCGGGTGGTTTGCACGGTGTAGGCGTTTCAGTGGTTAATGCGCTGTCCTCAGAATTGACGCTAACGGTTCGTCGTGAAGGCGAAATTCATGAGCAGATTTATCGTCACGGTGTACCTGATGAGCCGCTAAAGGTTATTGGCAAAACAGAAGAGTCTGGAACGTCTGTTCGTTTTCATCCTTCGCCAGAAACGTTCAACAATATTGAATACCATTACGAGATTCTTGCAAAGCGTTTGCGGGAATTATCTTTTTTGAATTCTGGTGTTAATATTTTATTAAAAGATGAACGCAGCGGAAAAGAAGATACATTCTGTTATGAAGGTGGCTTAAAAGCTTTTGTAGAATACTTAAATGTTAACAAAACACCGATTAATACTGGTTTGTATTTCACTACTGACTTTGAAGATATCGGTGTTGAGGTAGCGCTGCAGTGGAACGATGGCTTCCAAGAAAATTTATATTGTTATACCAATAACATTCCTCAACGCGATGGTGGAACACATTTAGCAGGTTTTCGTTCTGCGCTTACACGAGGGTTAAATACTTATATAGAAAAAGAAGGTTTAGGCAAAGGCTCTAAAGTTTCAACGACGGGCGATGATGCCCGTGAAGGATTAACCGCGATAGTATCGGTTAAGGTTCCAGATCCAAAATTTTCATCGCAGACAAAAGATAAGCTAGTTTCATCAGAAGTGAAGTCGGCCGTTGAACATGCAATGGCAGAAAAATTATCGGAGTATTTATTAGAGAACCCACAAGAAGCAAAAGCAATTGTCGGTAAAATGATAGATGCTGCACGTGCCCGAGATGCCGCGCGTAAAGCACGAGAAATGACACGTCGTAAAGGCGCGCTTGATATTGCAGGCTTACCAGGTAAGCTTGCTGATTGCCAAGAAAAAGATCCTGCACTTTCTGAAATATATATAGTGGAGGGTGATTCTGCGGGCGGTTCAGCGAAGCAGGGTCGTGCACGTAAAACACAAGCTATTTTACCGCTTAAGGGTAAGATCCTAAACGTTGAAAAAGCGCGCTTTGATAAAATGCTAACTTCTGCGGAAGTTGGAAACTTAGTAACAGCGTTAGGTTGTGGTATTGGTAAATCAGAATTTGATGCCGATAAACTTCGTTACCATTCAATTATTATTATGACCGATGCGGATGTCGATGGATCGCATATACGAACATTGATACTAACGTTTTTCTTTAGACACATGCGTGAATTAATAGAGCGAGGCCATGTCTTTATTGCACAGCCACCGCTTTATAAAATTAGTAAAGGCAAGCAACAAAGTTACTTAAAAGATGAGGCGGAATTAGATAGCTTCTTCATACAGGTAGCATTAGAAAATGCTGAGTTGCATATTAATGATCAAGCACCGCCGATTGCTGCTGAGCCACTAGGACAGATGGTAAGTGAATATAAATCAGTTATGGCAATGGTTGAGCGCTTATCTAAGCTTTACCCGTCACTTATTTTGAAGCGTTTAATAGATGCATCTGAATTAACAGAAGATATGTTAAAGCAAGAGTCGGCTGTCGCTGATTGGTGTAATGACTTACAAGCTTTCTTTACCGATGAGCATAAAGCCGGTTCTGAAGCTTATAAGATTTCAGTTCGAGAAGATAAAGAACGAAACTTATTTTTGCCGAACGTTGAAATTGTTTCTCATGGTATTACGCATGAGCATCGTTTTAATCATGATTTTTTCCAGTCGTCAGAATACCGTGCCGTTGTTCAGTTGGGTAAAAAGATTAGTGGTTTGATTGAAGAAACCGGCTATGTGAAACGTGGTGATAAAGAAGAACCGGTGAGTACCTTTGCTGAAGCTTTAGATTGGTTAACGAAAGAAGCGAAACGTGGCTTTATGATTCAACGCTACAAAGGTCTGGGTGAAATGAATCCAGAGCAGTTGTGGGAAACAACGATGGATCCAGAAGTACGTCGTATGTTGGTTGTTACCATTGAAGATGCGGTTGCAGCAGATCAAATGTTCTCGACATTAATGGGTGATCAAGTTGAGCCTCGTCGTGAGTTTATTGAGAAGAACGCTCTAGCGGTAGCTAACTTAGATTTTTAATTTATTTACGTTAATTATTTAGTAAGGCTATTTTGCTAAAAAGAAGCGTTAAGAACAGAAAGAAATCAAAAGGCGGCTAAGGTTATTTGGTCGTCGTTAATAAAGCCATGGATTGTTCCTCAATCCACGTTTCTACTTCATTAATTAATTGTTTGGCAGATTTGTCTGCAGTAGAAATTGGCTTTCCAATAACAAAAGTAATGATGCCAGCCTTTTTCTTTTGTTTGTTTTGCCAGTGAATACCAGCATTGTGCGCAATGGGTAAGATCATGGATTCACTCGCTATAGCCAGATTGGCGCCACTGCGAGCATAGCGACCACGTTCCCCCGGCTCTACTCGAGTACCCTCCGGAAAAATCAAAACAGAGCGGCCTTGCTCTAAGCGTTTTAATCCTAATGCTTGTACTTTACGCAGCGCATCTTTGGGTGATGAGCGATCAATCGCTATAGGTTCCATTTGCTTTAATGCCCAACCAAAAAAAGGAATGCTTAGCAGTTCTTTTTTAAGGATGGTGCAAAGGTGAGGAAAGACTGTTTGAAGATAAAATGTTTCCCACTCGGACTGATGTTTACACATAATCACACAAGGTGTTGAGGGGATGTTCTCTTTGCCAATGAGGTTGACTCTAACGCCAATAAAAAAACCAGCTAGAGCAACAATAAACCGATTCCAAAGAGAGATATAAAAGAATCTAAAGCGGTAAGGCAGCCAAAAAATTAAGCTGCCTGTTAAGCCGAACCAAAAAACGGATAAAAAATAGAAAAAATAAAAACATTTTTCTTTTAAAAACAAAATCAAGTTCAATGGCCTTTAAAACAGTTTGGTCAAGTTAGCGTTTTTGAGGCGCGAGTAAAGAGATGTCAGCAACATGTAAAAATAAGGCCCGCAAACGGGTTAATAGTGCGAGTCGATTATTTTTAAGTGTTGGATCGTCAGCATTTACCATCACACCATCAAAGAAGGCATCAATGCTGTCTTTAAGTTCAGTTAATTTTAATAAACCATCACGATAATTTGCTTTATCAAAAAGCGGCTGCACTTCTGCTTCTTTTATCTCAATAGCTTTAGCGAGTTCGATTTCAGCACCTTCAACAAGAAGTGCGGCATTAAAATCAGAAGCGTTTACTTTTACTTCAGATTTTTCAAGAATATTACTTACTCGCTTATTGGCTCCAGCAAGGCTTTCACTTTCACTGGTTTTAATAAATGCGGCGACGGCTTGTACGCGTGCATTAAAATCTAATGGGCTGCTGACCTTATTGGCTTTAACGGCAGCAAACACTTCAACTGGCAAACCTTGATCTTGGTAAACCGCCGCGAAGCGATCAAATAAATAATCAACTACTCGTGCGGTTGTTACTTCTGGATCTTTAATCGCTGAATGTTGGGCTACGGCGCGAGATACCCATTCATCAATATTTAACGGCAGTTGGTTTTGCAAAATAATCTGCAAAATACCAATAGACGCCCGACGAAGTGCAAAAGGATCTTTAGAGCCCGAGGGTTCTTGTCCTATACCAAAAATGCCTGTTAGTGTATCTAGGCGATCGGCTAGTGCAACTGCACAAGCGGTATTGCCCTGCGGCACTGCATCGCCTGCAAATTTTGGCAGGTAGTGAGATTTAATTGCGTTAGCTACGGCATCAGAAAGGCCTTCATTTAATGCGTAGTAGCCACCGGCTGTACCTTGCATCTTATCGAATTCTAAAACCATGTCGGAGGCAAGGTCAGCTTTACATAGCTGACCTGCTAGTTTTGCAGCTTCAGCATCGTCAGTATTTTGTGATGCTGCTAAGCCTTCAGCAAGATGACCGATACGTTCAGTCTTCTCGTAAACTGTTCCCAGCTGTTTTTGGAAAACGATAGACTTTAGGCGATCTCTTAACGATGCCATCGATAATTTTTTATCGGTTTCAAAAAAGAAAGCGGCATCAGCTAGTCTGGGTCGAATAACCCGTTCGTTACCACTTACGACTTTAGAAGGATCAATACTATTGATATTACTGACTGTTATAAAATTCGGGAGTAGGTTGCCCACTTTATCAACGATATGAAAATATTTTTGATGCTCACTCATTGAGTAAATGAGCGCTTCCTGTGGCACCGAAAGAAACTCGCTGTCAAAGTTACCAATGAGTGCAAAAGGTTGTTCTACTAATGCTGTTACCTCATCAAGTAATGCATCTTCAATAACTGCTACCCCATTAACTTGCTCGGCTAATGTTACAACTTGATTTGCAATAGATTCGCGACGCTTATCGAAGTCAGCAATAACATGACCTTCATCAAGTAATTGCTGCTCATAATTAAGGGCGTTATTAATAGTGATAGGTGCAGGCGCATGAAAACGGTGACCAAAACTTTGTGTACTTGATGGCACGCCTAATATAGTGCAGTTAACAGGCTCTGAATCTAAAAGAGCAATAAGCCATTGAACCGGTCTAACAAACTCAGCCCGTGAAGCGCCCCAGCGCATGCGCTTGGGAATAGGTAATCCATCTAAGGAGTTAGCAATTAGGCCTTCGAGTAATTCTGCTGTCGCCTTTCCTTTAGCAACACTTCTAAATCCAAGGCGTTCACCTTTATCAGTATCAATGCTCACTAGATCATCGAAACTAATACCGTTACTGCGAGCAAAGCCCTCAGCGGCTTTACTTGGCTTGCCTTCTTTATCATAAGCGGCAGCTACAGCGGGGCCTAGTTTTTCAATGTTTTTATCTGGCTGTTGCGTCTCTAAATCAGAAATTAGAATCGCTAAACGTCGTGGAGTAGCAAAGCTTTTAACGTTATCAGCATTAAAGTTTAAATCAGCAGCGCGCAGACCGGCCAATAACCCTTCTTCAAAAGCTGCAGAAAGTGCTTTTAAAGCCGTTGGTGGTAACTCTTCTGTACCTAATTCTATTAGGCAGTTAGCGGTAGGGTTCATTGTCCCGCCTCCTTTTTATCTTTCTCTTTCTGTTTAGCCTTTTCTATTTTAAGCTTTTCTTTTTCAAATTTAGCGAGTGCATCCAACTGTAACGATTCCTCTGCAAGTGGAAAGCCGAGTTCGGCACGCTTTTTATAATAAGCTTCGGCAACGGCGCGCGCTAAGGTTCGCACGCGTAAGATAAATCGCTGTCTTTCGGTGACTGAAATGGCATGCCTAGCATCGAGTAAATTAAACGCATGAGACGCTTTCATTACTTGTTCATAGGCTGGTAATGGAAGATTTGCTTCAATTAATTTTTGGCTTTCTGTTTCACATTCATCGAAATACTTAAAGAGAAAATCGACATTGGCATGTTCAAAATTGTAAGCTGACATTTCAACTTCATTTTGGTGAAAAACATCACCGTAGCTCACGCTACCCTGTGCATTTCTAGTCCAGACCAAATCGTAGATGCTGTCGACACCCTGCAAGTACATAGCGATTCTTTCAAGGCCGTATGTGATCTCACCAGTAACGGGATAGCATTCAATACCACCGACTTGTTGAAAATAAGTGAACTGAGTAACTTCCATACCGTTTAACCAGATTTCCCAGCCTAAGCCCCATGCGCCTAGTGTTGGTGATTCCCAGTTATCTTCAACGAAACGAATATCATGAACTTTAGGATCAATACCGATTTCGTATAGAGAGTCTAAATACAATTGTTGAATATTATCGGGCGATGGTTTGAGTGCTACTTGAAATTGATAGTAGTGCTGTAATCTATTCGGGTTATCGCCATAGCGACCATCAGTTGGACGGCGGCAAGGCTGAACATAGGCGGCATTCCATGTTTCAGGACCAATAGAGCGTAAGAACGTAGCCGGATGAAAAGTCCCCGCGCCTACTTCCATATCGAGCGGCTGTAAAATGACACAACCATGCTTCGCCCAGTAATTTTGTAAGGTTAAAATCAACTCTTGGAATGTCAGAGGCTGTTCTGACCCATTGGTTAGATTTTTATTGGCGCTATTCGCTGCACTGTTATTAGAATCAGACACTGCTTAAAATCACTCATGCTAAGAAATAGGAATAAAGCTAAACGACGCGGCCTTGCAATAATACGTGTAGTAACAATTGTTATGGCCATTTTAAGCGCGCGATTATACCTTAACGGTGTTTTTTTTCTGCCCTTTTAAAAACTATATGTAAGAGCTATATGTAAGAGTTATATGTAAAAGCCATATCTAAAATTATAGACATTATTTTCGCCAAAATGCAGGGGTAAATAGCACTAGCAAAGTAAAGACCTCAAGACGGCCTAATAGCATTGCAAGACATAACACCCATTTTGCTGTAGCTGGAATGTCGCCATAATGCGCTGCAACATCGCCAAGTCCAGGTCCGAGATTGTTAATGCTGGCACCTACGGCTGTAAAAGCGGTTAAAAAATCTAATCCAGTTGCCAGAATTAACAGCATCATAAAAATATAGACCAAAATATAAATAGCAAAGAAGCTCCACACTGCACCAATAACGCGATCAGATACTGGTCGGTTACCAATTTTAATAGGGATAACCGCATTAGGATGCACAAGCCTTACGAGTTCTCTGTAACCCTGTTTCACAATTAGCAGTACGCGAATTACTTTCATGCCGCCGCCTGTTGAGCCAGCAGAGGCCCCCATAAAAGCGAGCAAGAACATAAACACAGGTATAAATGTGGGCCATTGACTGTAATCACTTGAAGTAAAACCCGTGGTAGTAGCTAAAGATACAACCTGAAAAATGCCTTGAACAATACTTTCTTGCCAGTTGAAATTAAGCGTGTTGTCGCCAAGCAGTAATAAACTACCTACGACAATAAACATGGCTAATACGTTTATCAAAAGATAAAAACGAAATTCGGCGTCTTTGCTATACACCTTGAGTGAACGGTTATGATAGGAATAATAGTGCAAAGCAAAGTTAACGCCGGCTAGTAACATATAGACTACGGCCACCGATAAAATAACGGGGTTATCGAAGTAACCCATGCTTGCATCATGCGTACTAAAGCCACCTATCGCTACTGTTGAAAAACTATGGGCTAAAGCATCAAACGCTGACATGCCTGCAATCCAATAGGTAATGCCACATCCTATGGTCATTAATACATAGATAGTAAATAACGCTTTTGCTGTACCAGTAATACGTGGCGTCAGTTTGTTGTCTTTCATCGGTCCCGGAGTTTCCGCCCGATATAATTGCATACCACCCACACCTAGCATGGGTAAAATAGCGATAGCGATAACGATAATACCAATACCGCCTAACCATTGAAGTTGTTGGCGATAATAAAGAATTGATTTGGGTAAATCATCAAGGCCGGTAATAACGGTTGCACCGGTGGTGGTTAAGCCAGAAATAGATTCAAAGATAGCATCGGTAATAGAAAGGTTAGGCGCTTCAGATAAGAATAATGGCAGCGCACCGAAGAGTCCGAGTACTAACCAAAATAACGCGGTAATTAAAAATCCATCACGGGTTCTTAAGGTGTGTTTGATTTTTCTATTGGGCAGCCAAAGCGCTGCACCCGTTGCAGCCGTTATCGCAAATGCGGAAACAAAAACATGAATCGTGTCATCGCCAAACCATAAAGCAAAAGGTATGGGGATAAGCATGGTTAAGCTGAAAATTAATAACAGCAGACCCAGCAGCGCACCTATAATCGAAAAATGCATAAACTAGACAACCTCAATATGACGATCAAAAAAAGCTAAAAACACTATTTTTATAGTGGTTAAAAGAAGCCAAGGCCTACTTGAAATAAGGCTTCTACAGCGGGGATTTGCTTTTTGTCCGCCAAAAATACAATAACATGATCATCGGTTTCCAATACCACATCACGATGTGCGATAAAGACCTCTCCGTTTCTCACAATGGCACCAATCCTAACGCCCTTGGGAGTTTCGATATCGGCGACACATTTACCGACCACTTTGGAGTTTTTACTGTCGCCGTGGGCAATTATTTCTAAAGCTTCTGCAGCCCCGCGTCGTAGTGAATGTACGGCTGCCATATCGCCACGTCGCACGTGCGTTAACAAACTACCCAGAGTAATTAATTGCGGCGCAAAGGCGATATCAATATCTTCCCCTTGCACCAAGTCAACATAGGCAGGATTAGTAATTAGTGTAATGACTTTTCTGGCGCCTAATTTTTTGGCCAGCAATGAAGACATAATGTTGGCTTCATCATCATTCGTTAATGCAATAAAGACATCAATGCTGTCAATGTTTTCACTGTGCAGTAATTCAGTGTCCGAAGCGCTGCCGTGTAACACGATGGTTTTATTTAGTTGCTCAGACAGTGCCTCAGCACGCTCACCATTTTGCTCAATAATTTTTACTGAGTATTGATTTTCAATCGCTTGCGCTAAACGTAAACCAATATTACCGCCGCCAGCAATCATAATGCGATTATAAGGTCGGCTCAGCTGACCAAGTTCTTGCATAACGGGGCGAATATTCTCTTTAGCGGCAACATAAAAGACTTCATCAAGCGGTTCTATTTCTGTAGAGCGCTCGGGTTTAATGGCTCTGTCGCCACGAAAAATAGCAGCGACACGCGCATCTTGTTTTGGTGTCATTTTTTGAATGTTATATAAAGTTTCGCCAATAAACTTATCACCTGCTTGAGCGCGAATAGCGACAAGTTGAACCGCACTGTTAGCAAAGTCGATAACCTGCAATGCTCCAGGATATTCGAGTAAGCCAATAATATGCTCAGTCACTAATTTTTCTGGCGCGATAATAACGTCGATGGGGATAGCGTCATTGGCGAACAAGGCTTTTTGCTCGACATAATTATTGGCGCGAATGCGACAGATTTTTGTGGGCGTACGATAAATAGAATGGGAGATTTGGCAAGCAAGCATATTGATTTCGTCAGAGCCGGTAACGGCAACCAACATATCGGCATCTTCTATACCTGCGCTTTGCAGTACGTCAGGGTGAGCAGCATGACCATTAATAACACGTATATCGAGTTTGTCTTGTAATTCACGCAGCCTTCGGCCGTCGCTATCGACAACGGTGATATCCATTTTTTCGTTGGCTAAGCTTTCTGCTAATGTACCGCCAACCTGCCCTGCACCCAATATCACAATTTTCATGTTGTCTGCTTTATCTTATTTGCAGGCTGGCTGAAATATCACCAACACTGTCATTGAAATGTTATATGTTTAAGCGTACTAAAGCGTGGCAGACTTGCTAAGTCTTGCGTAGAAAAAACCGCCGTTTTTGCCCTTATTTGGTAGTAGTTGGCGTCCTAATCCACTGATAACGCCCCATTGAGCATCAATTGGCAATGCTTTAGCTGAAGGTGTTTGAGTTAAGAATGCATCTATAACGGCAGCGTTTTCTTCAGGCATTATCGAACAAGTGCAATACAGTAGCTGACCACCGTCTTTTAATAGTGGCCAAAGCTTATTAAGTAAGGTTGCTTGCTGTTCGGCAAATTGCGCTAAATCACCTGAGCGACGCAGTAATTTGATATCAGGATGATGGCTGATAATACCGGTGCCAGAACAGGGAGCATCGAGCAGTATGCGGTCGAATAGCTGACTGTCCCACCAGGTATCGGGTGCAGCCGCATCCGCGGCAATACAATTGGCGGAGAATTGGTATCGGGCGAGGTTTTCTTTCACTCTAAGTAAGCGTTCACTACTGCTATCGATAGCAGTCAATGTGCATTCTGGCGCTGACTCCAAAGTGTGAATGGTTTTGCCACCTGGCGCAGCGCAGGCATCAAGCACTTGCATTGGGCCTTGAACATCGAGCAATAAAGCGGCCAGTTGAGCGCCGGGGTCTTGCACACTAACGGCGCCCTGCTCAAAATGAGGTAATTCGCTTACAGCTACCGCTTGAATTAATCGAAGCCCAGAAGGGCTATTAGGATCAAGTTCAGTTTCGATGCCAGTATCAGTTAATAGCTGTTGATATTCATCGCGGCTATTCTTTGCTAAGTTGACCCGCAGCGACATGGCTGGTGCGCTATTGTTGTAGTCGAAAACTGCCTGCGAATGTTCGGGCCAATCTTTCTTAATTTTCTTAAATAACCAGTTGGGATGACCGACATCAGCGGCCGGGCTTAATGGTTTTGTATTACTTGGATCGGCTTGCTGACGTAAAAAATTTCTCAATACGGCATTCACTAAACCGCTCGCCCAAGGTTTTTTAAGTTTCTTTGCAGCATCAACGCTAGCACTAATGGCGGCATGATCGGGTGTGCGTAAATAAAGTAGTTGATATAAACCGGTAAGGAGTAAGGCGTAAATGTCGGCGTCTTTCTGATTAAACGGTTTTTTGAGTAAGGGCTTTAATTGTGCATCAAGTCGATGAAAATGACGCAAGGTACCAAAGCAAAGCTCGCGATAAAAGGCACGATCTTTGTTGTTAACGTCATCGGTTGTTTGCTTATTATTAGAATCGGCATTCGATTGCTTAGTAATAGAAAGCGCATCTATATCAGCAGAAAAAGATTCTCCCTGACTAATAACTCGAGCAAGGGCTTTGGCGGCTAGCGCACGCACATCTTTCATTAAATTATTGCTCGCTATCTACAGTTATTGGTGATGAAAAACAATCGCCAATTTTAAAAAAGTCGGGTCTGCCATTAAGTAGTGCGGCAATGTCCATAGCTTTCGCCCCCGGTATTTGCAGCATAGAAATCTCAAGACCACTATTTTCGCATTGCACTATAATGGTTTTTTTATTAATGCTAACAATAGCTCCTGCGGCAATATCTTTATTGCTTGCGACAGCTACAGCCTTAACAATACGAATTCGTTGCTCATTTAAAAAAGTATGACAACCCATAACTGAAGTGAATGCGCGAATTTTACGATTAATCTGCTCTGCCGATTCATGCCAGTTAATTAGTGCTTCTTTTTTATCGATTTTTACAGCGTAATTACTCTCACTGTCGTTTTGCTGTTCGGGACTTAGTGCTTTAGCATCAATAGCAGATAGTGTTTTAAATAATAATGGAATACCTAACGCTGTCATCTTGCCGCGCAAGCTATCGCCGGTTTCATCGGGGGCAATATTGCAAAGTGATTTAAACAACATGTCTCCTGTGTCCAAGCCAAGCGC